>Ga0209050_1001132_pt1 | contig 32117 bp, 30 predicted proteins | sample Araplavi_mTSA_r2_FD_184276 | JGI IMG/M metagenome (GOLD analysis project Ga0209050, IMG submission 184276) | Arabidopsis root microbial communities from North Carolina, USA - plate scrape MF_Cvi_mTSA_r2 (SPAdes) (version 2) | ecosystem: Host-associated > Plants > Roots > Endosphere | place: USA... | reverse complement strand
GGCAAAATCGAGGTGCTGGGCGGCGGCTTCGAGCTGGCCCCGGGCTTCGCGTTCGATCCGGGTCCCGAGCTGGCCGAGGTGGCGGCGGAGTTCGGTACCATCCGGAGCGACGATTTCGGCGGCGGCACTCGGGGTGGGCGCGCGCAGATCGGCGGCGAAATCGCAGATGGTGAAGTCGACTTCGTGGCCGACGGCGGAGACGACGGGGATGGCCGAGGCGGCTACGGCGCGCGCGACGATCTCTTCGTTGAACTCCCAGAGGTCTTCCACGCTACCGCCCCCGCGGCCGACGATGATCACGTCGGCCCGCGGGAGGCCGTTAGCTTCCCAGGCGTTGAGCTCTTCGAGTGCCGCAGTGATTTCTTCCGCGGAGCCTTCCCCCTGCACACGAACCGGAGCGACGATGAGGCGCAGCCACGGCGCGCGCCGGGCAAAAATATTCAGCATGTCGCGCAACGCCGCGCCAGTAGGCGACGTCACCAGTGCGACGGTCGCGGGAAAACGGGGGATGCGGCGTTTGCGATCCTCGTCAAAGAGACCCTCGGCCTGGAGGCGGCGCTTGAGCGCTTCGAATTTGGCCTGGAGCAATCCAGCCCCAGCGGCTTCGACCGACTGGACATTCAGCTGATACTGCCCGCGCGCTTCGTAGACGGTGAGCCGGCCGCGGGCGCGAATCTGCATCCCCTCCTCCAACGGCACCTGCCGGCGCCACACGCCGCCGCGGGCGAAGAGCACACAGGAGAGCTGGGCGCCGTCGTCCTTCAGGGTGAAGTACTGATGGCCGCTGGACTGCTTGCGGTAGTTGCTGATTTCGCCCTCGATCCAGACTTCGCCAAAGCCTTCCTCCAGCACCCCTCGCACCGCACGGGTGATTTCGCTGACCGAAAAAACTGGCGGCTGCACCGGCGCCGAGGCCCGCGGGTCGAAGGAAAATGAATCGCTCACGGCACGAGCAGCACCGTCAGCTTCTTCGGACCGTGCGCGCCGAGGACGAGGATGCGCTCGATATCCCCCGTGCGGCTTGGACCGGTGATGAAGCTGATCATGCTCGGATAGCCGGACGCAGCGTATTTCTGCGCGAGCAGTTCGTAAGCAGAAGTGAGATCCGCGACCAACTGCGAGCGGCGCGCGACCGCGATGTGATGCGGCGGGAGCACACTCAGCGCCCGGCCGCCGGAGCTGCGCGTCGTCACGCACACGCTGCCGGTCTGCGCGACGAGGCATTCGCATTCCGTGAGGCCGGCATCGCTCGATTCGAGCTCGTGTTTGTCGTAGCTGGTCTCGATGCGCAGGCGGGTCAGGGATGGGGCAAACCGTGCGGCGAGGGCGTCGGTGAGTTCGCCCGCGTGGAAGGCGATCTTTTTCCAGCCATTCGTCTCCGCCAGCAGGGTGATGTGCTGCGCGGCCGCAGCGAGATCGGCGCAGTCGACGAATTCCGTTTTCAGCGCTTCGGAAAGGCGTGTGAAGACAGCGACGCGGTCTTCGTGCTCCGGGCCGACCGGCGGGAGCCACTCGCGGAAGGGTGCGGTAACCGTGGAAGTCGGAGCCAGCGCCGGCTTTTCGTGGTGCCGCGGGGCGGGTACGCGCAACGCTTCGCGGATGCGTCCCAAAATAGCTTCGCGATCGCCGCTCATTTCCCGGCCTCCTTCCGTTCGGCCCACAGCTGACGGAAAGTTTTCTCCGGCGCCTCGGGAAACTCGCGGGTTTTTGTCCACGAGCTGACGGGGTCGATCGGCGTGGCTTTGATCAGCGGATGCAGCTCCAACGCCCACGGGGTGAAGCGCGTGGCCAGGGCATAAAGCTTCGGCTGATTCATGAACCAGGCGAAACCTTTCCACATCAGCTTCTCCCACCACGTGGGTTTCTCTTTCATCGCGTTGCGGCGATTGTGCAGCAGATGGTGGTGAATATCGATTTTCACCGGGCAGGCCTCGGTGCAGGCGCCGCAGAGCGAGGATGCGCCGCTGAGGTGCTTCCAATCCTGCAACCCGCGGAAGTGCGGCGTAATCACGCTGCCGATCGGCCCCTGGTAGGTGGTGCCGTAGGCGTGCCCGCCGATGTTTTTGAAGATCGGGCAGACATTGAGGCACGCGCCGCAGCGGATGCAATGGAGCGCGTCGCGCTGCTCCGGATCGGCGAGCAGGCGGGTGCGATGGTTGTCGAGAAAGACGACGTGGAACTCCTCTGGCCCATCGCTTTCGCCGGGCTGGCGCGGGCCGCCGTACATCGTGTTGTAGCACGTCATATTTTGCCCCGTGCCGGCGGTGCCGAGCATGGGCAAAAAGAGCGCGAGATCGGCGAGGCGCGGCAGCACTTTTTCGATGCCGACCAGCGCGACGTGAATCCGCGGATGGGCGCAGGTCAGGCGGGCGTTGCCTTCGTTTTCGGTGATCGAAATCATGCCGGTCTCGGCGATGATGAAATTCGTGCCGCTGATCCCCATGTCGGCTTCGAGGTAGTGCCGCCGCATGAAACGCCGAGCGATCATGGTCAGCTCCTCGGGCGAATCGGTCTTGGCCGAGCCGAGTTCCTTTTCAAAGAGCGCGCTGATTTCGTCGCGCTTCAGGTGCATGCACGGAAAAACAAAATGGTAGGGCGGCTCGTTTTTGAGCTGCTGGATGAATTCGCCGAGGTCGCTCTCGATGACGGCGTAACCTTCCTTTTCCAGGGCCTGGTTGAGGTGAATTTCCTCGCTCGTCATCGCCTTGGATTTGACGATCGATTTCACCCCGCGATCGCGGGCGAGGCCGAGGATGTAATCGCGTGCCTGCTGCCCGTTGCTGGCCCAGAAAACCTTGCCACCGCGCGCGGTGAAATTTTGCTCAAACTGGGTGAGCATTTCGTCGAGGTGATTGAGGCCCTCGTACTTGATCGCGCTGGCCGCATCGCGTGCGTGCTGCCAGCTGGTATAGGCGCTCTCCGTCTTCGCCCGGGTGACCTTGTAACCGCCGAGCGCTTTGCGCACAAACGCGCGCCGATCCACATCGGCGGTGGTGACTTTGGAGTCGGTATGAAACTGCTCTTGCGGCGTGTGGGCGATGGTCATTTGGGGATCAGCACGCCCGCTTTGCGCGAGAATGGCCCCGCGCGCAACGCCTGAAATATCGAACTCCGCCGACAGCCGCCCGACCGCATCGCCAACTTACAAGCCGTGCAGCAAGCGCAAGCGAGTCAGGAAATTATCCAACGGACTACACGAGCCGCAGATTTGGGTCGATGTCGGTGGTCATCGGGGAGCGTTCGCCCCGGGCGAGTTTGAGCGCGGCGGCGAAGCCGATCATCGCGGCGTTGTCGGTGCAAAGGCGGGGCTCGGCGAAGAGTACTTCGAGGCCCAGCACGGCGCACTCGGCCTCGAAGCGTTCGCGCAGGCGGGTGTTGCAGCTCACGCCGCCGCTGACGGCGACGGTGCTGTGGCCGGTCTCGGCCACGGCTTTGACCGTCTTGGAAACGAGGACGTCGACCACGGCTTCCTGGAAGGAGGCGCAGATGTCTTCGAGGCGGTACTCCTGGAGCTTCGGAAGCAGGTAACGCACGGACGTTTTCAGGCCGCTGAAGCTGAAATTGTAGTCGCCCGATTCCATCATGCTCCGCGGGAATTCGTACTTCGTCGGATCACCCGTGGCGGCGAGGCGATTGACGTGGGGGCCACCGGGATAAGGCAGGCCGAGGAGTTTGCCGACTTTGTCGAACGCTTCGCCGGCGGCATCATCGACCGTTCCGCCGACGGAGCGGTAGCGGCCGACGCCGTCGACATTGATCAACAGGGTGTGGCCGCCGCTGACGATGAGGCCGACGGACGGTTTCACGAAATTCCCGTAGAAGGGCGAGAGGAGGTGACCTTCGAGGTGATTGATCCCAATGAAGGGGCGGCCAGAAGCGAGGGCGAGGCCTTTGGCCACGGAGCATCCGATCATGAGCGAGGTGGCGAGGCCCGGGCCGCGGGTCGCGGCGTAGGCGTCCACTTCGCGGATGGTGATGTGGGCCTGGGCCAACGCGCGCTCGAGGACCGGGCGCAAAGCGCGCAGGTGATTGCGCGAGGCGACCTCAGGCACGACGCCACCGGTGATGGCATGCAGGTCGATCTGCGAGGCGACTTCGCTGGCGACGATCTCGCGCCCGTTGAGCACGGCGACGGCGGTTTCGTCGCAGGAAGTTTCAATCGCCAGAGTGATCTGTTCGCGCATGAGTGCTGGAGGAAAACGTTGGAGGCTTAGTTCGTCGTCGGGGCGGGCTTTTTGGTGCCCGCACTGCGGTCGGCGTAAATCATCACGCCTTTGAGTGCATCGACGGCGCGATCCAATTGCGTATCGCGGAAACTGCCCAGCGTCTTTTTCATTTCGTCTTCGGGCACGTCTTCCCGGCGGGTGTACATGAGCTGGCGTTCCTGGTCAGCGGTCATGGTCGCGCGGATGGTCGGCGCGACGCCGTGCTCGTGGATGACCTTTTTGCTCGGGGTGTAGTACTTGGCCGTGGTGAGGCGGAGGGCGGAGCCGTCCTGCAGCTGGATGACGCTCTGGACGCTGCCTTTGCCGAAAGTGGTTTCACCCACGAGAATGGCGCGATTGTAGTCCTTGAGGGCGCCGGCCACGATTTCGGAGCCACTGGCGCTGCCGCTATTGATCAGCACGGCGACGGGGTAGTGCGGGCGCGGCTTCAGGTTGCCGGGGACGCGATAGATTTTGTCCTGCGAAGGCACGCGACCTTCGGTGGAGACGACCAGCTTGCCGGGTTCGAGGAATTGGCCGGCGACTTCAACGGCGGAGTTGAGCAGGCCGCCGGGGTTGTAGCGCAGGTCGAGGATGAAGGCCTGCATGCCCTGCTTCTCGAGGTCGGTCAGCTTTTTCGCGAGTTCGTCGGCCGTCGGGACATTGAACTGGGTGATGCGGGCGTAGCCGATCTTGAAGCCGCCGGTCTGCTCGGCTGCGAGCATGCGGGCGTCTTTCACGCTCGGCACCTTCACGATCTCCCGGACCATGGAGAAGTCTTTGTACTCCTTGGTGGCCGGGCGGTAGATCGTGAGGGTCACTTTCTGGCCGGGTTCGCCGCGGAGTTTGTTGATCGCGTCGTTGAGCGACATTTTTTCCGTCGGCGTGCCGTCGATCTTCAAAATGATATCGGCCGGGAGCAGGCCCGCCTTGAAACCGGGCGTGTCTTCCATGGGGGTGACGATGACGAGCTTTTCGTCGCGCTCGGCCACCACGACGCCCAAGCCGCCAAAGCGGGAATTGGTGTCGTCCTGCATGCCCTTGAAATCGTCCGACTCCATGAACTGGGAGTGCGGGTCGAGGGAATCGAGCATTCCGCGAAGGGCGGCGTGGGTGAGCTTCTCGTAGCTCACTTTTTTGTCGTCCACGTAGTCCTGCCGGATGAGTTGCAAGGCCCGGGCCAGCACAGCGATCTGCGAATAACCGTCGTCGTCGGCTTTTTTGGCCGCCGCTGCCGCCGCCGGGGCAGGTTGAGCCTCCTGCGCGTGGAGGGAGGACACCACGAGGGCGGGGACGACGAGCGAGACGAGCAACCGCAGCTTCATGGACCCGGACGCTAGCATGCGGCCAAGCCTTGTCCAACTATGCCCACAAGGTCCATGGAGCGCGTCCGATGGAGGGCTACAATCCAGCAAAAACCTCCGCCAGGTTGACGTGGACGCTCGGGATGCTCTGGCAATGCAGCACTTCGGCGCCTGCAAAGACCCGCATTTCCCGGTAACGGCCGTTTTCCGGCTGGCGATAAACCTCGATCGCCTGATCCGCCGGCAGAGCGATCCAATACTCCTCCACTCCCGCTTCGGCGTACAGCGCACTCAATTCGCGGTCTTCTTCCACACTGCTCACCGCGACTTCCACGACCAAGGCAGCCGTGGTGGGATGGGCTTGGGTAAAGTCGTCTTCCCGGCCTTTGACTACGGAAATGTCCGGCTCGGGCTCGGAATCGCGCAAAGTCAGCGGGCTTTCTTTGCTCACCAGATGGCTCTGATTCGCGGCTTCCCAAATGAGCCGAAAGAGGCGTTTCACCGTCGCCTCATGCCGGGGGGATTTGCTCATCTTCTCGACGACGATTCCACGAATCAATTCCGTCCGCTTGCCGTTCTCGTGGTGCTCAGCCTGGCGGTGATACTCATCGACACTGATCCGCGACACGCGGGCGCGAATCGAGGGCAGATCAAGGATCGAAGTCACGGGTTGACGTTAACTTCTTACCGCCCCGCTGGCAATGCTGGGAACAATGCCCCTTTTTTCAGGGGCAAGGACGCTTACGCCGCGTCCTTGTCCTGCTTGCGGCGGATGAGAGCGCCGCGTTTGCCTTCGACCACTGCGCGGTTGACCACCACGTCGGCGATGTCGTCGCGGCTCGGGGCCTCGTACATGACGTCGAGCATGATGCGCTCGAGCATGGCGCGCAGGGCGCGGGCGCCGGTGCCTTTTTCGACCGCCTGAGCGGCCAGGGCGCGCAGGGCGTCCTTGGTCACGGAAAGGTTCACGCCTTCCATGGAGAGCAGCTTGGTGTACTGCTTGACCATGGCGTTCTTCGGCTCGGTGAGGATCTGGACGAGTTCGTCTTCCTTGAGCGGATCAAGGGCGGTCACGACCGGGAGACGGCCGATGAACTCGGGGATCATGCCAAAGCTGAGGAGGTCTTCCGGCTCGGTGAAGCGCAGCATTTCGCTGGCGGGCACTTCGGCCTCGGCGGCTTCCTCCTTGTGGCCGGCGGCGGCGAAGCCAAGGACCTTCTTGCCTTTGCGGCGTTCGATCAGCTTGTTCAGGCCGACGAAAGCGCCACCGCAGATGAAGAGGATGCGCTCGGTGCTGACCTGGATGTATTCCTGATGCGGATGCTTGCGGCCCCCCTGCGGCGGGACGTTGCAGGTGGTGCCTTCAAGAATCTTGAGCAGCGCCTGCTGGACCCCTTCACCGCTGACATCGCGGGTGATCGACACGTTGTCGGTCTTGCGACCGATCTTGTCGATTTCGTCGATGTAGACGATGCCGATCTCGGCGCGCTTCACATCGTAATCCGCGGCCTGGAGGAGGCGCAGGATGATGTTTTCCACGTCCTCGCCGACATAACCGGCTTCGGTGAGCGTGGTCGCATCGGCGATGCAGAAAGGGACGTCGAGCACCCGGGCGAGCGTGCGCGCCATGAGGGTCTTGCCACTGCCGGTGGGTCCGATGAGCAGGATATTGCTCTTCTCGATCTCCACGTCGCCGAGCGGATCCATCTGCACGGCCGCGCCTTGGGCGAGCGACTGGTTGTGCAGGATGCGCTTGTAGTGGTTGTGCACGGCCACGCTGAGCACCTTTTTGGCGCGTTCCTGGCCGATGACGTAGTTATCGAGCGCGCGGCGGATTTCCGCCGGCTTGGGCACGCGCAGCGTGGTCGACTGGCGCTTGGCATCCTCGTTCAGTTCCTTGTCGAGGATGCCTTTGCAGACGTTGATGCATGAATCGCAGATATAGACGCCCGGCCCCGCGATGAGCTTGCGAACCTCCGCGTGAGATTTTCCGCAGAAGCTGCACATCGTGAGATTGGAGGCTCGAGCCATATCAGTGATTCGGTAAGTTATTCGGTTTTCGCTTCGGCGCCGGCGCGGGTGGCGGCGGCGGTGGCATTGGCCTCGGCCAGGACGGCGGCGGGCAGTTCCTTGCGGCTGCGCACCACTTCGTCCACGAGACCGTAAGCCTTCGCTTCGTCGGCCGACATGTAATAGTCGCGATCGGAGTCATGCTTCACCTGTTCCTCCGGCTTGCCGGTATGGTCGGCCAGAATTCGGGTGAGGCGTTTCTTCAGCTTGTACATGAACTCGACAGTCCGTTCCACGTCGCTGGCGGTGCCTTGCGCACCCCCGGAGACTTGATGGATCATGATGTCGGAATTCGGTAGAGCAAATCGCTTGCCTCTCGTCCCGGCGGCGAGCAATACGGCGCCCATGGAGGCAGCCATGCCGATGCAATACGTGTTCACGTCGCAGGTCAAAAACTGCATCGTGTCATAAATCGCCAGACCCGCGGTGACGGAGCCCCCGGGGCTGTTGATGTAGATATTGATGTCTTTCTTGCCGTCCTCCATCTGGAGGAAAAGAAGCTGGGCAATGACCGAGTTGGCCACCCCGTCATCGATCGCCGTACCGAGGAAAATAATGCGGTCCTTCAGCAGGCGGGAATAGATGTCGTAGCTGCGTTCCCCACGGCCGGTCTGCTCGACCACCATCGGGACGTAGTAGTTGTTCTGGGGAACAGCGATTCGGCTTTGGGGCTGGTGCAACATGGTCCGGGAATCTTGATTTTAAGCGCTCGGGGCGACAACGACCGGAGCTGTGGTGACGCTAGCGTTCGCGACCAGGAAATCAAGGACCTTGGCTGTCAGCATCTCCTCGTGGATCTGCTCGATGGCCCCGCGCTTATCGAGTTCCTTGAGCATTTTCTCGAAGCCCATCTTCGCGCGCTGCGCCAGGGTGGCGATGCGGCCGAGGAGTTCTTCGCGCTGGACCTTGATGGCTTCCTTCTCGGCGATGCGGAGGAGGACGAAGGTGCCCTTGATGCGATCGCGAGCGTTCGCCGTGGCGCTGGCCACGATGTCCTTCTCGTTTTCCTTCAGCACTTCTTCGGCGACGCCGCGGGCGGTGTTTTCCTCGACGATGTCGTTCACGATCGACTGGGTGTGAGCGCGAACGAGATTCGTCGGCAGCTCGCATTCGACCTTGGTGAGGAGCTCACGCATCACTTCGGTGCGCTTGTGGGCTTCCACGTCAGCTTTCTTGCGCTTGCCGATTTCTTCGCGGGCCACGTCACGCAGCTCGGCGAGGGTCTTGCCCTTCACGATGGTATCGGCAAAAGCGTCGTCGAGGGCCGGGAGGACCTTCGATTTGATGGCGCGGATGGTCACACCGTAGTGGATGACCTGGCCAGGCATGCCTTCGACCGGGAAATCGGCCGGCACGGTGACGTCGAATTCGCGGCGTTCGCCGACTTTCGCGCCCACGAGGGCGGTGCAGAAGCCGGGGAAGAAGGCTTCGTCGGTCATCTTGATCCAGAATTCCTCCCCAGCGGTCAGCGGCTTGCCGGCCTTCGGGAAGACTTCGTGCACGGGCTGATCGTTGATCGTGCCCTTGTAGTTCACGACGATGAAGTCCTCCATCTGCGCGCCACGGTCTTCTTCGATATCGTTGAAGTCGGCGGCCTGCTCGCGGATCTGCTCGAGGGATTTGTCGATGTCTTCGTCGGTCACATCGGCCGAGTGCAGGTGCACCACGAGGCCTTTGTAGGCGGGAAGTTCGAATTCCGGCTGGGTCACGACCGTGGCGGTGAAGCTGCCCGGGCCTTCGGCTTCGGGAAGTTCGACGTCATCGACGCTGGCGAGCTGGAGGACCTTGAGGCCTTTTTCCTGGATGGCTTCGCGGACGGTGTCGCGGACGAGCAGACGCTCGAGTTCCTCGCGGATCTGGCCTTTGAAACGCTTTTCGATCGCCGAACGCGGCACTTTGCCTGGGCGGAAGCCAGGGAGGCGGGCCTGCTGGGAGAATTCCTTGAGAACAGCCTCACGCGTGGTGGAGACTTTCTCGGGCGAGACTTCAATCTTCAGCGTGGCAAGGCAATTGGGCAGGTTTTCGACGACGACGTTCATAGACTAAAAGAAGAGATGAGCGGATTCTTGGGAGTGTAGGGACCGGAGAAAAGGGCCGGCAAGATAGCGGGCCGGGCGGGAATGCAAACGTGTTTTCGCCGGCTCTCAAAGCAAGGCGAAATAGGCCTTCATAGAGCCCATCAGCCCCGGGGGACCCAGGAGGGCTGCTTCACGGAAGGCCGATCAGCGCCGTTTTTCGATCTCCTCGAACACTTTCATCGCCCCGAGAACGACCAAAACCGGGCGAATCAGCGCAAAAAGCAGCCGGACGAGGGCGGCCAGAATCTGGCCAACGGGTAGCATGGTGACGATCAGGCCGACCAAAAAGGCGATGGCGGCGCACTTGGCCGGTTCCTGCCGGGCGCATTTTTCCGCCGTGGAGCACCACCCCTCAAAGGCTCCGCTGCAGCAGCCGGAGGACGGTTCGCGGCCAGTTTCCGCGTTTTCCGCAGATTCCGAATGGGCGGAGGGTGTTTCTTCGTCAGGCATACCGTCGCCTTACGCCCCCTGGCAGAACTGGTCAAGCCGCCCGGAGCACACTGACGGTGGCCTCAGGTTTCGCACGGAGAGGGGAAAGGGCCAGTGGGGCAGTGTTCAGTGTTCAGTGTTCAGTGTTCAGTTTGCGCCACTGGAACTTCGGCAGGTGATCACGCGGAATACTGATCACTGATTACTCCCAAAACTCCCTTTTCCCTACCTTCGTGCAAAACCGGAAAATTTCCGTTTGGCAGTCGGCCAAGGCTGCGCTTTAGTCCGCTTCCTCGAAAATGGTGGTCGTAGCTCAATGGTAGAGCTCCAGGTTGTGGTCCTGGCTGTTGCGGGTTCGAGTCCCGTCGATCACCCCATTTTCGCTCCCTCAGGTGGCTGAGTTCGCCGCCTTCCGGCTTGTCAGCGCTCCCGCAAGCACGTCCAACTACCTGGCGATGACCCGCTTCGCCCTCCTCCTCCCGCTCGTCTTCGCCTCCTGCGCGTCGCTCCAATCGCCTGTTCCCCCGGGGACAAAAGCCCGCGATCATGGAAAAATCGGCGCCACGGAAGGGCCGGTTTGGAAAGAGGGGTCGCTCTATTTCACCGACGGCGAGCACATCAATCGCCTCGGACCGAATGGCCGCACGACCGTTTTCCGCGACCAGGCCCAATCGCATGCCTCGAATGGCCTGCTTTTTGACCCGCAGGGCCGCCTGATCGCCTGCGAGAGCAAAGCGCGCCGGGTCACCCGCACGGAGAAAGATGGGCGGATCACGGTGCTGGCTTCACGGTACCAGGGGCATCGGTTCAATTCACCCAATGACCTCGCGCTCGATTCGCAGGGGCGCATTTATTTCACCGACCCGCGCTACGGTCCGCGTACCGGCATGGAAATCCGCGACGCACAGGGTCGGGCCATCGAAGGGGTGTACCGCATCGATGCGCCAGGCAAAGTGACCCGGATCGAAGTCCCCGGCATCGAGCGGCCGAATGGGATCCTAATCGGACCCGGCGACCGGCACCTCTACATCTGCGACAACAATAACGACACCCACGGCGGCTCGCGGAAGCTCGTGCGCTTCGATCTCACGGCGGACGGCACCGCGGTGAAGGCCGGTAGCGCCAAGGTCCTCTTCGATTGGCGTGACAGCCGCGGCCCCGATGGCATGAAGCGCGACACCGCCGGTCGCCTCTACGTCGCCGGCGGGCTCAACCACGCGAACGAATACGAAACCACCGCTTTCAAAGCGGGCTGCTACATTCTCTCGGCCGGTGGCCGGCTCCTCGACTTCCTCCCCACCGCTCCCGACGAAGCCTGCAACTGCGCCTTTGGCGGTCCGGACCGGAAGACGCTCTTCATCACCTCGGGCAAACATCTTTGGAGTTTGCCGGTGAATGCGACCGGCTGGTCGGCGGAGTGAACAAGTAATCAGTATTCAGTAACCAGTGATCAGTCGCGCTGACTGAATACTGAATACTGCCTTGCTGATCACTGATTACTGGCCACCGCGATCTCCTCCCGCGGACCGTAAAACTTCGGCTTCGTGCCGAGGACGCAGACGTCCAGCCAGGCAACGGCCCGGGAAGCGACTTCGCGCATGCGCGTCTTTTTCGACCACTGCCAGGCGACGGGAACCGAGGCGCAACCGACGACCTCGAGCCCGCAAGCCCGGGCGAGAAAGAGCGAGCGCGGGAGGTGAAAATCGTCAGTGATCACGGTGCAACGGCGGAGGCCGAAGACCGCCTGCGCCCGGGCCATGGTATCCAGGGTGCGAAAGCCGGCGAAATCGCGGGTGATGGCTTCCTCGGGCACACCGCGGGCGATCAAGGCATCGCGCATCGCGGTGGGTTCGTCGTAGTTGCGGCTGCTGTTGTCGCCACTCACGAGCAGGTGTTTGACCTGGCCGGAGCGATAAAGCGCCGCGGCGAGATCCATGCGGCCGACAAAAAAGGGATTCGGTGTGCCGCCCCGCAACTTGGGCGATGTGCCGAGAACCAGCCCGACGTCGTTCGGCGGAAGCGATTCCGGCTGCGCGACAATGAGCGCCTGGGTACTGCGCAGCACCCACCAATTTGCTCCGATCGCCAGCGCGAGCGCCGCCAGCGCCAAGGCCACACCGAGCAGGAGCCAGCGGCGGGTGACGAAAGACACAGGGCGAAACATCTTCATCTTTTCAGGCGCCCGAATGCTCCGCCGGATCCGCGCCAATTCAAGCCCGGACACCGCCTGGCTATCCACCGCGGGGTAGATCGTGTTTCCTAACTATGGTACCCCGGCACGGAAATCGGCGCTTGCAGACTCCTCCGAGGCGAACAGAAAGGAGTTCAGATACCGGGCCCCCTCGAACGAACTCCTCATCGGCTGGACGACTATGATTTCCCCTTTTCCCCTGCTCGCTCTTTGCCTCCTCACTCCGGCTTTGCTCCTGGCCCAGGAAAGGTCCCCCACCGTGCTTTACGGACGGAGCACGCTCTCCGGAGGGCGGGAAAACGAATGGCTGGATTTGATGGGGATCGAGGCTGAGGAATTGACGGCAAATATTAGCGATCCCGTCTTTGGTGTGCGGCTCCGGATCGAAGTTTGGGAGCCCGGCGATACCGGGAAGCCCAAGTGGAGTGATACCTTCACCAGCGGGCAGTTTAAAGAAAAGTGCCCGCTCCAATGTCAGATTCGCATCTATTTCGTACCCGCGAGGCTGAAGGAAGCGATGCCTCCCCAGGTGTATCCTGCCTGGTTGGTCCTCAAAACCAATCGCGGCGGCGAGTACGCCGCAGACAATCCGACGGAGTGGACCACCACCCACCGCATCGCCTTTCCGGAAAACTATCTTTCCCTGGAAGGCTGCCAGATGAATCAATCCGCGCACCTCTACGACGCGAGGCGCCAGACCTTCGATCGAGCACTGCCGTTCTTTCACTATTGTGCGGCCCACGGCCCGGTCGCGATGAGAAACACGCCGGAGGACACCCGCAAAGCGAACCCGGGTGCGGCTCATATCATCGCCTGGCTCGAACCCATCCTGGACAAAACCAGCCCGGATCAGCGCAAACCAACATCACCCGCTCCTGAGGCCGAAAAAGCAGCCTCCCCGGCGCCTCTCCCGGCGGTGGGCTCCAAGGCGCCGACCTGGGAGCTGGAGAATCTGGCGGGCGGAAAATTCTCGGCCCACGAGCTCGAAGGGAAGATTTCGGTGATCAACTTTTGGACGAGCTGGTGCGGGCACTGTCGCGTGGAGATGCCGGGGTTCGCCGAACTGCAAAAGGAGTATGGCCCCAAGGGCGTCCAATTTGTCGGCCTCAATATCGACCGCGAACTTTCCGTTCCCGCGCTGCGCCGCTTCCTGAAGTGGAACTATATCGAAGCTCCACTGAACTACCCCATGCTCCTGGCGCCGCCTTCCATCGAGGGGCTTTTCGGCGGGATCGCTGAATTGCCCACGACCTATCTCGTCGATCGCAGCGGAAAAATCGTCGATGGATGGAAAGGCGAAATCAGGAAGACCGATTTGGAGAAAAAGATCGCGAGTCTGCTGGCCCAATAGCCAGCCGGAAGGGACTAACCTTTCGCCAGTTCTTCCATGGCCAGCAACGAAGCGGCGGCTCGGTTTTCCACGTCGAGTTTTTCGAAGATGTGCTCGATGTGTTTTTTGATCGTGGCGGGACTGGCGTCGAGGATGATGCCGATCTCGGCGTTCATCTTGCCCTGAGCGACCCAGAAGAGGACCTCGGCTTCGCGTGGAGTGAGGCCGAGGGCTTCGAGCGGTTTCGGCGTATCGAAAACGGGACGCAACTCGCGGGCGTGCTGTTCGCGGCGCACCACGCGGGCCTGGATGGCGCCGAGCAAATCGGCCACGACCACGGGCTTGATCAGATAGTCATCGGCACCCTGGTTCATGCCGTCGCGCACGTCGGTGCGCTCGCCTTTCGCGGTGAGGAAAATGAAGGGCGTCATCTCGGTGGCGCGCTCGGCCCGAATGGCTTTGAGCACGCCGTATCCATCGGTGCCCGGCATCATCACATCGCAAAGGATGACGTCGGGGAGCTCGCGCAGGGCGAGGGTGATGCCCTCTTCGCCGTTCGCCGCACCCACGGCGGCAAAGCCCTCCTTTTTCAGGATGAGCAGCATGTTCTTCCGCATCTGCGGCTCGTCTTCGATGAGCAACACTTTGATCATGATGATGAATGGTCGGCAAAAAGCGGAAGGATCACGCGCACCCGGGTGCCCGCGCCTTCCTCACTATCGATGGTGATTTGTCCGCCGTGCAGGCCGACACAACGTTTGACGATGACCAGCCCAAGGCCGGTGCCGGGGACATTGACCGCATTGGGCGCGCGGTAAAAGGAATCGAACAAACGGCCCTGCGCTTCCTTTGGAATGCCGATGCCCCGATCGCCAACCTCGAAAACCGCGAGGTCGCCTTCGCGCCGGACCTGGAATGAAACCGAGCTGCCCGGCGGGGAGTATTTCACGGCGTTCGTGAGCAAATTAATAAAGATGTGCCGCAGCACCGATTCATCCGCCTGTGCGCCGGAGAAGTCGCCTTCGAACCCACATTCCGCGGGACAACGATCATTGGTCGCGGAGCGCAATTCATCGCACCAGGCGCGGCAGACCGCAGGCAGATCGATCGGCTCGCTACAGCAGGGTAGCTTGCCTGCTTCCAGGCGGCTGAAGAGCAGCACTTCCTCCATCATGTCCGACATGCGGAGCACGTTGGCCTTGATCGCGTCGAGTTGCTCGGCGCGTTCGGCTTCGTCGAGCGAGGCGAAGTACTCCTGCAGGATTTCCGAGGACGACAGGATAATGCCCAGCGGCGTGCGGAATTCGTGCGAAACGAGGGAGACGAAATTACTTTTGAGCTGCCCGATTTCCTGCTCGCGCTCAAGGTTTTCGAGCAGGCGCAGATTGGCTTCGGCGAGTTCCATGGTGCGCTCGCGGACCAAGCGCTCGAGGTCCGCATTCAGCGTACGCATGGCTTCTTCCGCGCGGCGGCGCTGGATGAACTGGCCCAGCTGGCTGCCGATGACGATGAGCATGGAGAGCACCTCGTCGTCGGGTTCGCGGATTTCCCGGCTGAAAAACTCGGCGACTCCCAGCACCCGGTCGCCAAGCCGGATCGGGAATCCGAAAGCACCGCGCAAGCCGCTGCGAATCGCCATGCCCACGCGGGGGAAATTGGGTTCGATGGGCACGTCGCGAATCCAGAGCGGCTCACCCGAAGCCCAGATGCGGCCGGGCAGGCCGATCAACCTTTTCAACACAGTGCTCCGCGTCGCGGTGGCGAAATCTTCCAGGGCGGCATTCTCCGGCAGCCAGAGGTCCACACAGCGCAGGGTATCGGTTTCGGTCTCGACGACCCAGAGGGCGCCGAGGTCCCAGCTGAGCCCCTCGCAGATCGTGCGCAGCAGCCGGGGGGCGGCTTCAGCCAGGGTCGCAGCCTCCGCCAGCACCTGCGTGGCCGCCAGCTGGGCGGTCTGCCGTTGCTCGGTGCGGCGGCGAGCCGTGATGTCGCGAATGTGGCCGGTAAAGAGCGGGGGCGAGCCTTCGACCGCGATGCGCGTGATGGCCAGCTCGACCGGAAACGATTCGCCGCCTTTGCGCATGGCGGTGATCTCGATGCGATGGCCGGCGATGGTGTCGCGGCCGGTGGAAACAGCGCGCCCAATGCCGCGGCGATGAGCATCGCGCAGGCTTTCCGGGACGATGAGTTCGGCCATTTCCTGGCCGACGGCTTCCTCCCGGGAGTAGCCAAACATCGCCACGGCGGCGGGATTGAAATCCAGCACGCAACCCTCGTGATCAATCGTCACGATGGCATCGAGCGCAGATTTCAGAATCGCGGCCTGACGAGCCTCGCTGGCCCGCAAAGCCTCGGATTCCGCGGGACCCGGAGTTGGCTGCATCGGCGCAGCCTGCGAGGCCGGGGCGGATTGAACAAGATGCAACTTTCTGGTGAAGATCGCACTTCCCCTTGCCTCCCTTCGCCCGCCCGCCACCATGCGCGCCATGCTCTCTCGTCTGTTTTTGCTCGCGCTGACGCTCAGCCCGGCCGCCGCCCTGGCGGAAGGCTGGGCCGTGGAAAAATCGCAGCCGCTGCCCGCCGCGGAGGGGCTCACTTGCGCAAAACTCGAGGTCCGTAGCGAAGGCGGAACGACGGCGCGAGCTCATGTCGTGACCTTCTCGGCGAAGACGCATTCCTTCGCCGTGATGGATGATCCGGACAACGCCTACAACCTGGCTACGGCAGCGGAAAAGCGTGGGGCCTTGGCGGCGGTAAATGGCGGCTATTTTCACCCCGATCGCACCGCGCTCGGCCTGCGGGTACGGCAGGGGAAGGAACTGCATCCGCTGGAAAAAAGCCGCCTGCTCAGTGGGCTGGTGATCGTGAGTGGGGATCGGCTGGCGCTGGTCCGGGTGGGTGAATTCAAACGCACGGCGGCGTTGCGGGAAGCCATTCAGACGGGCCCCTTTCTCGTCGATGGGAGCAAGCCGGTTGCGGGCTTGAATGCGACGCGGGCTGACGCACGCACGGTCATCATTTCCGATGGTGCCGGGCGCTTTGGCCTGGTTTCGACTTCGGGTCTCACCCTGGCCGATACAGGCTCGCTGCTCGCGACACCGAACCTGCTGCCGGGACTGAAGATTTCGCGGGCGCTGAATCTCGATGGCGGCTCGTCCACGGGGCTCTGGGTTCGCAGCGAACCACCGCTCTATCTCCGCGAACTGCGCAACGTGCGCGACTTCCTCGCCATCGTGCCGCGCGGCAAATAACCGCTGCTTTTTCTAGACCATGCGTGCCCTGCTTCTCCTCCTCCTCAGCGCTGTGAGCGTCTTCGCGCACCCGATGCTGCAGAACTCGATGTGGGTGGTTTTCGCTCCGGATCGGGTGCGGGTCGCGGCGAATGTTTCCATGCGGGAAATCGTGGTCGCGCAGGATCTGAACCCGGCCGCGGACGGCAATTTTGATGACGCCGCGCTCGAGGCAGCATCGGAAAAGCACGGCGACTACGTGCTGCATCATCTCGCGCTCCAGACAGAAGGGCACGATCTCATCGGGAAGGTGACGAAGATGAACCCGCCGGTCCTTTTTGGCGGCGATCCGGAACAGACGTTTTACCAGTACGAACTCGAGTATGCGCTGCCGCCGGGCGGTTCACCGAAGGCGATCACTTTCCGCCACGACATGCTGCGGGAGTGGCCGTATGCGCCGGGGCAGGCTTGGGATGTGACCTATGCGCTCCGCCTGAAACGCAGCGATCAGGACGACGTGCACACCGGGCTGTTGCGCGCCGGGGCTCCGCAGGAATTTTCGACCGGTTGGCCGGGCGCAGCCGCCACGGCATCTTCGGGAACCGTGGGCGGGCAGTCGACTTTTCCCGCGTATCTCGAACACGGGATCATGCACATCCTCACGGGGTGGGATCATTTGCTTTTCGTGACCGCGCTGGTGCTGGCAACGGTGACGTTTTGGGAAATGTTCAAGGTGATCGCGGCCTTCACCCTCGCGCACACGCTGACGCTGGCGATCTCGGTGCTCACGGGGTTTCGCCTGCCGGATCAAATCGTCGAACCGATTATCGCAGGCAGCATCGTCTTCGTCGCGGTGCAGAATTTCATCTGGCCCGATCGCGCGCACGGTTGGACGCGGCTGGCGGTGGCCTTTGGGTTCGGGCTGGTGCATGGGCTCGGCTTTGCCGGCGGCCTGCGCGATGCCTTGAGCGAGCTGGGCACTTCCACCGTGGTGCTGGCTTTGATCGCTTTCAGCCTGGGGGTGGAGATCGGGCATCAGGTCGTAGTGCTACCGACCTTTGGCCTGCTCAAGCTGGGCAGCAGCCGTTTTGCCGAGACGTTTCGTCCGCAGGTGTTGCGGTACGGCTCGGTGCTGATCGCATTGGCGGGCGCGTATTATCTCGTGCACGCGTTGCGGGCTTAGACCGCCACCCAAACGGGCAATTGTTTGCGGTGGCAACGGGAGCCAGCGTGCAAGTCTCCCGCCATGCTCCGATCCATTCTCCTCATCGCCCTCGCTGCGTTTCTGCCGGTTGTTTGTCCGGCGGCTGATCGTCCCAATATCGTCTGGATCATCGGGGAGGACATGGGGCCGGAGCTGGGCAGCTACGGCGATGCGCAGGCGATCACCCCGGCGATGGATCGGCTGGCGAAAGAAGGGACGCGTTACACGCACTGCTTCACGCATGCGCCGGTGTGTGCGCCGAGCCGGCATGGGCTGATCACCGGGCAATATCCGATCAAGACCGGAGCGATGCACATGCGTTCGATTTTGAAGAATCCGCCGGAGACGTTTACCAAGCTGCTGCGCGATGCGGGGTATCACGTGGCCTGGCCGGGGAAGACCGATTTCAATTTCAAAAATCCGAAGGATTTTCGCGATTCGACGGAGAACTGGTGGAAGAAGGATCAGCCGTTGCCGCAGCCGTTTTTCGCCTACGCGAACTTCACCCAGAGCCACGAATCACAGGTGCGCAACGATGGGGACAAATACGCGGCCAATACGGCGCGCCTGACACCGGCGCAGCGGCACGATCCGACGAAGATGCTGGTGCCGCCGTTTTATCCCGATGCGTCGGAAGTGCGGGAGGAGATCGCGCGCTACTACGATCTCGTGACCAGCGTGGACTACGACATGGGCGATGTGCTGGCGTGGCTGGATAAACAAGGCCTCGCGGAAAACACGGTGGTGATTTGCACCGGCGATCATGGTCGGGGCATGGCGCGTTACAAACGCTGGTGCTACGATACCGGGACGCACGTTCCGCTGATCGTGCGCTGGCCGGGACATGTGAAGGCGGGCGCGGTGAGCGATGAACTGGTTGGGTTCGTGGATTTCCCGGCGACGGCAGTTTCACTCGCCGGGCGCGAGGTGCCCGCAAGTTTCGATGGGCAGGTCTTCCTCGGAGCGAAGAAGGCGGCACCGCGTCAGTACGCCTACTCGGCGCGCGACTACATGGACGAGACCTTCGATCGCATCCGCAGTGTGCGTGACGCGCGCTTCCGCTACATCCGCAACTACGCCCCCGAGTTGCCCTACGCCCAGGTGATCGCCTACATGGAGATCGGCAAAACGATGCAGGTGTGGCGGCAATGGAACACCGCGGGCAAACTGAACGACGTGCAGAAGCTTTTCTTCGCGCCGCACAAACCGGCCGAGGAACTCTATGACAGCGAGGCTGACCCGTATGAGATCCACAACCTCGCCGCCGATCCCCAACACGCAGCCAAACTCGCCGAACTCCGCACCGCCTGCGACGCGTGGGTCGCGAAGACGCACGACCAAGCAGCGACGCCGGTAGAAAAACTCATTGCCGACGGCGTCATCGAACCGCGTGACGCGAAGTACGAAGAGCGCCGGCAAAAAGGCGCCGAGGCGATTAAATAATAGCAAAACGGCCTCGCCGAATGAATCGGCGAGGCCGTTGATGGAATGACGATTCGCGGATGATTGTCGCGGACTAATCCGGAACGATGCGGAAGACGCCGCTCTTGTCTCCGCCGATGAAATAGCCCTCGACCTTCGGCGTAGTAGGATCCTGATGGACGATGCCGCGAAGCGTCAGCGTGGCGGGTTTGGTGGCGCCCATCAGCGTGACCTTGAAGCTGCCGGTGACCAATCCGGTGGTCTTCGAGACGGTGGCCTTGACCTTCTCGTCGTTGGGGCTCGTGACGGTCAGCTTGTTCTTCGTGCTGAGAGTGCCGTTCTTCGTCAGGTTCGGGTTCAGATTTCCACCCTGCTGCTCAATGATCACGCTGCCGTTCATGTCGAGGCCGGGCAGGACCGCGGTGGTATTCGGCGCGGGAACCACGTAACGCTGCACATTGAAGTTCACATTGGTCCCGCTGTAGTCCGCCGGGTCGAGCGCACCGCTGTCGTCAGTCTTGACCCAGACCAGCGAACCGGCGGCTTTATCGGTGCTGGAAAAGCTGGCGAAACCCGCGAGCGCGCCTTTGCGTTTGTAGAGGATGTTGAAGACCGGGAACTGATCGTTGCCTGCTACGACGGAGACCGATCCACCGGTGGAAATGGTGGCTCCGTCCGCGAGTTTACCAGCCACTTTCACCACGCCGGCGGAGGTGATGGTCACGGTAGCGTAGCCGGTGCCTCCGGGGTAATCGCCACCCGGACTCGGCAGGAGCGCAGTGAAGCGGCCCGCATGAACGGTGGTCACCGATTTCGAATAGAACGCGCGGTAGATCGTGAAACCGTAGGTCTTGCCCTTGTAATCGAAGTGCCCAATGATCGATTCCCCATCCATCGCCAGCGTCATTTCGAGATGGATGGTCGCGATGGTGACGCCAAAGAGCTTGATGTTGATGTCCTTCACCACCTGGCGGTTTTGGTCGAAGGCACCCTTTACCGACACGGAGCGACCGGCAATCGATCCCTTGATGGTGTAGCCGCCCGTGGCGGTGGTCGTCACCGAGACGCCGCCGCGATCACCCGGGTCCCCCCCTACCCCGACAAAGCCCTTGAACGAGGCTTTCTGGAAAGTGGAATTGCCTCCGGCCAGCGAAGAACCGGCCAAAATGAGCGAGCTGCAAGCGGCGAGAAGAATTGCTTTCATAAATTTCCGAAGTGAACCTGCTCTGATGTGAGGACGAACCTGACATGCTCGCAAGCAGGAATCTTCGGATCGGCCCCACCGATGCAGGCAGTTCGCTTCTCGTCAGACCGAGCGGTTCAGGTCAGTTCGTAGTCTGCCAAACCAACGCTGAGCAGGGCGTCGAGAACCTCGATGAGACGTTGGAAGCGAACTTGTCCTTCGGGCAGCACTACCACGTGCAAACCAGAATGGGCGCAGCCCAGGCGCCGAAGGGTGTCGGCCAGTTCGTCTGCTTCGATTGCCGTCGGCCGGTCGGCATTCGCCAGCCAGATCACTCCTTGCGCATCGATGGTCAGAGTCAGATCGTGCCCCAGATTTCCATTAGTCTCTACAGGGAAGGACAACGGAATGCCTTTCTCTGGAAGCCGATAGGCCCATCCGTCAAACAAGTACATTCCAAGAGCGATCGCTACGAGCATCCCCAGGAAACCGAGGGATTGAGCGAGATGATGGGTAAACAGTTCGCGGGTTTCGCGCTGATTCAGCCGATGGAGGAGGGAGTGAATAGCCATCGCCGAGGCATACGGGCGGAGGACGCGGGTCCTTAGCCAACGCGCAAGAACCATTGCCGCGGGCGGAGTCGGTGGTAGCCTGTCCGCCCTTTTTCTCAAACCGCACCTGCCATGTCCCAGCCCACCACCGCCATCACGCCCCGCCGCGACGAAGACTTTCCTGAGTGGTATCAGCAAGTCGTTCGCGCCGCCGACCTCGCGGAAAATTCCGACGTCCGCGGCTGCATGGTGATCAAGCCGTGGGGCTACGGGATGTGGGAAAACATGCAGCGCGTGCTGGACCGGATGTTCAAGGAGACCGGCCACAAGAACGCGTATTTCCCGCTCTTCATTCCCCTCTCCTACCTCGCGAAGGAAGCCGAGCACGTGGAAGGCTTCGCCAAGGAATGCGCGGTGGTGACGCATCATCGCCTCGAATCCGATGGCGCGGGCGGCCTGCGCCCTGCGCCCGCCGCGAAGCTGAATGAGCCGCTCGTCGTTCGCCCCACCAGCGAAACGATCATCGGTGCGACCTACGCCAAGTGGGTCCAGAGCTATCGCGATCTGCCCATCTTGATCAACCAGTGGGCGAATGTCGTCCGCTGGGAGATGCGTCCGCGCGTGTTTCTGCGCACGGCGGAATTCCTCTGGCAGGAAGGCCACACCGCGCACGAGACCTCGGAGGAAGCCATCGCCGAGACGAATCAAATGCTGCGCGTGTACGAGACCTTTGCGCGTGAATACCTCGCGCTGCCGGTGCTAACCGGGGAGAAGAGCGAAGGCGAACGTTTCCCCGGTGCGGTGCAGACCCTCTGCATCGAGGCCATGGTGCAGGATCGCAAAGCCATCCAGGCCGGCACGTCACACTTCCTCGGCCAGAATTTTGCCAAGGCCAGCGGCATCCAGTTTGTCTCGCGCGAGAACAAGCAGGAGCACGCCTGGACCACGAGCTGGGGCGTGAGCACGCGCCTCATCGGCACGGTGATCATGGCCCATGGCGATGACGACGGCGTGGTGCTGCCTCCGCGCATTGCGCCTGCGCATGTGGTCATCCTGCCCGTGACGCCGAAACCCGACACACGTCTCGCCGTGCTGGAGGCCTGCCAGAAGCTGGCCGCCGAACTGCGTGCGCAGACTTTCGCGGGTGAGCCCATCCGCGTGGAAGTAGACAGCCGCGATATCGCTGGCGGCACGAAGAGCTGGGAATGGATCAAGAAGGGGGCGCCGCTACGCGTCGAGATCGGACCGCGCGACCTGGAAAAAGGTGGCTGTGCCGTCGCCCGCCGTGATCGTACGCCCAAGGACAAGACCTTTCCGACCCTGCAGGAGTTCGTGGCCTCGGCCGCAGCGACGCTCCAGGAAATCCAGGACGGTCTGCTCGCCCGCGCCACGGCGCTGCGCGACGCCAATCTGGTGAAGATCGATTCGTGGGAGGAATTCCGCGCCTTCTTCACCGCGAAGAATTCCGACAAACCCGAGATCCACGGCGGCTTCGCCCTGGCGCACTGGGACGGCTCGCGCGAAGTCGAAGACCAGATCAAGGAAGAGCTCAAAGTAACTATCCGCTGCATCCCCTCCGATGCTCCGGCGGAGGAAGGGAAGTGCATCCGCAGCGAACGCCCGAGCTCCCGCCGCGTGGTGTTTGCGAAGAGCTACTAGAGACTGGTGCGGCACACCATTTCGGCTGCCTGAGGTGACCCCTCTACCCGGGCAGCCGGGGTGTTATGCTCGGGACATGAGCACTATCGGCACCGTTCAGAACGGACCATCCGAGTGCCGGATGGGACCGAGGTTTGGGTCGAAACGATCGAAGTCAAACCGTGCAGCCTGGAAAGGGAAGTTCGTTGAGAATCTGATCGGGGCTCATGCCCCTCAGACCTTGATGCGGTGGCAGATCTCCAGGCGATTGCCGCAAGGGTCCTCGAAGAACACCGCATAATACCCCGGCTCGTAGGGCATCGGTCCTTCGATATTTTGCGCGCCGGCCTGTTTCGCGATTTCCGAGAGGCGATCCACCTCTGCATCGCTCTCCGCCCAGAATGCGATCCGGTTTTCATTCGGCACGTGACCAGGCGATTCGGTTACACCGAAGAACTCTGTGATGTCACTATCGGCTGCTTCGAATTGCAGCCATCCCTCCACCTCGACCCGCCGCTGAAATCCCAGCGCGGGCAGGAGCCGCGCGTAGAACGGGGTAATCGCCGCCAAATCGGGCGCACGGAGGTCGATGTGATCGTAGCGCCGGGCCATGCTCGCGTTTTAGCGGCCCGGAGGAGGGCAGCAACCGACTTGCGCCCTGCTCAATGAAATTCTGTCGGACCGGCTTTCGGCGAATCGACCACCATCCCCTTGGGCTGAAGGATCGGGTTCCAAGAAAACGGCGGCCGAACCAATTCGAAATCGGGTGGAGATGGGAGGCCTGACCAATGCACCGGCGGACTACCGAACGACAAAATCTCTTCCGAAACTGGGTTTGGGCTGCAAAGTACGGTAAAAGCGCCGCGGCCTGGGCCTCCAAAATCCAAGGTTGCAGCCGTATTTTTCCAGCTGGCCGGAGACGGCTGAATGATGGCCGCAGGAACCGATATTGCCGCCAGTTTTTGATTAACCTGCGCGACGCTGGCGCGGAGTTCGGCCAGTTCTCTGGTAAGGCGGAGATTCTCGTCCTGACGCTTGGCGCTAAGACCCGCAAACATCGCCGCGAGCAGAGTGGTTCCAGCCAGGAGCAGATGGGAGGGACGTCTTTCCATAGACGTCGCAAACCCTACCGCTGGGCGAGCACTTCCGCAAGGTGCAGGCTCTTCACGACGCGCGAGGAATTACGGTCGATCCAGCCCTGGATCTGCATGAGGCAGCTGAGGTCGTTGCTGACGACGTAGTCGGCTTTGGTTTCGAGGATGGCGCCGCATTTCACCTCGGCCATGGCGGTGGAGATTTGCGGGTACTTCACGGCGAAGGTGCCGCCGAAGCCGCAGCAGCTTTCGCCTTCGTTCATCTCGACGAGTTCGAGGCCTTTGACGTGGGAGAGGAGTTCGCGCGGGGCGGCCTTGGTGCCGAGTTCACGCAGGCCATGGCAGCCATCGTGGAAGGTGACCTTGCCGGAGAAACTGGCGCCCACGTCTTTGACGCCGAGTTTGTTCACGAGGAAATCGGAGAACTCGAAGGTTTTAGCGGAAAGCGCCTTGGCTTCGGCTTCTTCCGGGTGGTGCTCGAAAAGCTCGGGGTAGAAAACCTTCATCATCGCGCCGCAGGAACCGCTCGGGGCGACAACCACCTCGGCATCGCGGAAGCAGCGCATCTGGCGGCGAGCGACGTCGCGGGCTTCATCCCAGTAGCCGGAGTTGAAAGGCGGCTGGCCGCAGCAGGTCTGTGCCTCCGGGTATTCCACGGTATGACCGAGCCGTTCGATGACTTGCACGACCGACATGGCGGCCTGCGGATAAAACGAATCGATGAAACAGGGAATGAAGAGGGTGACACGCATTGGGCGGAGCGGAGGCATTTACACCAGTCACGCGGGCGGGCAATGCCTCGTGCACTGGGTCCACGGAAAACACGGGAGGGCCCCAAAGCTTGGCCTCTTTATTTTCCGCCCCCTTTAGGAGCCCAGGGCCCACTCGTTCAGCACGGCCTCCTCGTAGCCAGGCGCGATGCCGTGGCGCGATTCGATCCGATCCGCGAGGAAGCGGGCGTCCTGGCCAACGCCGGAGAAGCGGCCGGAACCCCAGGTGTATTGCCACGGCAGACCGAGGAAGTAGAGGCCGGGGATCGGGGTGACGCCACGCTCGTGGCTGGGGTAGCCTTTGCCATCGAAGACGGGGATTTCGACCCAGCGATAATTGGTCTCGAAGCCCATGCTCCAGACGATGCTCCGGATGCCGGCCGCGCGGTAGTCGAGTCCGAGGCGATCACCCTCTGGCTGCCAGACGGGCTGATAGCGCGCTTCGATCGGGGCGTCGATCCCTTGCCCCGCGATATATTTGTCGATGGTGTTTTTGATGCTCTCGGCAACGTGATCCGCGTGATCGAGATTCTCGCGAAGATCGGGCGCAAAGGTGAGCTGGCCATCATGGGCATCCTTGAGCCGGCCGTAGAGTTCCATGCCTTCGAGGGCGAATTTTCGGAGGTCGATGTCGCGGCCCCCATCGCGGCCGGTGACGTAGTGATTCGCCTTGGCCCGCACGCGTTCCTTTTGCGGATGCTCGTGCACGGGCATGTCGTAGTAGCGTAGATCGTGCAGCCACTCGACCACGTCCTTGCCGCGATAGCGCCGCGCGGTCCGTGGTGCTCCGCCAACGCAGAGATGGACCTTGCGGCCCGCGAGGTGCAGGTCTTCGGCGATCTGGCAGCCGGATTGGCCGGTGCCGACGACGAGCACGGCGCCTTCGGCCAGTTGTGCGGGCGACTTGTATTCCGAGGAGTGGATTTGCTGGATCTCCGGTTCGAAACGTTCAGCCAGGCGCGGCAACTTCGCGGTGTGATATCCGCCGGTGGCGATCACCACTTGATCGGCGGTGAAATCGCGGAAGGTGGTCTCGACCGAGAACCCTCCTTCGCGCAGGCGGCTGAGGCGCTTCACGGTCACGCTCTCATGCACCGGGGGACTAAACGAACGCGCGTAGGCTTCGATGTATTCGACGATCTGGTCCTTCACCATGAAGCCCTTTGGATCCGGCCCGGCATAGGCGAAACCGGGGAGCTGGCACTGCCAGTTCGGCGTGACGAGGCAAAAGGCATCCCAGCGCTGCGAACGCCAGGCTTCGCCGATGCGGTGGCGCTCAAAGACGATGTGCTCGATGCCGCGTTCTTTGAGGCAATAACTCATCGAGAGGCCGGCCTGGCCGCCGCCGATGATGATGACGGGAAAGTGAGTCTGCATAACGGTTCAAATGCTGAGGACGCGTACGGTGGCGTCCGGGGAATAGGCGCGGGTCCAGGCCTCGATCTCCGCGAGTTGCGAAGCGGCCGAGCTACAGGAGAAGCCGAATTTGGCGCGTACGCGCTCTGAAGCTTCCGCGAGGGCTTGACGGCTGCGCTGAAGAAATTCAGCGACGGAGAGTTCTTCGCCTTTGGCGAAGTAGTCGCGCACGACGGTGGATGGTGAGTAACACTCCTTCCGGGCGCCGTCGGGGAGTTCGATGGTGAAGAGGACTTCAGGCATGGCTGCGTTCAGGCCGCGCAGGCGGACTGTTTTTCAAAGGTGGAAAGCGTGGAGCAGGCGGCGCATTTGGTGCAGCCGGCCTTGACGGTATCGGAGGTGATGCCCGCGGCGGTGAGCCATTCGCCGACGGTCGGGAGCACGGCGCGCATGAAGTCGGCCGACGGAGGCTGGTGATTCGCCAGCGGGGTGCCGGTGACGGGCACGAAAGGGACGACGAATGGATAAACGCCGAGATCGATTAGCGTCCGGGCGGCATCGAGCAGGCTTTCGACGGAGTCCCCGAGGCCGGCGAGCAGATAGGTACTGACCTGGCCGCGGCCGAACACTTTCACGGCTTCGCGAAAAGCTTCGAGGTAGAAGGCGCGCGGCACTTCGGCTTTGCCGGGCATGATCCGGCGGCGCACGTCTTCGTCCCACGCCTCGAGGTGCATGCCGAGTGAATCGATGCCGGACCAGCGCATCTTCTGAAACCAGCCGAAGTCGGCGGGTGGCTCGCATTGGCCCTGGATGGGCAGGCCGGTGCGCAGCTTGATCGCGGCGGCGGCTTCGGCCAGCACGGCGGCGCCACGGTCTTCGGTCGGCGGCGTGCCGGTGGTCATGACGACATTGCGGATGCCGTCGAGGCGCTGCGCGGCAGCGGCGACTTCGGCGAGCTGACCGGCGCTTTTCTTCGCGATGGTGCGGCCGGCCTTGAGCGATTCGCCGATGGCGCAGAACTGGCACTTCGTCGCGCTGTTGCCGTAGCGGATGCACGTTTGCAGCACGGTAGTCGCGAGTGTGTCCCGCGAGTGCAGTTGGGCGATCTTCCAATACGGGATACCCTCCTCGGTGCTGAGCCCGTAGAATTTCGGCGCAGGTGGAAAACTGATCTCGCAGATTTCCTCGTCGCCATCGTGGAGCAGCGAGACGCCACGTGGATCGGGCAGCGTCGCGACAAACGAAGACGCCACGGCGCCGCGGGTGTGCACCGGCACCATGATGGTGGTGCCAAGTACGGTTACCGCTTTGTGGTCCGTCGGGCCGGCGCCGCCCTGGCGGCTGGCTGCGCCGACGCTCAGATCGAGCAGGCGCAGGCCCCGGGTTTGCAGCTCGGAGAGGATGTACTGTTTTTTAGTCAGCAGAGCCGACGGGAAGTCGTTCATCGGTAGGCAGGTCTTCGAGTGATGCGCCGAGGTTTTGATCGACCTCAAAAGATGGCGCCTTGGTGCGCACATGCGCGCGGGCTTCGCGATCGATCGAGAGCGTGAAGATATCCGGCCGCGCATAGTGGCCGACGGAGTCGAGCATGCGTTTGCGTTTCGTGATCAGCGACGGATCGAGCTCGGCGATGGCCATGCCTTCCCCGGAGGTGATCGGCTCACAGAGTGGCACGCCTTCCGGCGAAATAATCGCGGTGTAACAGCCGCCCCGGAGTGCCTTCTGCATTTTCTCATCCGGGGTGATCGAGGCAATCTGTTCATCGGTGAGCCAGCCCGTGGAATTCACCACAAAGCAGCCGGACTCGAGCGCGTGATGGCGAATCGTCACCTCGATCTGATCGGCAAAAATCTGGCCGACCATCGAACCCGGAAATTGCGCGCAGTGGATTTCCTCGCGGTCCTCCATGAGCGCAAAGCGGGCGAGCGGATTGTAGTGCTCCCAACAGGCCAGCGCACCGACGCGGCCGACTGCAGTCGGGACGGCGCGGAAACCGCTGCCATCGCCCTGCCCCCAGATCATGCGTTCATGATAGGTGGGCGTGATCTTGCGGCGTTTGAGCACGAGCGTGCCATCGGCGTCGAAGACCAGTTGCGCGTTGTAGAGACTGCCGCCATCGCGCTCGTTCACCCCGATGACCACGACCATGCGATGCCGCGCAGCCGCCTCGGCGAGGCGCCGGGTGGTGATGCTGGGCACCTCGACCGCCTGCTCGTACAGGCGGAGGTGATCCTTGCCGGTCGAGACCGGCGGGGCGACGAACGAGAAGTACGGGTAGTACGGGACGAAGGTCTCGGGAAAGACCGCCAGCTCGACCCCTTGCGCGGCGGCCCGGCCGATCGCGTCGCACACGCGATCGACCGTGCCCGCACAACTTGCCAGATCGGGGGCGATCTGAATCGCCGCTGCCTTGATCCGCTTCATCGCTTTAGACCGTCCAGGAGTCGATGATCACGGCGCCCGCTTTTTTGTGCAGGAGGATGATGTCGAGCACATCGAGCGGATTGATCGGGCGAATGCCCGGCATGAACGCCTTCTCCGTCTGGCCATAGAGCGCCTGGGTGGAGAAGCGGCAGCCGTAGACCTTGCCCCCTTCTTCCATGAATTTCGCGAGACGCTGATTCACGAAGAGATGGCCGGGAAAGGCTTCATCGCCGAGGGTGGGGAAGCCGCGCTGGAAACCCATGGTGACGCCCGGGCCATAGAGCAGGATCGAGGTCTCGTAGCCTTTGCGCAGCAGGCGCGTGGCGGTGAGTGTATTCACGATTGCGATGGAGCCTTCGAAAGCGACAGTGTGGAAAGTGACGAGCGCTTTTTCGCCCGGGTCGGCTTTGACGTCGGGAAAGACTTTCTCCTCATAGTCCACGAGGAAGTCTCCGTTCTTGTTCATTTCTTTTTCGACGGTCGGCATGGTGTGCGGTTGGTGATGTTAGTGTTTGGCTTTTTGTTAAGAGCGCAGAGCGCGATGCTCTCGCGGATGGGGGTGGTGTGAGCATCGGATGAGCCCCGCAGGCTTGCGCTCCGGGCGTTTATTGCGCATATCGTTGCGCACCTGAGTAGACGGCGTGCTTTGACTGGGTGAAGCGGCGCCGCGGGTGAGCAAAAAACTGCCAATGAAGAAAATTCAGACAGTGCGAATGGCGGAAATCGCGCAAAAGCTGCGCGTGAATTCCTCCACCGTTTCGCGAGCGCTTCGGGATGACCCGCGCATCGGGGCAGAACTCCGGGCGAAGGTGCGCGAAGTGGCGGCGGAGATGGGTTATCGGCCGAATCCACTGGTGAGCGCGCTGATGGCAAATCGGCGTCGCCGCGGCGGTGCGGGGGCGGTCGATGTGATCGCGCTGGTGACCAATTACGGCCCACGCGAAGACTGGCGCAAGAAGGACGTTTGCCGATGGGAATACGAAGGCGTGCAACGGCGCGCGCGCGAGCTGGGCTTCCGCGTGGAGGTCTTCGCGCTCGCCGATTATCGGGGCGAAATGGCGCGCCTGCAGGCGACGCTGCGCGCCCGCGGAATTCGAGGCGTGTTACTGGGCTTTTCCCACGAAGAAAGCCCATCGCAGGCCTTCGATGGCGAGGGGCTTTGCGTCGCGGGCTTGAGTGCGTATTTCCCCGAGATGCTCGTGGATCGCGCGAATTTCCACGGGTTCTTCAACGTGCAACTCGCGCTCGATCAACTGGCCGAACTCGGCTGGAAACGGCCCGCGCTGATCGTGCCGGAGCGCAACAACCGCTACTCGAACAACCTCTGGTCCGGCGCGTTCCTCGACTGGCAATTGCGCCTGCCGAAACGCGACCGTTGCGAGCCGTACATTCCGCGCGAAGGGGCCAGCACAGCGGAGTTCAGCGACTGGCTGTACCGCAACTCACCCGACTCACTGATCGTGTACAAAATGCCGGTGCGTCCACTGCTCGCGAAGCGCGGGGTACGGGTGCCCGAAGACATTGGGCTCGCCTATCTCTACCGCACTTCGGACGAGATCGGGGCCGCGGCAGGGATCGATGGAAACCTTGATTTTGTCGGGGCCGCGGCGCTCGACCTGGTAGTGGAGCGGCTGTACGCCAATCGCACCGGGATGCCGGAGCATCCGAAGGAAGTGCTGATCAAAGGGACGTGGCATCCGGGGACGACGCTGCCGACCAGGCCAGCTCCACCCGCGCCTCGCCGTAGCCCAGCAAAAGCCGCGGCTCGGCGGTGATCCGGCCGACCTTCGCGCAAGCGAGATCACGCGCGGCAAAAAGCTCGATGATTTCGGTGGAATCCTCCGGCGCCACGCTGAGCAAATAGCCGTAGCTGGGGAACGCGCTGAGCCACTTCGTGAGGTTCACGTCTTCAGGTTGCGGCAAGTGGTCGAGCCACAGCTCCGCGCCGACCCCGGAGCATTCCAGAAGCATGGCCAGGGTGCCGACGATCCCGCCGTTGCTGATATCTTTGGCCGCATGGCAGAGGCCGCGTTCGGCGAGATGCGGGAGCAATTCCAGATCGGCACGCAGGCGTTCGGGTGGGGCGCCGACGCTCGCATTCCAGAAGGGTTTGTCGCGCCGCCACGCGCCACGCAGATCGACGACCATGAGCAGATCGTCGCCGGGCTGGGCATCGAAACTCGTGAGCAACCGATGCGCCCTGCCAAGCACCGCCGCGGCGAGAAAAGCGGGGCCACCAGCGGTGAGGGTGGTGTGGCCACCCACGATCGGCACCCCGTAGGCCTGCGAAGCGGCGGTCATCCCAGCCCAGATCTCGGCGGCGGCTTCGTGGCCGGGCGTCCAAAGGATATCGACGATGGCGAGCGGGCGTCCCCCCATCGCCGCGACGTCGCTCAGATTCACCATGACCGCGGAATAGCCCGCAAACCAGGGGTCCTGTGCGACGAACGAGGCGAGCATGCCTTCGGCGGCGAAAAGCAGAAAGCCAGTGCCATCCGGAATCGCGGCGCAATCGTCGCCCACCCGCACTTCACCCGCGAGAGCCTGGGCCGGCGCGTAAGCCTGCTGAATGGTGGCCTTTTCCGCGACGGCGACACTCTTCGCGAGGAAATCGACCAGGCCCGCGAGAGTCGCTGCGTCCGTGCTCAAAACACGCTCTCCGCCGGGCGGTAGTAACCGAGGTCCGCCCGCATGCGCACGTGGCGGATGCCAAAGAGCTCCAACTCGCCGAGCGGCTCCCAATGCAGGCGCTGGAAGAAGCGGGCATTCTGATGCTGCACGGTGGCGAGAAATTCGCGGCAGCCGAGGGCGTGCGCCGTCGAGACGGCCTTGTAGATGAGGCCCGCGCCGAGTGCGCCGAGGCCGCGGAAAACGGGCTGGTGATTTCGCAGCGCCACGCCGGGGCTGAGCTTTTTCACGCTGCGGAAATCGAGCGAAACGCCGAGGCGGCTGCCGTACCAGACGCCGGGTTCGCGTTCATCGATCCGGACCACGCCGACGACCACGTCCTCCATGCCAGCGATCAGGGTTTCACAGACGATGGGCGTGGCGGCTTCGTCGATCTCGTCGCGATCGGTGTGCGCAAAGATGTGTTGCTCCTCGCAGAAAATGTCGCGCCGAACCCGCCAGTACCCAGCGAGTTCCGACGGAGTGCGGGCGATTTTGAAGACAAAATCCTGAGGCGCGTATTGTTGGAACGTATCGAAGATCATAGTGGTGGCGAAAGAAGCCAGGCGCCCGTTAGCAGACGGAGTGCCAGCGCGCGGAATTGGCACAAATTGCCGCCGCGCTTTGGGCTGTTCGCGGGCGAAAACCGGAGAAAGGCTATCGGTATGTCCGCCTACGAACTTGCCCGCGATGCCTACGCCGCCCACGGCGTGGATACCGAGACCGCGCTTGCCACCCTCGCCGGGATTCCGATCTCGATTCACTGCTGGCAGGGGGACGACGTGGGCGGGTTCGAACCGAGTGGCGAGGACCTCGGCGGCGGGCTGGCCACGACGGGGACGTACCCGGGCAAGGCGCGCAATGTGCGGGAGCTGCGCGGGGACCTGGAGACGGCGCTGGGGCTGATCCCGGGGCGGCACCGGGTAAATCTGCACGCCTCCTACGCGGAGACCGAGGGAAAGAAGGTCGGG
>Ga0209050_1001129_pt1 | contig 32179 bp, 31 predicted proteins | sample Araplavi_mTSA_r2_FD_184276 | JGI IMG/M metagenome (GOLD analysis project Ga0209050, IMG submission 184276) | Arabidopsis root microbial communities from North Carolina, USA - plate scrape MF_Cvi_mTSA_r2 (SPAdes) (version 2) | ecosystem: Host-associated > Plants > Roots > Endosphere | place: USA... | reverse complement strand
CTGGGGTGGGAGGATTTGCATCCGCACCACGTGGCGCTGCTCCGGTGTTTCGGGGGGATTTGCCAGTACTGGAATCCGGTGGGTTTTTTGATGAACCAGAACCCGGTCTTTCTGGCGAGTGCGGTGAAGCCAGGGTTCGATGGCTGGGAAAGCGATCTGGCGAGTGCGTGTGCGCAGGAGGGGAGGTCGATGCCGCTGGTGCCAGAGGATTACTTAACATTTGCCTTCGAGGCCAATGGAAACCGGACGGCGTATCACCGGGTATCCGGGGAGGTGGTGATGTTTGCCGCGGAGGATCCGGATCCCGGGTGCAGCGGGCTGGTGGTGTATCCGGGCGCGCCGGAAAAGACGCTCTATCGGTTGGAGGGCTGTGCGACGTTCCGCGACTGGGTGGAGCGGCTGGCGCGGGAGTATCTGGAAGTGGTGGTGGCGTGAAGGCCGGGGGATGGTGGTTTGAAAGGATGGGGCGGGGTGAGCCTGTTTTTTTGCAGCGGATTCGCTCGCATCCGTCGATGCCGGAGAGTTGTCTGCGCGGTCCGCTCCAGGGCGCCTACGCAGGGATAGGAAGGGAAGAAATAGGAAGAGGTCTTCCGCGGGGGAACTCGGCGGAGCGATTCGTTGCCGTAGTGTTACGAAAATGAGAGTGCTTTTCGGGTCGGGCGTGTAGAGTCGGCGCGAATTTCTTTCTCCCCTTTTGCTCCTCATGAATCGGCCTTTGTTTTCCATGTCCCGCGCGGTGTTGCTGACGGGGATTTTTTGCTCCGGTGGGCTGGTGATGCGTGCGCAGGAGCCGGCGGCGGGTGGGCCGCGTTCGCTGGAGGATGCGGTGGAGATGCTTGATAGCGATCGACCGGCGGAAGTGGAGGCGGGCCGGCAGTGGCTGGGGTTGCATGGAGGGAAGGTGGTCGGAGGGTTGCTGGAGCGAATCCGGACGGGGAAACCAAGAGAACAGTACGACGCGGCGGGGGAGCTGCGGCTGGTCCTGGGCCGGTGGTTGCGCGCGCTGGAATCGGCGGACCGGGCGGGTTCGATCGGCGAGCCAGCGCGGCCGGTGGCGTGGCTGGGCATGCCGGAAGAGCGGATGGGGCACCGGCCGGAGGCGCGCGAAATTCGCGAGACGCTGCAGCGAGCCAGCACCGGGCTGATGAAGGTGGCGAATCAGGCGAAAAAGAGCGACGAGTCGAGTATTATGGTTGCGTCGGCACTCGGAAGTCTGTGCGAACCGCTCAACGCGGTGGCGGACGATGGGACGATGGCTTGGCTGCTGCAGGGCCTGGAAAAGAACGGAAATGAAAGTTACTACCGCGAGATGCTGGTGAGGGTGGGAGGCTACTACATGGGGTTTCCCCGGAACATCGAGTACGGTTTCACCGCCTGCGGGCCGGCGCCGGTGGGGAGTCCGAAGGAGCTGGAGCGGTGGGCTGCGGCGGAGCGGCTGAAGAAAAGAGCCGCCCGGGATGAGGAGATCCGGCAGTTGAAAGAGGACTGGCGGGTGATGCGCCCGATGAAGCCGGAGGAACGCGCAGCGGTGGCGATCGAGCGGTGGCGGACCCAATTGGCGGGGCCGAATTTTGGCCAGTTTTTTCCCGGCCGGGTCGACGAGCTGCGACCGCTGGTGCGGCTGGGTTTGCCCGCGGTGGGACCGCTCCGGGCGCAGCAGGCGCGGGAGACGGATTTGAAACTCAAGGCGGCGTGGGAAACTGTGATCGTGGCGATCACTGGCCACGAAGATGCGGCGCTGATGGAGCAGCTCTGGAAAGGCGACGACACGGAAGCCCGGCTGGCCTGCGACATCGTGCGAGTGGGACAGAGCCGCGCGTGGTTGAAGCAATTGGACGAATTGCTGAATCGGCCGGAGGGCGGACCAGTGAGTGCGGCGAGCTGGGCGATCGCGACGGCGCATGGCGATGAGGGGCTGCCAGTGCTGAAGCGGAGAGCCGAGCGGGAGCCGCAGGACACTGAGGCGGCGAAGGTGTGCGACCAGGTCGCCCGGCGTGTGCTGCGGAGCCGGGTGAGCCGGCCGGCGCCGAAGCTGGTGGACGCAGAGCAGGGCTTTTCGGTCCAGTTTGGCCGGCAGCCGCGGCTCCTGGAATATCACGACCCGTCGGAGGATCGCATTTTAACCTGGGGCGTCGGGTCGAAGTTTGATTTTCAGAATCCGCGCCGGTCGGATAATCATAGCATTTGCCTGGAGGCCGGTCCGGCTGAACTCGCCCCCGGAGGGGAACACGCGCTCCAGCGCACGAAGCGATATTTGGAATGGTGTGGTTTCGAGGTGGAAGTGGTGGAATCGCGGAGGGAATAGAGATGAGGAGCGCGGAGGGTGCGGGTCGCCCGGTGGAGGAAAAAAGGGGTTGCGGGCGGGCCGGGCGGAGGGGAAAGTCGCGGCGCTGACTGGAGACTGAACCTCTTTTGATACGATGGATCCTGAAATGAATGCTGAACCGGAGCAGGTGCATGAACGCTCGTCAGTGCGGGCGGTTTGTGGGGTTTTTGCGCTGGTGCTGGGAATCCTCGGGCTCTCGATGTGGGGAACCAATAGCGCGGGGATGTTCTTGATTGGGGCGGCCAATCTGGGGCTCATAGCGTGGCGGTATCGGCCGGAGCATCAGGTCCGATACAACGCGTCGGGCTGGCTGCTTCTCGTGGTGGCGTTGGGGTGTGCGCTGCCGCCGCTGGGGTTGATGTATTTCTTCGGAGATCGGCCGGGATGGTTTCAGCCGCTGCTGCTATTTTTCTTCGTGTCCGTCGGATGTGGGCCGCTCCTCTTGCTCCGCCGCTTTAAGCAACCGCCGAAGGTTGTTTCGGCCGTCTCGTCCTCGGCTTCGCCTTTTATTCAGGAATGAGTGCTCCACTTCATGCTGAACGGATGTCGGAGGCGGAGACGGAGCGTTCGATGGTCTGGGCATTTTGGGACCGCGGCTAGCAGTGATCGCTATGGCCAAGACTCTACTCGTACGCCGGGTGAATCAGGATCCGGACCTGCGGCATGAGTTCCGCAATTTGGGGGAGGATGTGTTCCGGGAATTGCGGGATGAATATGAAGTTTCGCTCCAGGCGATCGACCGGGCGGAACTGGACTTTCCGCTGCCGGGGCTTCCGAAGCGGGAGTTGCGCAGGGTGGCGGCGCGAGTGCGGAAGGTGGCGGAGAAGTCGTGGCCGATGGTGCTGCCGCTGGAATTTTATGAAGTGGACGAAGACACGGGGGCCATGACGCTGCTCGCGTGATCGGGTGAAAACAAGATCCTGGTTGGCCGCGTGGGGAGTGGGTAGGAGCTTGACGGGTGAGTGGGGTGCGGGGTTTGCTCGGGGTATGTCGATGAACGACGAAGATTTCTGGGGGGTGATTGAGCGGGCGTATGATCCGAAGCTGGCAGTGCGGGAGGAGAAGTTGATGGCTGCCTTGATGGAGCTGTCGGAGGAGGAGGTGATGGCGTTCGACCGGAAGTGGACGGAATGTTATTTTCGGCTCTACACGTGGCTGTTGTGGGGAGCGGCGTATCTGGCGCAGGGCGGGTGTTCGGACGACGGGTTTATGGATTGGCGGAACTGGGTGATTTCCTGCGGGCGCGAGGCGTACGAGACGGCGCTGGAGCGGCCGGATGATTTGGGGCCGCTGGTGGAGCGGGAGCCGGACGCGGGGAACGAGGGCATGGGCTATGTGGCGCCGCGGGTGCTGGACCGAAAGAATCCGCAGTGGAAGGGATCACCACCGAGGCTCGAGGGGCTGGTGCCGCCGGACGAACCGGCTGGGCCGGAGTGGACGGACGATGAGGATCTGGAGCGGCTGCTGCCGAAGATGTACGCGTGGTCTTTGCAGCGCGAGGCGGTGCTGGCGGAGCAGCTGAAGAAGAAGAGGCCGTGGTGGAAATTCTGGGGGTGAACGGGGTCGCACGGAGTGCGCGGAGGACACGCAGGGGGAAGTTTGTGGGGTTGCTCTGGAGAGGTGTGGCGGGCAGAATGGCGGGGTTACTTACTCACCCGATCGACCGTTACTTAACTAACAGGAGCTTTATTCATATGGAGATCAAACGCATTGGTTCACAGGCTTCGGGGCGCGGGCCGGCGGATTGGTTTACGGGGACGGTGCGGATCGATCCGCTTTTCCAGGCGAGTGCGCCGGCGCGGGTGGTGGGGGCAAGTGTCACGTTTGAGCCGGGGGCGCGGACGGCCTGGCACACGCATCCGCTCGGGCAGACGCTGATCGTGACGGCCGGTTGCGGCTGGGCGCAGCGCGAAGGCGGGCCGGTGGAGGAGATCCGGCCGGGGGATGTGGTGTGGTTTCCGCCGGGCGAGAAGCACTGGCACGGGGCGACGCGGACGACGGCGCTGACGCACCTCGCCATCCAGGAGCAGCTGGATGGGAAGGCCGTGGACTGGCTGGAGCCGGTGAGCGACGAGCAGTACGGGCGGGAATGAACGAGCGAGCCGAGCCTGCTTTTTTGATCCGGTACCGCAATACCGTTGCGGATGTGGCGTGGTTGAGGCCGAGGCCGGCTGGGAGGCGCGGATCCGGGAGCATTTGCGAGCGAATTTTGCGCTGCACGAGTCGACGATCTATTACTGGTGCCAGTGGGAGCTGGAGGGTCCCGAGGAAATTTTCCTGGCCACGCCGATGATGCGGGAGATCTGGAACGAAAAATCGGAGGACTGGGGTGAATAGAAAACGCGTGGACCCGGTCTATGTGAGGCGATGAAAAAGTTGTTCCTCCTCTCCGCTGTGGTCCTGATTCTCCCGATGGTTCTTCTGGCGCAGGATGCGCCCGTCACTCCGCCGCCGCCGCCCGTGGTGCATCCGTCGACGCCGCTCATCGTGGCCCCGCCCAAGCCGCCCAGGCAGGTGTTGGGTCCGGCAAGCGAGTCGGTCGATGTGCTGGATGAAAACTATCAACTGACGCTCACGATCGCGGACCAGGACGTGCCGCCGGTGGAGGTGGAAGTCGTGGTGGCGACTTCGCATTTTCAGATGGCGCTCGGTGAGCCGTCGCTGATGTTTGCCGGGGATTTTTCCGTGGAGAAGGATGGGCGAGTAGTGGTGCTCTACACGCTGGGATGGGAGACACGGGTGGGGGTGGGAAACAATGTCGGGATGCGGTCCTCGTCGACGAAAGGGAGTGTGCGGGTGAAGCTGGGGGAAGAGGTGCAGATCATCCGGGCAGGCACCCGCACGGCGAAGCTGTCGGTGAAAAAGCTGGGGCCGGGGAAATAGGTTTTTGCGGGGCTGGGATCGCCGCTGCGAATTTGGGTCGGCTTGAATCGAGATGTGGCCGTTGCGGTGGAGTGCCGGGTGGAGCACGCGACTCGCGTGCTGTTCGCGGCGACTCGCCGCGAATGCCGTGAAACGATGGCTTCGAACCGAGCGCTCTCCTGGACACCTCGCTATTCGTCTCCTGTTCGGCGAGCCGCCGAACAGCGCACCCGAGTCGGGTGCTCCACCCAGATTTCTCCGGCCGATCGCCTTCAAAAAACGACAACAGTTCACTTGCGAGCGGCAGCGGGATGGGGTGGAGTGCGGTGCTATGTTTTCCCGGTGTTTTGCTTTTCGGATTTTGGGCTGGGGTCTGATGATAGGGATGATCCTGCTGGGGGGACGGACCGAAGTGCGAGGAGGTGAACGTTCCCGTGGAGATGCGGCGCCGGCGCCGGCGGGACACGGATTGATCCAGCAGTTTGGGACTTTTCCTTCGCGGGACGGACGGCTGGTGCTGAAGGTATCGCGGCAGGAAAAGTCGATTGTGTTTTACGAGTTGGTGTTGGCCAGGGAGGGTCGGACGGTGCTGGCCAAGCGCGGATGGTCGGATGCGATGCGGTGGTGCTTTTACTGGGATGAGGAGGGCCAGCTATGGGCGTACAGCAGTGATATGCAGCTGTTTTTCAAGGTGAAGGTGACGGACGATGGCCGGGTGCTGCAGGAGTCCGTGGAGCGGACGGGTGGACGTTATGTTTGTCCAGCGCCGGTGTTCAGTTTTCTGCCGGAAAGGATGAGGAAGCCGCTGTGAGCCAGGTCATTCACGCACGAGACTCACGATTGCTGCGGGTGCTGCGGCGGGTCCGAAATGGAATGTTGGTATTCCTGGCGTTTTTGCTCGTCGTGACGATGGCGATTCCATCGGCGGATGTCTGGTGGAAGCGCCGGCAGATCGCGGAGGCGGTGCGCGGGGCGGCGAGGGTGCGGCTGGAGGAGTATACGACTTTTCGCCGGCTGAAGTCGGAGCCGCTGGCGGCGGCGGATTTTCACGAGGTGGTGGAGGCGCTGCCGGTGACCTGGCAGGTGGGGATTCCGGGATTGGTGATGTATTGTTATGTGCCGCATCATCGCGTGGTGATCACGGATGCGCAGGGGCGGGAGACGACGCTGGGGGTGTGTTTCGGCTGCAACCAGCTGAAGCTCGACCGGGGTGGGGTTTGGAATGCGCCGGAGGCGTGGCAGCAGCCGCTACGGGCGCTTTTCCTGCGGCACGAGGTGCCGATCCGGGAACGCTACACGGTCAATGACGACATGGAGACGGAGTGAGGAAAGGCGGTTTCGGTGCCGGAGAAGATTCGCTCGCCTCGGCGCGGGGTGTGAGGGCATGCTGCGGGCGAAGCTTTTTCCTGCGCTGTGCAAACGAGTTCCTGGCTTTTTGTGCTGATCCTGATCGCCCTCGGGTTGGTCTTTTTCGTGATGCTGTTTGTGGGGATCTGGCTCGGAGTGTGTTTTTTGATCGGGATGAAATGGCGGCAGGTGGCGGGGCGGTATCCGGCCACGGTGCCGGCGTTGGGCCGCCCGGAGGGGCGTGGGTTTGTGGCGCTACGCGGGTTTTTTCTCCCGGCTGGGCCGCGGTATAAACGGTGCCTGGAGGTGGTGCCGGGCGCGGGCGGGCTGTATGTCGCGGTGAAGTGGCCTTTCAATGTGGCGCAGGAGCCGATGCTGGTGCCGTGGCCGTGTGTGCGCGGGCTGGCGTGGAAGGAAGGAGGGTGGACCGGCCGGCGGTATCTCGAGGTGGATCTGGCGCTCGAAGGGGCGGTGCTGCGGCTGGATTTGCCGGCGGAAGCAGAGGCGGAATTGCAGCGCCTGGCAGGGCCATTTTTGGCGGAAACAATGAGTTCGCCGCCGGGGCTGGGGTGATAGGCGATTTCGCGCGGTTTAAGGAAAACGGTGGTCGATCTTTGCCGGCCCGCACTTGCTGACCCAGCGACTGATGCGGCATCCAGATCCAAACGGCGAACCATTGTCGACCCGGATCGCTTTGGGCAGCCCATGCTGACGAAATAACTCTTCGAGTTTGTGGTGCACCAGCGCCTCGCTCGGAGCAGCTACGACCTGCACACAGCACGTAACGACTGTAGAGGTCACGCACCGTCAACGGCGCGCAACGCTGCCGCTTACCCATTGCAAACGAGCCTTTGAAATCCACCGTCCATACGGCGTTTGGCGCCAGGGCCTCCACGTAGCCCTGGCTCTCTACCTGCGGGCCCTGGCGGCTGCGCACACGCTGCCGGCCAGTACATCCAGCCTGCCGTAACAGCCGCTCGATGCTGCGCTGGCTCGGCAGCTTTGCGCGCGGGTGTTCGCGCCGCAGCAGCACCAGCAATTTGCGCGCACCCCAATGCGGCCGCCGGGCGCGCAACTCCAGCATCTGTTGCCTCAGCGGACCATGGCGCCAGCCGCTCGTCGCCAAAACCCTCTAAAATCCGCCCCTTTTTGCCTAAACCTGTAAAGTATGTCGTGGCGGAAAGTGTTAAAGTATGTCGTGGCGCCATGCCCCTCCCCTGCCCTACAGATGCGACCGGGCGGGGGCCGGTTCAAGAGCGACTGCAGGTTTGCTTAAACCGCTTTGGAAAGTCCATCACACCACGTCGCGCGACCGCTGCACGCCACCCGCGCGCAGGGCCCGACGTTTGTTCCGAGTTCCGGATTTCGAGTTTCCTCCCCCTCACGGCAGCTCGACCAAAAACACGGCCTGCCCGGCTTTCCCCAGCGTTGCGCGGTACACGATCTTTCCGGTCCGGCTCACCGAACGGCCCTGGCCGTAGGTGCGCGAGGTTGCTTGGAAGGCATTGATTGCCGACACTTTCGCCGTCGCTCCGCCGGGCTCCAGCTCCACTTCGTCGCCCTTCCGGCGCACGATCCCCACAAGCCCATCCGGGCGGCGCACCACGATCCCCACATCGTTGCTCGCCGTCACCCCGCTCCCGCGGCGCAGCTTCATCGTGAAGCCGACCACCGCCGGCGCCGTCGACTCCGGCGAAGCCGCGTACTGGGTGAAGCTCGAGAGAAATTTTCCATCCACCGACTGCCCCTCCCGCGCCAGCGGTTCGAGCGGGCCACCATTTGTGATCCACAGCCCGCGATCGTTCTTCGATGTCGCATCGCCAAACTTCTGCCGCAGCGTCCCCGCGAACAACAGCTCCCCACCCGCAAACGCCGGCGTCTCCAACACCGAAAACTGCGCCTGCGCTGGATTCGCCAGCGACGTACCTTCCTGCACCACGGCCTCCGCACTGCCCCCGGCCTCCACCGAAAAAATCCCCGTATCCGTATTCTTCGTCTCCGGCGCCACGGCATTCAGCGTGCCGCGGAAAACCTGCGCCCCGTCGTGCTCCGCCACGACGCCCAGACTTTTCAGGACCGGCGCCAGCGGCGCCTTCGGCGTTAAGACTAACAACTCCGGCGCGCCACTCGGCGGGAAATCCACCAGCGCCTGCGTCCCATCCGTGAAAGTCGCGTACACCCCCACGGTGCCATCCGCCCGCACCGCGCGGCGTTGATCCGGCGAGCCGACCACATTGGGCAGCACCTGGAAGCTCTTCACCTTCCGCAAATCGCCCGTCGCCACCTCGATCTGCCCGCCCTCGCGGATCAGCAACTCCGCCTCCGGCGTCTTCTCCCGCCACAGCCCGAGATCCGTTCCCGCGCTCACCTTCGGCGCCGTCGTGCCCGAGCCAAGCGCCAGCTTCGCCAGGTACACCACGCCACCCACTTCCGGCAGATTCAGCGCGGTGAAACTCGTGTACTTCGCCCCATCCGTCCCTGGCGCCGGGAGCCCCTTTTGCGCGACCAAGGTTAAGGTTCCCCGCGCATCCGACCACAGCCCGCTATTGTTCGCCGACGTCACGCCCGTGCCCGTCGCGACCGTCCCTAGAAAGGCCAGGTGCCCGCCGTTAAACACCGGGTCGCTCAATTTCGTAAACTTCGTCCCGAGATCCGGCGCCGGGTCGCCCACCCGCCAGAGCACCCGCACCGGATCGCCGCCGACAATCACCGGCACGCGTTTCTTGTCCTCGAGCATCACCGCATCGAAGCCCACCCGGTCGCCATCGATCGAGGGCAGCCCGAAACTCTCAAACGTATTCGCCACCGGTTCCCCCGGCACCGAGTCGCCCTTCTTGTAAAGCAGCGTCGTCTGCGGCGGCAGCGAGCCCGGGGTCAGCTCCGTCGCCAGCACATCGTAGGTCCCAAACCCTCCGTCCGCCGCCACGCGGAAGCTCGCATGCCCGCGGGCCGGCTGGCTATTCACCGCGCCGTGGATCGTCACCGTCTGGAGCTGATTCCAGTTCGCTGCAGTAAATTGCAGCGCGCTCCCCGTAAACGTCAGATCCGGGTCGCCGCCGTCCACCTTGGTTAAGTTCACCGTCACCGTACCTGCCGGCGGTTCCGACAGCCGCACCGTAAAAACCGACGCGCCTCCCGGCTCCACCCGCACCGCGGTCGGCTGTACCACCAGCGTCGGCGCCACCGTTTGCGGCACCAGCTTCTTCAGCATGCCATTGCTCTGGCCAATGTAGTACAGCGCTCCATCCGGCCCCGTCGCCACATCCACATTCGACGGGGCGCCGGTCACAAACTCATCCACACTCGTGATGTTTGTACTCGAGTCCAGCGTCGCCCGCAGCACCTTGCTGGAGTTATAGTCGCCGAAGAAAAAATTTCCCCGGTACGCCGCCGGGAAAAGCGTGCTGTCGTAAAAACACCCGCCCGTGATGCACCCGCCCAACTCGGCCGACTGCACCGTGCCTCCGCCACTCGTCGCATTCGGCTGCCCAATCTGGGCGATCGTAAACGAAGTCGCCGAGATCAGGTCGCGGACATAAAATGTGCCGTTGAAACCCGCGTTCCCCACCCCCGAGAGCGTCACCTTCTCGCCCGCGCGGAATTTCCGCCCCGAAGTGATCGTCACCGTCGTGATCCCCGCCGACCGGCTCACCCCACTCGCTGCGATACTTCGCTGGTCCACGCTATTCGTCCGGTACGCGATCCGCGGCTGCAGGAAGTCATCCGGCTGATTGTTCTCATAGTCATTGTACCCCGCGTGCGAACCCGCCGTCGGCACAAAGACCTGCTCGTACCCTGTCCCCACCACGTTCACCCACAGATCCCCCGTCACCGGATGCATCGTCATCGTGAACGGATTCCGGAACCCCTGCGCCCAGATATATTCGTTATTCGGCCCCACCCCATCGTTAAACGGATTGTCCGCCACGGGCTCCCCCGTGAACCGGTTCGCCCGCCCGATCTTCGCAGCCAGCGAAGTGAGATCCGCATCCACGCCGGTGCCATTCCCATTGTCCCCGATCGCCCAGTACAGATAGCCATCCGCCCCGATCGCGATCGCCCCCCCGTCGTGATTCGCCCCCGCGGTCGGCAGCCCCGGCACCAGCACCGTCTTCTCCACGCCCACGCCTCCCTGCTCGCGGTAGCGAATGATCTGCTGCTCCGTGGCCGACACCGTCACGAAAAAATAGACATACCCATTCGAAACGAAGTCGGGATCGAAACAAAAACCGATCAGCCCGCACTCGCTCGTCGTATACGGCTCCGGCTGAATCGTCAGCCACTCCTGCGGGAGCACCGCCCCATTCTGCACCACGCGCACGACGCCATCCTTGCGGATCACAAACAGCCGCCCTGACCCATCCGGCGCCCACGCGATCCCCGTCGCCTGACCCAGCGCCGAATTTTGCACCGCCGTGTATTCCACGAACCCCGCCGGCTCCACCGCCCGCATCTCCTGCGGCAACGACGACGCCAGCAACCCCACCAGCACCGACCCGGAAACAAAACGCAACGACTTCAGCATAAGGAGAGAAAAAAAGGGAATAGGGAGAGAGAAAGCGGAAGGGAAAAGGAGTCCATCCGCCCAGGCGAAATCAGAGATCTCACCCAGGCAGGAAAAGAACGCGGCCCGGAAAGGCGGAAGACGCCGCACACTGAAGCACAGCTCTCCCCATTCTTCGCAAGCAAGTGTCCCGCCAGATAAAGATTTTCACCTGAAAACCGCATCAGGCCCAATACTCCTCCAGGAAAACCCGAACTTCCGAAACCCGCGACGCCCCTCGCCTGGAGCGGTCTATTTGGATTGAGGTGCAGCCACGGCAGAAAAAGCAGGGTGGAGCACGCGGCTCGCGTGCCATTCGCGGCGACTCGCCGCGAATCCCGTGAAACGAAGGCCGCAAAACCCACGTTCACCCGGAAAATTCGTCTCTCGTCTCCTCTTCGGCGAGTCGCCGAACAGCGCAACCGAGTCGGGTGCTCCACCCAGATTTCCTCCAGCCGACCGCTCCTTCGGCTCAGCCCGCGCGCGATCGACTCCCGCTGCCAACTCGTGGTTCACGCCTCTCCTGCGTGAAATACCCCCCACCCTGCGCCCCCGGCGCAGCAAATCTCCAATCCGCAATTCCTCCCGCCCTACCGTCCCACCACCCCACGCGTCCACCCTTCATCCTCGCGCCACCACCCCACCACCGGCCGCGGCGGCGTCGCCACCAGATACCCCTCCACCTCTTTCCAAAGCATCTCCGCCTCCTCCCGCCGCCCGCTCCGGCGCAGGGCCAGCGCATGACACCCCCGCACCTCCTGCGCGAAGCCCCAGCCCAGCAAATTCCCCGAATTTTCCAGCGCTCCCTCCACCGCCTTGCGCAGCAGCCCCTCCGCTTTTTGCGGCACGCCCTCCAGCAGCGCCACACAGCCCAGCCCGAAAAGATAGTGTGTCCGCACCAGCGGCTTCAAATCCGCCTCGTCCACCTCCGCCAGCACCGCTTTCGCCCGCGCGATTTCCCCGTTCGTGATCAGGCCGTTCACCAGATCGATCTGATTCGCCGCCGAAGCCGGATTCAGCGCCAGCGCCTTTTCCGCATACTCCACCCGCCCGGCAAAATCGAGCCCCAGCTCGCACACCCCGGCCAGCAATCCATAGTACAGCCCGCGATCGAAGGCCGGATCCTCCTCCAGTTGCCGCACCTTCGCCTTCGCCGCCCCGAGATTTCCCCGGCCCGCCAGTGCCCGCGCTTCGGAAAACAGCAGCTCGTACTCCGGAATCGGCGCTCCGATCAGCCAGCGCCAGCGCCGAATCCGCGCCACCTCGCGCTCCACTTCCTCCCAGCGATGCCACGCCCGCACCTCCAGCAGCCGATCGTACAACACCGCCGGCACCCGGGCCCGGAGCAGCAGAAACCCATACCCCACCGCCAGCGCATACGCCGTCAGGCTCCAAAAGCTCAGCGGATTCGCCCGATGCGCCGCCCACCACACTCCAAACCCGATCGCCAGCACCAGCCCGCCCTCACTCTTCACCAAATACCAAAGCAGAAACCGCCCCGCTTTCGGCCCCGCCATCTCTTTCTGAAACTCCATCCGCTCCTGCAGCGACAGATCCGCAAACGTCTCCTCACTCGAAATCGCCCGGCTGATCTTATCATCCAGATCGTCCTCCACCAGCTCGAGCCCCTCGTGCCCCTGCACCTCCAGCCGATGCCGCGCCGCCCCCACATTCCCCGCCCGCACCTCCACATACCGCCGCGACCCATCCCGCTGCCGGGCCGAAAAAACATACCGAACCTGAGAGGAGGGAGAAACCGATTCCATAGTCCCAACCCTCGCCGCAACTCCCATGCCCCTCGCCACCTCCCGATCGTGAAAAAACGGCGAACCGCTTCCTCCCTGCAAGCGCCTCCGCACATTCGCCCCATAACCCTCATCCTTCTCCAAATCCGCTCCGCATTTCCGTGGTTCACACAGCCCCCAGCGTGAGACCGACCCAACCTGCACCTCCAGGCGCAGCATTTCTCCCATCCGCATTCCGCAACCCGCAATTCCCCAATAAAAATATGGCTTCCGAAAAAGATAAGATGCTCGCCGGCGACCTCTACGACCCCATGGACCCCGAGCTCTGCCGCGAGCGCGACCGTTGCCGCGACCTCTGCCTCCTCCTCAACGCCACCCGCGAAGACCAGAAAGAAGAACGCCAGCGTCTTTTGAGCGAACTCCTCGGCCGCCCCACCGACGCCTGGATCCAGCCCCCCTTCTTCTGCGACTACGGCACCAATCTCGTGCTCGGCACCAAAGTCTTCTTCAACTTCAACTGCGTCGTCCTCGACGTCGCCCCCGTCACCATCGGCAACAACGTCCTCTTCGGCCCCTCCGTCCAGATCTATACCGCCACCCACCCGATCGCCGCCGCCGAGCGCCGGAAATGGCTCGAATCCGCCAAACCCATCACCATCGGCTCCGATGTCTGGGTCGGCGGCGGCGCGATTCTCTGCCCTGGCGTCACCATCGGCGACCGCACCATCATCGGCGCCGGCAGCGTCGTCACCCGCGACATCCCCTCCGACGTCATCGCCGCCGGCAACCCCGCCCGCATCATCCGCGAACTCCCCCCGGAAGCCTCGACCACGCAGGGGTGACTGGTGATCGATGACCAGGGCGTGTTTGAGAAATCGCGCAGCGACAGTGGACCGCGATCTCCGAGCACGTTTTTGAAACCACACGCGAGCGCGGCTCCGGCGCTTCCATCTCCAAAGTTCCCCTTTTAACTGATCAACAACAGCCGCGCCGGTTCCCCCGGCTCATTTTCCGGTGCCCGATGCACACACGCCGGCACCGGCGACCCCGGATACTCCGCCGCAATCCGCCAGAAATTCCCGATCCCAAAAACAAACGGCACCGAGCCCGGCCGCGCATCATAGTGCAGATCATAACAACACTCGTGCAGGTATTCGCGAAAATCGAGGTCATCCTCCGCGTCCGCGCCCCCGCCGAATTCGCCTAATAACGCCGCCCGCAGCTCCGGCACGTCCACACAGCGGATCGCATCCTCCTGGCGCAGCCCCTCGCTCGTCGCCCCGAAATACGTGCACAACCACGTATCCGCCTCCACCGTCGCACTGTCCACGTGCCACGAATACACATCCGTCGGCACGATCCCCGGCACCTCATCCCGCGGATAACTCCGGATGCAATCGAGGTTCGGCTCCAGCCCCAGCTCGCGCAACCGCCGCCAGTCCTCGATCAAGATCTCCACCGCCGCCCGGCCCGCCTCCGTCCGCATCGGCAGCGCCCGCAATTGCGCCTCATCCAGCCCCTGCAACCCCGCCGCCTCCCGATCCCCCCGCAACTCCTCCAGCACCGCCACCACTTCCCCGAAATCCCCGCTCAATTCCCGCGGCCAGCAAAACGCATTCACCCCGTCCTCCCCGCCAAACCGCGCCGAAATCAGTTCGGCGAAACTCGAAACGAATTGGATCCGCGGATACCCCGCCGGCAGCTGAATAAAAGACACCTCACCCCATCGCGCCCGCCCGGCCAAAAATCAACCACCCATCCCTCCACTCCCCAGGCCAGCAGCGGCAGCCCGGCCTCCCTCCGTCCCCCCTCCTCAAAAAAGCTCCACGATACTCTGCAACCCATACTTCTTCGCCACCTCCTGCAGCTGCGCCCGCACCGGCTCACTCACTTTGCCCCAGGCGTCCATCTTTTCGGAAACCTTATCCATCACCTGAGGATCCTCGGCCACCCGCTTCTGCAAATACTCGGTCAGCTCCTTCTCCGTCTCCGGCCAGCCCGCAAAGATTTCGGCCATCTGCGCCGTCGCGGTCACATAAGCATCGTAAGCCCCCTTCAAATCCGCGGGCAAACCCTCCGTGGGCACCTCGCGCAATTTCACCACCATCGTCCGGCTCAAGACGAGCCCTAGCAAAGGATTCTTCTCCGTCACCTTTTCCTGCTCCTTCATCCAGGCGTCCGCCTTGCGGATCCCCTCCTTGAACCGCTCGATCGCCGGATTGCCATCCTGCGCCACCGAGGTACCCGCCGACGCCAACGCCATCAGCCAGATGAGGAGAGAAATCCGTTTCATGCGCCGAATGGATCATCAATCAGGCCACCCGTTCAATCCTGAACTATCCCTCGGCTCAAATCCGCTCCAGCCCCGTAAGGCCGTACTTCTTCACCACGGTTTGAAACCGTTGCCGGGCAATTTCCCCCTGCTTCGCCCAGTCCGCCAGCAGCTGGCGCACTCGATTCGCAAACTGCGAATCTTCCCCCATCGACTTTCTCACATAGGTCATCAATTCCTCCTCCCCCTCCGGCCAGTCCCGAAACTTTTCGCTGATCCCGCCCACCGTCGCTGTGTAGCTCTCAAAGGCTTCCTTCAAATCCTCCGGCAAACCGTCCGTACGCACACTGCGAAACTGCGACGCAAGGCTCCGCATATAGATGATGATCAGCAGAGGATTTTTCGCCTGCACCTCCCGCTGCTCCGCGATCCAGGCATCGACCCTCGCGACATCCTCCTTAAAGCGCTCCATCGCCGGATCGGCATTTTGCGCCACCAGCGAGTTCGCCGTCGCCATCAGCCCGATGAAGAGAGAAATCCTTTTCACCCGCCGAATGAATCACCGGCCACTCAGCCGGTTCAATCCTCAACTTTCGCCCCGCCCCAATTTCGCGATCCGCACTCCGTTCCGCGTGCGTTTCGGCTCAAAGTCGATCAGCCCGATCGCGCCGCATTTTTCGTTCATCACTCGGTCTCCGGCGAACGACGATGTCGCACTCCAGCTCTCCCTTCCACCAGGATCGATATTCCCCCATCCCGTAGCGGTTTAAATGCATTCATAGCGCAGTCCATCCCTCCGTGACCTCCGTGCAAATATTTCTACTGCCTGGCGGGCGCCTCTTCTCTATGCAAGGCGCCGCACTCCATGTCCGCCGGTTTCGACGTCTTCCTCAGCTACAATAGCCAGGACTATCCCGCCGTCCGGCAGATCGCTGACCTGCTCATCGAAAAAGGCCTCCACCCCTGGCTCGATGTCGACCAAATCCGCCCCGGCACCTCCTGGCACACCGAACTCGGCCAGCAGATCGAGACCATCAAAGCCGCCGCCATCTTTATCGGCGCCAGCGGCCTCGGCCCCTGGCAGGATCAGGAAGTCCAGGCCCTGCTCAATCAGTTCGTCCGGCGCAACTGCCCCGTCATCCCCGTCATCCTCAGTTCCGCCATTGGCGACCCCGAGCTGCCCTGGATGTTTCCCAACCTCCATCGCGTCGACTTCCGCCGCCGCCCCCCAGACCCCTTGCAGCAATTGCTCTGGGGCATCACCGGCATCAAACCCGACGGCCAGCCTCAGCCCACGGCCACGCCCGCCACCCGCGCGGCCTCGGCCGACCTTTTCCCCCGCAAGGACGTCATCCCGATCGAGATCAGTCTCCCCGGCAAACTCGATCACTACACCCCTCAGGCCAAAGAAGACTTCCTGCAGAAGCTCAGCGCGATCGCTCAAATCGGCGGCGAAATCCGGCTCAAACCCGCCACCGGCGGCAGCGTTCAGCTTCAGCTTCCTCCCGAAGACGCCGACCGCATTTACAACGCGGCCCAAAGCGGGGAACTCACCGACCTCGGCGTCTCCTCGGTCCGCCTCTACCCCAGCCTCGCCTCCATTCCCAGCCCGCACGAACAGGCCCAACTCGCCATCCTCCGCCACCTTGTCGACGAGTATTGGATCCAGGGACTCCTACGCCATTCCCTTCACCGCGAAGTTTTCATTTCGCTCCCCAAGCGGCCCCTGCCCGAGGCCGTCACCCCCCAGTGGAAACAGCACCTCCGCCTCCCCGAACAGCGGCACTACCTCTCCCTCCCGGACCAAAAAATCGCCACCATCTTCGAAGCCACCGGCCTGCTCCTGATCCTGGGCGCCCCCGGCTCCGGCAAAACCACCACCCTCCTCGATCTCGCCGAGAACCTTCTCCGCCGGGCTGCCGCGAGTCCAGCAAAGGAACGCATCCCCGTCATCCTCAACCTCTCCAGCTGGACCACCACGCAATCCCTCCACGATTGGATCGTCTCCGAACTCTCCAGCAAGTATCGAGTTCCTACCAAAACCGGACGTTCCTGGCTCGAGCGCGGCTATCTCGTGCCTCTGCTCGATGGGCTCGATGAAGTTCACTCCGAATGCCGGGCGGCCTGTGCCGTCGCGATCAATTCGTTTATTAACGAATATCACCCCGCCGGCCTCGTCGTCTGCTGCCGCCTCGAAGAATATCAATGGCTGCCCCATCGCCTTTACCTCAGCGGCGCCGTTTCCCTCGAACCCCTCAGTCGCGAGGAAATCACCAGCTACCTCGCCTTTGCCGGCCCGGACCTCACTTCCTTGCGTGAAGCGGTCCGCACCGATCCCCTGCTCGAGGAACTCGTCCAGACCCCCTTGATGCTCAGCATCGCCAGCCTCGCCTACCAGGGCGACCACCGCGATGAACTCACCGATCGCCCGGCGATCTCCCTCGAGCAGGCCCGGGAGAAAATCTTTACCCTCTACCTCGACGCCGTCTTCACCCGAAAAGCCCACACCCCGAGCCGCTTCACCCGCTCCGAGATCACCCACTCTCTGACCTGGCTCGCCTATCAAATGAGGAAGCACGCCCAGTCCGTCTTCCTCGTCGAAGACCTCCAGCCCACCTGGCTGGAAAAGAGAGCCGAAACCATCGCCTACAAACTCTCGACCCTTCTAACCGCCTCACTCTACATAGCTTTAACTCTAGGCATAACCTGTATAATCCCCTCCATAGTCCCCCATTCAATATCAATCGACTATTTACATTCTGCATCCAAAAACATCCTCATCGGAGCAAAAATAGTCCCCATTGCCACACTCATCATCTTCACGGCGTTGGCCACCGGCTACCAGACCCGATCTCTTGGAAAAAACAGCATGATCTGCTTAATTACCGGGGGACTTTCATTCCTTCTATTTTTATCGCTCATCTTCGGCTCCCTTTCCTCGTCAGCCATAATCCCCGCATTTACATCAGGAATATTCATCAGCGCCACTGTATTTTTCAGCATCGGAAACCTTACATATATTCATTGCATCGAAACTGTTCGCTGGAAGTGGAAATATTTCCTAATTAACACACTACTCAGCGTGGCGGCATTCAACTTACCATTCGCCATATCTCATGTCACCTCCTACTTCGATCTTACTGCCGAAGCCCCGTCGCCTCTTCTTCCTATGGCGTTCATCGGTTTGTTGCTAGGATGCATCCTGGGCATTATTTCGAGCTGGACTAGCGAACTCAGCGATAGCAAGTCTTTCCCAAACGAGGGCATTGCGATGTCTAATCGGAACGCTCGAAAATTTTTTCTGGTAACCTCACTTACCATTTGCGCTTTCTCGGGCGCAATAATCTTCGTTTTACCTTTCCGCGGCGGAGAGCCCCTAAGCCCTGAATTTGGTTTGAAGGCATTCAACATGTCCGCAATGCTCGCATTGATTTTCGGCTCTCTAGTCGCCCTCCACCGCGGTGGATCAACCGTCATCAAACACTACGCCCTCCGCCTGGTCCTCTGGTGGAAAGGTTACACGCCGCGCCGGTTCATCCCTTTCCTCGATGAGTGCGCCCGGCTCATCCTCCTGCGCAAAGTCGGCGGCGGTTATCTCTTCATCCACCGCAGCCTCCTCGACTTCTTCGCCGACCGCAAAACCGAACCCGGTCACTCCCCGGCTGGCAACCCGGCAGTTTCTTAAGCAGGCCAGCGCAGTTCAGAGCGGTTTAAGTGAAGTTGTAGCCGATTGATCCCGCTCCGCGGTGTGAATCCCAACGGGATTCCATCGACCAGCCCAGGGTTGGCCACCCCCTGTGGCCTACCCTGGGTTCTCGACAAAAAGATCATCAACCCTGCAAGGGTTGAATCAGGCTGGCGCCTGGCTTCACGTTTGATTCAACCCCGCTGGGTTGATCCATGGTGGTGGCTTTCCCAGGGTAGTCCGCTTTGCGGCCAACCCCGGGCTGGATGATTCAATCCCTTTGGGATTGCCGCTGCAGCTCTATGAGACCGCTCTAGCGCGCGCAGTCGGACATTTCCGGCGGGCCGCCGGAAACAACGGGCGAGCCGCCCATTCCACCCAGCACCGGCCACCTCGCCCCAAAGAAACGCGGCTACAACTCCATTTAAGCCGCGTTACCCCCGCGCCGTTCCCTCGCCAAACCTCTGCAGCACCTGGTAAATCGCGTCCGTCCCAAATTCGAGGGCTTCGATGGGGATTCGCTCGTTCCTCGCGTGAATCGTTTCGCTAAACTTGAAATCCTCCGGCAGCCGCATCGGCAGGAAACCATAGGTCTGGATGCCCAGCCGCGCGAAGTGCCGCCCGTCCGTCACCCCCGGGAGCAGGAAGGGAATCGGAAATCCCTCCGGATCCGCGGCCCGCAGCACACTCCGCAACACCTCAAAAAGCCCGAGGTCGGCTTCGCCCACTCCGGGATCGTGCCGCGTGATCTTCAACTCCAGGTCGTCCCCGAGCACCGTTCTCAGTTCAGCCAGGAAATCAGCGGAAGTGCAACCGGGGAGAATCCGCCCATCGAGCCGCACGACGATTTCCGAAGGAATCACGTTCGTCGACTCGCCCCCCCGAATCACCGTCGCCGATACCGTGTTTCGCAGCACCGCATGTAAAATACCCGCCTTCGGGCCCAGCGCCGTCAGGATCGGCTCCGCCAGCGAACTCCCGAAAAAGCCCTTGAGCAGAGCCCCCTTTAGGCCGGGCAACGCCGCCGCGATCGCCTGCAACATTCCCCGGGTCGCCGCCGTCAAACGCACCGGAAAAGCCTTCCGGTCCAAGGCCTGCAACAGCGCGCCCAGCTTCGCCATCGCCTGCCCCCGCACCGGCATCGAGCCATGGCCTCCCTTGCCTTTGATGATCGCCTCCAGGTGGCAGATTTGCTTCTCCGCCACCATGATGGGGTAAAAGCGCCGCCCCGCCAGATAGAGACTCGAAGCGCCAAATTCCCCGATGGCATAACGAACACCGGCAAACCATTCCGGGTGTTCCTCCACCATAAATCGCGCACCGAAATCGCCCCCATTTTCCTCATCGCTGACCACACACAGGATCACATCTCCCGGCAACCGCAGCCCCTCAGCTTTCGCTTTGAGGAGCGCAGCGATCATCATCGCCACCCCGCCCTTCATATCCAGCGCGCCACGCCCCCAAATATATCCCCCGGCGTTCTCGCCGGAAAAAGGCGGATGCTCCCACAGCTCCTCATCCGGGGCCGGCACCACATCCACATGCCCATAGAGCAGCAAAGGCGGCGCGCTCCCTTCCCCTTTCACTCGGGCCACCAAACTGGGCCGGCCGGGAACCTTGGCAAAGAGCTGGCTCTCGATCCCATACTCCCCCAGCAAACCCGCAACATAACGAATACACTCCTCCTCATCGCCCGGCGGATTCACCGTTTTGAAACGGATCAGGCGCTGAAGCAACTCCGCTGGACGCAGATGAAGATTAGGAAAGCCTGCCATCGGCTATTGCTCCTTCTTCACTTCCTTTTTCTTCCTCTTTTTCCCTTCAATCTTTTCAAAAAAGACGACGCGGGCCCACTGCCCGTATTCTTCGAGCAATTCCTCACTGGCTCCCCGCTCCTCTGCAATCTTTCGATAAGCATTCACCAGGTCGGAGTTGAACTCCAACGCATCCCAGCGCATGGCCTGACATTCCCGCGCCCGGGCTTCGATCCGAATTCGCTGGGAACAGCGGAAAAGCGCCCAAGACTTGCGATGACTCGGCAGCACCGCCATCTTCAAAACATATAGGGCCCGATGGGACGGATCGGCCCAGACTTGGTGCTTCGCGACGCGCTCTTCGTTTTGCGTCAAAGTAAAGGTCGCCACGACCTTGCCCTCATCGAAGGCGACAAACACATCGCCTCTGGAGGCCAATTTTTCGAACTCCTTTTCACCGAACTTTTTCCAACCCGAAAACCCGAACCGTTCTTCGAGTTCCTGGCCACATTCGTTAATCACGCCACGCGCCGCCTTCCATTCATCTGGCTGAGCTCGCACAACCTTAAACCGGGGACCTTTCACCGCTTTCATGGTCAAAGACGATGGCCAGAGCATCATAAAAGACCAGCCTAAAAACAGCCGCACCAGAGCGGGTTCAATCGAGTTGCAGCCGTTTTGAGCCATCCCGGATGGCTGGATATTAGAGCAGATCGATTCTCCCCCTGGAGGGATTCGCGCCGTCGAATCCGGGGAGTTGCTCGGTGGTCCGATCCGTTGGACTACCGAAGGTAGGTCGCATGGTGACATGGGCGACAATTCAGGCTTTAGCCTGCTCGTGGCAGAACCAAAACGCCTCCGCCTTTCCGTAACCTAAAGGGTGAACTCCAACCAAGCCCGTGCTCCGCAGCGTGCGTCCCTCGTCCGGTGCCCACCGCGCGGCACCCTCCAGGAGGAATGTTAGGTATTCCGCCAGCTGCACCGGAAAACCCGCTACGGCCCCGACAGCGCCGCTACGATCTGCAGCAGCGGCGCCGACAGCGCTTGATAAAGCACACACGTCTCCGCCAGCGGCACCAGCGCCAGCCCGCCCAGGAGATACAGCGACCACACCACCCGCCGCAGAAACAAACACCCGATCGCCAGCGCCGGCACCAAAAGCGCCACCGCCACAAAAAGCCACCGCAGCTCGAGCACCAGCGTCGTCAGCGCCGGAAGCGGCTTGCCCCCCAGCATATCCTTAAACATCGCTTCAAAACTCGCGATACTCAGGCTGCTGCGAATCGCCAGATAGGAAAACCCCAACACCGGCACCACAAAGACAAACCGGACCGCCCGCGCCAGCTCTGCCACAGCGATCGTCTCCGGGGAAGGTTCGTTGGAATTCATCGTCAATCTTTCCCGCGATCCAACCCCGCCCCCGCACCGGCCGCAAGCAACTCCGCCACCTTTCGGGCCCCTCCACCCGCCCGCCCCGCGTCTTCATCACACCACCCGCACTTCGCGCAGCGCGTACTCCCCGCCGGAATCCGCCCCCCCGCACGAAAGACACGGCGGCGGCGCATCCGTCTCCCAAACCACCCCGATCGACAGGCCAGTGCGGCAGGTCGCCTCGAACCTTTTGCCAGCCTTATTCGTGTAGCTCACCCGATAGCCGCGGCTGTTGCGGTTCCCGTCCAGGACATTCCACGAAATATCGAGCCCCTGTCCACCCTGACTCACGATCTCCTCCCGGACCCGCGCGCGATCCAGCCGGTCCGTCAAAATACGCACCCCCAACCCCAGCCCGAGAAACAAAAATAACAACCACCCCGAATCCAGGTGGTGAGCCTCCCGTGAAATACCGCCAGCACGCTCATCGCTTCACTCCATCATCGACGGCACCGGAGCACTCGCCGGCGGCAGCCAGTAGCCCACGCTCAACGAATGCTGGATATAAAACCAGAGCGCCAGTGCCCCCATCAGGCAGATCGGCACAAAAAACAAATGCCCACCCCGGGCCAGACTCCACCACGCCACCTCTCGATTGAAGAGCCGGTAAAGCAGGTCCAAAACCAACATCACCGCTCCCACCGCCCCCAGGATCACCCACGAATACGAACCATCCTGCGGCGTGTACGGCCACGAAAAACAGGCCAGCACCAGCGGCACAAAAAACATCAGGATCCCCGGTCGATTATAGATAAGGACAACCACCATCGGGGCGACTGGATCAGTTTGAGTTCGTGGAAAAACCCCTCACGGTTTCCGCGCAATCTCCTCCGCCAGCTCCGCCGCGACTTCTTTCGTCCCCGGCGTTTTGCCCGCCGCCAGATGCCGCTTCACGATCTCCTCGATCCGCGACTCCAGCCACGACCCCCGCAACCCCTGCCCACTCTCCACCTGGCGCAGGATCGCCGCATCCAGCGCATCCCGCTCATAGCCACTCAGCGCCGCCCACTCCGCCGTCAGGTGATGATCCCGCTGGCTCTGCCCATCGTACCGCGCCAGCGCCGCAAAATACTCGCTCAACGTCCGATACTTCCGCCGCTTCCGCAAAAGCTCGGACGCAGTGTGCAGCGCATCAGACAGGGTAATCGTAATCCGTTTCGGCATTCGGGTGTTCTCCCAATCCGCTTAAGCACCCCCTCCCTCGCTGGCAAGCGGCATATTTCCCCGCGAGCGTCCCCCAACCCCGCGCAGCGAACGTAGCCGGCTCTTCCCAGAGCCGCCCCGAAAACCAAATATCCCGCCCCGCGGGATTCCATCTCCTCCCCCTGCAGGGCACTGCTTTGCCTGCGGCCGTCTCCGCTTCGCTCCGGCTGTCAGCGCCGGGCGAGCACCTTCGCTGCAAGAAAACTCCTCCCTACCGGCTCTTCCGCGCACAAGCCTCACACAGCCACCGGTGCGAATTATCCGACATCCGCACCCGCCGCAACGACCCCCACCGCTTCGCCCGATAGTTGTCCGGCGCCGTCGCCTCCAAAAACCGCGCCAGCGCGGCCCGCGTCACCGCCGCCTCCCGATCCTGCGAGCGCAAATCCTTCCCCACCGCCCCACCAAACACCTCATCCGCCCCAATATCCTCCGAATCCTCCGGTGCCTCCAGCGCAAGGTGATCCGTCAGCGCCTCCATAAATTTCACCTCATCCTCAATCACCTTCACCGCCTCCGCCCCCAAAGCCAAAGGCAGCCCGCCAAAAGCCAGTTTTAAGCCCGCCGCCAGCACCTTCGTGGCCCGCGCCACCCATGGCGCACTCTTCTGCCACCAATCCCGATCCCGCGTGAATTCCACGCTGCTATCTGCACATGCGTGAATCTTTCCTTCGGCCTCACAGAATGGCGTCAGGATATACGTCCGCCGGAAATACCCCACCGGATTCCAACCGCTGCGGTCCTTCGTCACAATCGAAATCAATCCTGGCGCCTCCGTACGATCGCGATCGTCGAGCAGTTGATCCACTCCCGCGAGATACTCCCGCAGCTTCAATTCGCTTTCCTGTTTAAAAGCCCCGGCTAGCGTCATTTGCCCTTGGAGCAATTGATCCAGCTTTCCACCGTTTTGGTGCACCCATTCCAGCAGCGCCTCCATCCGCAGTAGGTAAGGCACGGCCCACTCCGGCAGCTGTCTCGTCCCAACGCTCAAACTCTGCGGCAGCACCATCAATTTGCCCCTTACAAATCCAGCGAAACTGCAAATTCCCGAAACCAGCAGCCGCGGGTCCACCTCATGATCTCCAAACTCGCAATCGAGTACCTCGCGTTGTTTGGATATGGCCGTATATATCCGTTTCTCCGTGTGCAGCCCCGCACACTGCACCTCGCTCCCCGTCGCTGCATCCAGCTTGATACACCCATACGACCGCTCCGCCGAAAGCCCCGCGAAAAACGAAAACACCGCCTGGATATAGCCATGAATCTGCTCACAGAGATTCTGCGGAAACGCCGCCCGCACCCGCACCCGAAAAATCCGGTCCTCGGTGAGAAACTCACACAGCGCCTCGCTGGGAAACGGGCTGTTCGTTCGCAGGAACACTCCGTTGTGCCAATAAATGCCTTTTGGATGGTCCAACGTCTGCACAATCAGATGATGCGTTTTCACGATAAACCGGCTCATGATCCCCATCGGCGGTCGAATATTTAGTTTATACTCCATCCGCCGCTCCTTCATTTCTTCCCCCTCAGTCCACGAAATCGCTGGCACCTCATAGCCAAACCGCAGCGGCACCAAGCACGTTTTGTCCATGTCCTCGAGATCATAGCAAAGCTCGAATTCCTTCATGCAATTGTGGAAAGTCGCAAACATCCCGGAGCAATCTCCCTCGCTCCAGATCACCTCCATCCGCTGCATCGCGATTTCCCCTCGATCATCTGCGAGCTGTTTGTTTTCCATCACTTTGCTGATCGCCTTCGTGAGCCACTGTGGCTTCAGCACCACAAAGTCGCGCAGCTCGGGACAATCAGGGAATTGCGTGATCGCCCCAATCCGCGCCAGCGCGCCCGCGGCTCCCTCATAGTTATCCCCGCTTACCCCCGCCGTTTGCAGGATGTCATGCAGCTGAGCGCGCGAGATATGCGCCGTATCTTTCGCAGCCTCCGCGATAATTTTCGTTTCCGCCTCCTCGTAAGTCTTCGGCCAACGATCCCCCATGAAGGGCAAGCTCACCGCCGAGGCTCGCAGAAAAGCTCGGAGCTTGTCTACATTCCTCCCGTTTTCGCAGCCCACTGCGAAGAACCATTCATCCGCCAGCAGATCGCCATACTGAGCTTTAATCCGATCCAACGGAATGTGAGGTAAACGCTCCTCACACTCACTCATCACGATCACCACCTTCGCCAGCGGCGCCCGCGCCCGAATCGTATCCAGCCAGTACTCCGCCTGTTCCATGGAAAATTGATCGCGGCACCTGAAGACAACTAAGTATAGCGCCTGTGAGGTGAGGAAAAACTGATGGGTTTGATGCGCAATCTCCTGCCCCTCAAAATCCCAGATATTTAGCGTGATCTCCTTTGCCTGATTTCTCTCTTCGTCCGGATGAGAAAATCTCCACTGCGCCACATCAACTCCCCGCGTCGTATTCTGCACGCAAAACGGCAACCCCCGCAAAGCCCTCGAAACACAAGTCTTCCCCACATTGCCGTCCCCCAAAATTAACAGCTTCGCCTCATACCTTGCCCGTCCCCCTTTCGCCATCTCGCGCAAATATCGAATAAGGCTACCGATTCCTTCCCCATAGGCGGCCTTGAGCTCTGGATTCAGAGGGTTATCATCGAGATCCAGCCACTGCAACTGCATCAACTGCCCCATACTCTCAGGTAACTCCGTCAGTTGATTTCCTCGCAGGCATAGCTCCTTTAACTGCGCAAGCCGACAGATACTCTCAGGCAAATCCGTCAATGAGTTGTCACCGAGGTCCAAGTACTGCAACTGCGTCAACTGGCACATACTTTCAGGCACCTCCGTCAATTGGTTTCCTCGGAGGTACAGCTCCTTCAATTGCGTCAACCGCGACATACTCTCAGGCACCCCCTTCAGTAGACTTCCAGAAATATCCAACCACTGCAACTGCGTCAGTTGCCCCACACTCTCAGGCAACTCCGCCAGTATGTTTCCACTGAGACCCAGCCTCTGCAACTGGGTCAGCTGCCCTACACTCTCAGGCAGCTCCGTCAGTTTGTATCTATCGAGGTAAAGTTCCTCCACCCTCGATCGGTGGGCGATTTCAATCGCCTTTTCAGCTTTTCGATACGCTTCGTCCTTGGCCATGGTGTAAACGGGTTCATCTAGGTTTCGTTCAGGTCAAAGCCAGTGTTTGCCTCTCTCTGGGCCGAAGTTCCGGGTCCGACTGGCCGTTCACGCCGCCCCGCCTCCAAACAGATTCTCCGCTACTGACGGCGCCATCTTCCCCCATTTCAGTTCCGAAAACGTCATACCCCGACTCTTCGGCGGATATTTCGGCATTCACGGAGCGGCTCACATTCACCCTGCGCTCCTACCGATTCTCCGCCCAAACAATCCAGCACAACTTGAGTGGAATTTCCCAAAGGCCTATACCGCCCACTCACTTCACCTTCCTCCTCCGCGCCCTCCGTGCGAAACCTTCGTCCCGGTGGACCAAAAAGTTATTCACAATCGAGGTGCGCACCCTGATGCACCGATGCACTCACGGATGCTCGCCGTGCAGTGGTCGGGACGCGGGTTTCGAGGGAAAATGGGTCTCGTGATGATGAAGATGAACCTCTCCCTCCCCTGTGACCTGGCGTGGAAGCTGGTGCGGCTTGGCGGCAAAGTGATCCCGTTCCCCGGGCTGGACTGCGGCCGGCGCTTGTCTGCGGCCGCCGCGGCCAGCCCGGCCCTCTTTTTCCAGGCTCCGCAGCACTTTTTTTTGGAAATCCGCTTGCAGGGTGTCTTAGACCGTGTAGATGTCTCCTACATGCCAGGACAACGCGCCGCCGACAAAGAGACGCTGAGCTTCTATGTGCCCCGCACCCTCAGCAAACGCCTGCGCAAAATGGCCGATCACCTCGGCACGACTCTCACCGATGTCGTGGTCATGATTCTCACCAAGGAAACTCAAAACATCGAACTCACTGCCGATGACTACGAAGCCATCGCCCGAGAAACTCGAGCCGCTGAACGTAAAAATTCCACGCGAACTAAAGCAACGGCTGCGCGTGCAAGCCAAAGCCGAGCATAGGAGCATGCAAGCCCAGCTCGTCTTTTTTTTGGAACAAGGTCTAAGTCACCTAAAGAGCCTCCCCGGCCGCCTCTTCCGCTAACCCCACGACTCTCTTTTTTTGCCCGAGGTCTAAGTCACCCAGCGCCACACCACCCGCACTCATCACTGATCACTCCCGCCCATGCGCCCTCGCCCTCTTCGCTCCCGCCCCACCCCCTCTCCCCGCCATCTCCCTCACTCCCTTCACTAGCCCGCTCGTTATGAAATACGTCACCATCGCCATGCTCTGCGCCCACGCCAAAAAGCACCGCAGCTCCGTCCTCCGCGCCCTCCGCGCTGCCGGCCTCACCCCGCAGCGACTCCCCGGCTGCAAAGGCCTCCGCCTTCCCGAACCGGAAGCCACCGATTTCCTCGCCCGCCAGTGGCCCCAGGCCGGCCCCCTTTTCCCCAGCACCTCGATGCCTATCCCCACCGGCACCGACCCCAGCACCCCGCCGGTGCTGTAGCCCAACATCGATTCACCCGCGGCTTGGGCTGCGACGCCGAGGAACCCGGCGGCGGACCACGCAGGCAACTCCCCGGCTTCGACAGCGCGATGCCCTCCATCTTGCAAGCACGCGCCCCTGGAGGGCACGCACCGCCGGTGCCGGGCGAGCGACTCCGCTGTCACCCGTGGTTCACGCAGCCCCCTGCGTGAAACGACCAAACCTGCGCCCTCCGGCGCAGCAACTCTCCAATCCGCAGTCCCAAATCCGCAATCCCCCCCAAACTCCCATTTCCTAACAAACGAAAACCCAAAAAGAGAAGACGCCATGACCGCTAACATCCTCACCCACGTCTCCACTGGCCGCCTGCGCCGCGCCCAAAAAATCTGCCTCTACGCCCCGGAAGGCTTTGGCAAATCCACCCTCGCCGGCCACTTTCCGCACCCGCTTTTCCTCGACGTCGAAGACAGCACCTCGCAGCTCGACGTCTCGCGGCTCAGCCGCGCCGATCTGCCGGATCTGAAGACCGTCGAATTCGCCCTGGCCACCATCGCCACCGAGCGCCCCTGCGGCACGCTCATCATCGATACCATCGATTGGCTCGAGCAAATGGCTCTCGACGCCGTCATCGCCGAAGCCGCGAATCCCAAGCTCCAGAGCATCGAAGACTTCGGCTATGGCAAAGGTTACACCCTGCTGAAGGAGCGCATCATCCGTGTCCTGGCCAAGCTCGACGCCGTCGTCGCCCGCGGCATCACCGTCGTCCTCCTCGCCCATGCCCGGATTAACAAATTCGAGCCGCCGGACGGCACCGGTTCCTACGATCGTTTCGAACTCAAGCTCACCAAACAAGTCGCCCCGCTGATCAAGGAATGGGCCGATATGCTCCTCTTTGGCAACTGGCGCGAGCCCGGCGAAGAAACCGGCCCGACCGCTCCGAATGCAGCTGGCAGCAGCAGCAGCAAAGAACGCCTGCTCCACTGCAATCGCACCGCCGCCTGGGACGCCAAAAACCGGCACGGTCTCGCCGATATCGAACCCTGGAGCATCGACTCCATTTCCAAAGCTTTTCGCGAGGTGGATGCGCCCTGGGGCGGCGCCGAGGCGCCGGAAGACCCGGCGGTGGTCAGTTCGGAACGTGGGAGCGAGGTGGGCCTGGTTAGCCCGAGGTCTGGTGGTGGGGGTCAAACGCTGCAGCAGCCGCGCCGAGGTGCGGAGGTCTCATCGTCGCCGGTCAGCGACGGAGGGGCGCAGGCTGCTGCAGCCCACCCGCCGGGCAATCCCGATCCCGCCGCCGATGTGGAGCTCGCCCGCATCTGCCTGCCCCATGCCGAGGCGGTGAATGCCTATCTCCGCGCCCAGCGCCGCATCGCCAGCTCGCAGGACTGGCGCTCCATGCCCGCAGATTTTGCCGCCCGGGTGAAACGAAACCCGGCCGGTTTCCTCAAAGTCGCCGGCGGCAGCCTCAGCGGAAAGGCGGTGGCCGCGTGAGCGCGATTGCCCTTTTGAGCGACAGACTTGATAGCGATCGCCAGGAGCCTGGCGTGGATCGCGCGGAACGGGTGAGTACCCCGAAAGCGAAAGATTGGCTGCGTCCCTCGACGCTGCCGAAACTGGCAAGGTGCGGACACTATCGTCCGGACCCGGAAGCAGGCGAGGCCGCGGCGCGTGGCACCAAGATGGACGCCGCTTTCCGAGCCAGTTTGGTGGAAGGAGGACCGATGGACCCGGGAATCGAGCCCGCGGAAAAGCTCGATTCCGAGGAAGCCGGTGCGGTGGCGTGGGCCGTGGAGACGGCCCACGCCCTGGCCGGCGGCCTGCCCCTCGAGGCCCGCGAAGAAGCCCTCCGCATCAGCTGCCTCGGCCTCACCGGCACCGCCGATTTATTATGTTCCGCCGCCGGCTGGAGCGCCGACCTCAAGACCGGCCAACGCCGCAACTACCGCGAGCAGCAGGCCGCGTACGCCCTCGGGTTCATGGAGATCACCTTCACCGACGAGTGGACGGTCTACCTCCTCTTCTGCGATCTGCGCGAAGTGGAAACGCTGCGGTTCACCCGCGAGCAGGCGCAAAAAATCGTGCGCTCCACTCTGGCCCGCGCCCGCGGCGAAGAGCCCCCGCAGGCCAGCGAATACTGCGGCTGGTGTGTCCGCCGCTGGGATTGCTCCGCCCGCCGCGAAGTCCTCGGCATCCTGCCCCTGGGCGGCCCTGAAACGACGGCGCTGGCAGAACAGCCGTCGGCGTTGTTAAGAAACTTCGTTCTGCGCGCCGCCGTCGTCGAAGACTTCGCCAACCAGGCCCGGGAGCTTTTGAAGGAACGCCTCCTCGCCGGCGAAAAGGTGCCCGGTTGCGCCCTGGTCAGCAAACGCGGCGCCCGCAAAGTCCCCGAGCGGATCATCGAACAATACTGGAAATCCCTCGGCACCGCCGAACTCCTCGCCGCCTACGGCCCCCTCTCCGAAGCCAAGCTTCGCGCGATCTGGACCCGCCAACTTCCCGACCTCCCCTTCCCGGAAAACGAAGTCCAGGAAATGCCCGGCTCCGCCTACATCCGCGTCGCCACGCCGAAGGAGTAACCTAACCAAACGTTTCGCACGGAGCGGCCCGAAGGACACGGAGGGGGAACAGACCACAAGCAAATTTGGCCGGGAGGAACTTGACGCGGCTCTCGCCATCCGCCGCTGACCCAGCGGCGGCTACCCGCGGCCTCTTCCACAACGCGTGCTCCCACTGACACCGTTGTAGCCGCCGCTGGGTCAGCGGCGGTGGGAACCAGCCCGGCCGCACAACACCCGTTCGCAAAACAAACCCCGCCAAAAACCTCCGTATCCTCCGCGCCCTCCGTGCGAACCCCATTTTCTTAACAAAACCCAAAACACCACGAACATGCCTATCCAATTCAAAGCCGGCAAACCCGAACACTCCGAATTCTACGTCTCGCCGGGCGACTACCGCCTGCGCGTCATCGAAGCCCTCGAAGACACGAGCAAATCCGGCAACGACTTGATCAAACTCAAGCTCCGCATCCAGCTCCCGAATGGCGACGACGGCCCCGCGTTCTACGACTACCTCGTCTTCACCGAGAGCTCTTTCTGGAAGATCGATCACTTCCTCAAAAGCTGCGGCCGCCATCCCGGCGAAGGCGAGGAAGTGGAGCTCAACGTCGAAGGCATGACCGGCTGGGAATGCCGCGCCACGCTCAAGGTCGACACCTTCGAAGGCCAGAAACACAACAAAATCGCCGCCTACCTTTTCGATGACGATGAGTTCTAACCTTCCCCCCGCCGCGCTCGATTCGGCTGCGGGGTCAGGCGAAAATCAGGTACGCCTCACCCTGCATCTGCCGCTGCCCAGCCGCATGCTCTCCCCGCACTGGCGCGGCGCCTGGACTGTCGCCGCCGCGGCCAAACGCCAGGCCCGCTCCACCGCGAAGCGGGAGGCGATGCGCCTGCTCGAAGAAATCGGCCTCGCGCCCCCACGCTGGGCCAAAGGCCGCCTCCTCGCGATCGGTCACCAGGCGCACCCGCGCTTCCCCGACCCCGAGGAATTCGTCGCCGCTCTCAAAGCCTATCTCGATGGCTTCGCCGAAGCCGGCCTCCTCGCCCCCGACCGCGACTTCTGGCCCGACCGCCCCCAGTTCCACCTCGTCGAGTCCCACCCTTACCTCGAACTCACCCTCGAGCCCGACCTCGCCGACGGCGTGAATATCGTTCCATTTAGCTAGAGCGGGTCTGGAATTTCATAGCCGTCGAAGGCGAGAGCGTTGGTGGAGCACGCGACTCGCGTGCTGTTCGCGGCGACTCGCCGCGAATGCCGTGAAACGATGGCTGCAGACCGGTCGTTTCCCCTGAAAATCTCGTCTTCCATCTCCTGTTCGGCGAGCCGCCGAACGGCGCACGCGAGCCGCGTGCTCCACCCAACGCATCTCGATCCCCCGTCATCAAAAGACGGCTACGGATTTTGTCGAATCGCCCTAACCCGGGGATCGCTCGGGAATCTCCACGCCAAGACGCGAAGAACGCCAGGGGCGCAAAGAGGAAAACCGGAGGAAGGCAAGGCCATCACCCGCCTTCCTCCCTCTGCGGCCCTTTGCGCCCTTTGCGTCTTTGCGCTGAATTTCAAACGCGAACGTTCATTCGATGATCCCTACCTGGCTCTGGGAAAAACTCGGCGCCCCACCCGCTGCCGGCGCCGGCGTGCACGCCTGGCTTTTCGCCTGCGCGCGGCAATTGCACGCCCATCTGGCCGAGGCCGAAATGATCGCCGTCCTCCAGGAAGCCACGCAGCGGGTGGAGCGGCCCGTGTCCCTGCGCGAGATTCGCGATGCCGTGCGCAATTCGCACTCGATCGCCTGGCGCCCCACCTCCGATCTTCCGCCTGCAGAAACCAGCCCGCGCGCGGCTTCCGAAAACTTAACTTTCGAACCGCTCACCGCCCCACGCTGGCCCCGGATGGACCAGGTCGCCCGGCGCTGCCGCCTGGCCGACGCTGCGGCGGAAGG
>Ga0209050_1001127_pt1 | contig 32258 bp, 29 predicted proteins | sample Araplavi_mTSA_r2_FD_184276 | JGI IMG/M metagenome (GOLD analysis project Ga0209050, IMG submission 184276) | Arabidopsis root microbial communities from North Carolina, USA - plate scrape MF_Cvi_mTSA_r2 (SPAdes) (version 2) | ecosystem: Host-associated > Plants > Roots > Endosphere | place: USA... | reverse complement strand
ATTGCGGCGGATGACGTCCAGCATGCGCTGGAACGCGATCTGCTCGCGCGGCAGCAATTCCATGATGCCGGGCGGCGTACGGGGCTTGATCACTTGCGGGACTCCTGCGGAACGTGGGGATGTGCGAACTGCATATTCTAGCCGCAGCCGCACGCCGCGGCCGTCATCGGCGGCGGCCCGGCCCCGCCCCCCGCATGGCGTATCATGGGAAGGTCCCGCATTCTGGTTCGACATGACCCGGCCCCACTCCGGAACCGCCGTTGCCGCCGTAGACGACCCCACCCCGGGCTGCGCGGCGCTGCGCGACTGCCTGCACTGCTCGGTCCGGCACCTGGCGGTGTGTTCGGCGCTGTCGCCGGACGAAGTCCAGGCGCTGGAACGGGTCACGGTCTCGCAGACGCTGCCCCTGGGCGCCACCTTGGCCCGGGCCGGCGAGCCGCGTCTTCATGTCTATACCTTGACCGCCGGAGCGCTGCGGCTGGTCCGCACCCTGGCCGACGGCCGTCGCCAGATCAGCGGGTTTGTGCTGCCCGGCGACTACCTTGGGCTGACCGGCAGCGACCTGCACCGCTACGACATCGAGGCCATTTCCGACAGCCGGGTCTGCCGGGTCAGCCTGGCCCAGATGAAGGAGATGCGCGCCCGGTATCCGCACCTGGAACGCAAGCTGCTGCAGCGCGCCTGCCAGGCCCTGGACGATGCCGCCGACGCGGCCCTGGCCCTGGGCCGCATGCAACCGGCCGAAAAGCTGGCCGATTTCCTGCTGCGCCTGGCCGCGCGTGAAGCCCGCCTGGGCGATCCCCGCCTGCGCGTGACCCTCCCCATGGGCCGCAGCGACATCGCCGATCATCTGGGGCTGACCATGGAAACCGTCAGCCGCACCTTCACCAAGCTGCGCCAGCAGGGCCTGATCGCCCTGCCCCATCTGAACACCGTCCAGATCCTCGACGAAGCCGGCCTGCAGACGCTCTGCAGCGCGTAGCGCCCCGCTCTGGCCGGCAGGGCCTCAGGTGAGCAGCACCTCACGCAGCGCCGCATAATCCGGAGGACACGCCTGGGCGTGTGCCGGGCGTTGCAGCAGCGCCGCCAGCGCCGGGGGCACCTCGATGGACCGCCCGATCAAAGGTTCCACCACCGATTCGAACTTGGCCGGATGCGCAGTGGCTGCGACTGCCCAGTCGCCCCGCGCACCCTCCGCGCGCAGCCGCTCCAGCAGCGCTACCGCCGTCGCGGTATGCGGGCAGAACACCTCCCCCGCCTGCGCGTACCGGCGCGCGATGAGCGTGCGGATCGTGGCGTCGTCAACCGCCTCGGCGCGGAAGTCCGCGCGCAGTGCGGCGTCGTCGTCCGCGTACAACCACCGCAGCCGTTCGACATTGCTCGGCGCGCCCACGTCCATCGCATTGGCCAGCGTGGCCACGCTCTGCTGCGGCAGGTACGCCTCACCGTGGAAGAAGCGCGGCAGGACATCATTGGCGTTGGTCGCCAGCGCGATCTGCCCCAGCGGCAGCCCCATCGCGCGCGCCAGCACGGCGGCCATTGCATTGCCCAGGTTGCCGGTCGGCACCACCAGGTTGAGCCGCTGGCCGGTGGCCTCGTGGTGGGTCAGCGCGGCGTGCGCGTAGTAGCTCATCTGCGGCAACCACCGGCCCAGGCTGATGCTGTTGGCCGAACTCAGCGGCACCGCCGCCTGCAGTTCCCGATCCCCCAACGCCAGCTTCACCATGGCCTGGCAGTCATCGAACGAGCCGGCCACGCGCAGGGCGTGGATGTTGTCGCCGAAACAGCCCAGCTGGTGCGCCTGGCGCGGTGAAACGCGGCCATCCGGGTACAGGACCACCACCCGGATCCCGGGCTGCCGATGGAAGGCGGCCGCAACAGCAGCGCCGGTGTCGCCCGAGGTCGCCACCACGATCGTCAGCGGTCTGGCCTGGTCGCGCTGCACCTGCGCCAGGCTGGCGGCGAGGAAGCGCGCACCGAAGTCTTTGAACGCCGCCGTGGGTCCGTGGAAAAGTTCCAGCACATGGTCGCCCGGCGTCGACAGCGCACGCAGCGGCGCGGGGAAGTTGAACGCCTCCTCGCACAGCGCGGCAAGGTGCGGCGCCAGTGCATCGCCAGCGAAGAACGGGGCCAGCACCGCCTCGGCATCCCGGGCGAGCGTGCCCTGCCCACGCCACGGCTGCGGCCGGGGACGTGTCTGCGGAACATAGAGGCCGCCATCCGGGGCCAGGCCTGCGGCGATGGCCGCGCTGAGCGAGACGGCCGGTGCGCCGTGGCGGGTCGAAACGAAAGACATGGCAGATCCTGACAGAGAGGAGGAAGGCGCACTCACAGCAGCAGTGCTCCGGGTGCGTCGAGCGGCGACACCCAGCCCTGGCTGTCGAAACCGGCGTCGGCAAATGCCTGTTGCACCGCCGCCTGTGCGCCGTGCGCCGCTGCCGCGCTCTCGAACCAGGCAAACACGCTCGGACCCGCACCGGAGATGCTCGCGCCCAGCGCACCGGCAGCCAGTGCCGCCTCACGCGCCGCATCGAAACCCACGATCAGACCGGCACGGCGGGGTTCCACCAGTACATCGCGCAGCCCGGCCCGCACCAGCTCCGCGTCGCCCTGGAAACAGCCACTGAGCACCAGCGCCAGATGCGCGCTTTGCGTGACGAACTCCGACAGCGCGTAGCTGCCCTGCAGCGCCGCGCGCGCGCGCCGGGTTTCCAGCACCGCCTCCGGGTGCACCAGCAGGCTGTGCCAGTGCGCCGGCACGGGGATGCGGACCAGCCGCTCGGCCGTGCTCAACACCAGCCCGCCGAGCAGCATCGGTCCGAGGTTGTCGCCATGCCGCCCACCACTGGCCACGGCTTCGCCACTCAGGGCAAAGGGATACAGGGCGTCGCGCGGGAGCGGCTGATCCAGCAGTGCATTGGCCGCCACCAGTGCGGCCACGCAGGATGCCGCGGAACCGCCCATGCCGGAGCCCAGCGCGATGCCCTTGTCGATCTCGACCTCGAAGCCGAACGACAGCCCCAACGCGTCGCACATCGCGAGCAGCGCCGCACCGGCGGTGTTGTCGGCCGCCTCCAGCGGCAGATCCACAGTGGTGCCGCGGATCGCCACGATGCGCACGCCAGGGGATCCGGTTCGCCGCACGGTCACGGTGTCCCCCACCCCTGCGATGGCATGGCCCAGGATGTCGAAGCCCACCGCGACATTGCCCACCGACGCCGGCGAGAAGGCGCGCGCCTGCCGCTTCGCCTGCACGTCGATCACAGCCGCGCTCCTTCGCCGGCGGCCACGCGCAGCACGTCGGCGAAGACGCCGGCAGCGGTCACCTCCGGCCCTGCGCCCGGGCCCTGCACCACCAGCGGATTTTCGCAGTAGCGGCGCGTGGTGAACTGCACCACATTGTCGGTCAGGCGCAGGTTGGCGAAGGCATGCCCCACTGGCAGCTCGACCAGGCCCACCTGTGCGGCGTCGGCCGACAGGCGCGCCACGTAACGCAGCACCGCCCCGCGTGCGCGCGCCTGCGCCAGGCGCTCGGCGAACACGGCGTCGACGGCATCCAGCCCGCTCATGAAGTCGTCCACGCTGGCCTGACGCAGCGCTTCGGGCACCAGACTCTCGACCGTGACCTGTTCCAGGCTGAGCTCCCGCCCGGCCTCGCGGGCCAGAATCACCAGTTTGCGTGCAACATCGACCCCGGACAGATCGTCGCGGGGGTCCGGCTCGGTATAGCCCATGCCGCGCGCCTGCGCGACCAGCTCGGAGAACGGCACGTCGCCATCGTACTTGTTGAACAACCAGGCCAGCGTGCCGGAGAAGATGCCGTCGATGGCCAGCACCTCATCGCCGGTATCGACCAGGTCGCGCAGCGTGGTGATCACCGGCAGCCCGGCGCCGACCGTGGCCTCGTAGCGGAAACGCGCGCCGCTGGCTGCTGCCGCCTCGCGGATCGCGTGATAGCGCGCCAGCGGACCCGCGCCGGCCTGCTTGTTCGGCGTGACGACATGGATGCCCGCCTGCAGCCACCCCGCATAACGGTCGGCCACATCCGCACTGCCGCTGCAGTCGATGATCAACGCGTGTGGCAGATGCGCCGACAGCAGGTGCTCGGTGAAGGCGTCCAGGTCGGTGGCCTGCGCCTGCGCGGCCAGCGCTGCGCGCCAGTCGCCCTGCAGGCCGCGGCCGTCCAGCCGCATGCGGCTGCGCGAGGCGACCGCGCGCACGCGCAGGTCCACGTTGGCGCGGGTGAGCAGCGCCGGCTGCGCAGCCAGCAACTGGTCCAGCAGCGCCGCACCCACATTGCCCGGACCGATCACCCCGACCGAGAACGTCTGCGGCGACAGCCAGAACCCGGCATGCGCCGCGCGCAGCGCCTTGGTGGCATGGCGGCTGTCCACCGCCACCGAGATATTGCGCTCCGACGAACCCTGCGCGATCGCCAGGATGTTGACCTGCGCCCTGCCCAGCGACTCGAACAGGCGCGCGGCCACGCCCGGCTGCCCCGCCATCCCATCGCCAACCGCGGCAAGCACGCTGACGTTGTCGGTCAGCTGCACGCGCTGCACCTGCCCCAGCCCCAGCTCATGCGCGAACGCCTGCAGCAGCGCCTCGCGCGCCTGCGGTGCCACCGCCTGCGGCACCACGCAGCAGATCGAGTGTTCCGACGAGCCCTGCGAGATCATCACCACCGACACATGCGCGTTGCGCAGCGCGGCGAATACGCGCTCGGCCGTGCCCGGCACGCCGATCAGGCCGGTACCTTCCAGGTTCAGCAGCGCAAGCGCCGGGCTGAGCGTGAGCCCTTTGATCGGCCCGGACACGGTGCGCTCGGCGGTGATCCGGGTACCGGGATGGTCGGGGTGGAAGGTGTTGCGGATGATGATGGGCAGGCCGCGCTCGATGGCCGGCGACATGGTCTGCGGGTGCACTACCTTGGCGCCGAAATACGCCAGTTCGCAGGCTTCGTCGTAGCTCAGCGCTTCCAGCTGCACCGCTTCGGGCACTACGCGCGGGTCGGCCGACAGCACCCCGTCCACGTCGGTCCAGATATGCAGTTCATCGGCATTGAACAGCGCGGCGAAGATCGCGCCGGAGTAATCACTGCCATTGCGTCCCAGCGTCGTCACCCGGTCGCGGCGGTCGCGCGCCACGAAGCCGGTGGCCACCACGCGCGCCGCCGGGTGCGCGTCGCGCCAGAGCGCCAGGCGTTGTGCGCTCACCGCCCAGTCCACGTCGACGCCGAGTTCGCCACGATCCACCACCAGCACGTCGCGTGCATCCAGCACCGCGCAGTCCTCGCCGATGCTCTGCAGGTAGTGGCCGAGCAGCTGGGCGGAGTAGACCTCGCCCAGGCCCTGCACGCGGTCGAGCACTTCGCTGGGCAGTTCACCGATCACCGCCAGCGCGGCCAGCACTTCGGCAAGATGATCGAAGCGCGCATCCAGCCATTCCACCGTTTCGCCCGCATGCTCACCCAGCAGCGCCACCGCCGCACCGCGGTGGCGGGCGCGCAGCGCATGCCAGTCGTCGCGCCACTGCGGTGCGCCCTCTGCCGCTGCACCGGCCAGCGCGATCAACGCATCGGTGACTCCCTTCATTGCCGACACCACGGTCACCTGCACCGCCTCGTCGCGGGCCAGCAGCAACTGCGCCACGTGGCGATAGCGCTCGGCATCGGCCACCGACGTGCCACCGAACTTGTGCACGACCGTGGACGTGGCGGCCCTCAGCGGGGACGAGACGGCGGGGGGCGCGGCGGCAGCGGCTGAAGCGGCGACAGATGACATGATGACCTCGATTAGAGGCCCCGCGTCGGTCAGGCTGAAGGAGACTCCCCGCAACCTGATCTGGTGCGGGGCCGTTGTTTTCGGAAATTACGCGAAGACGACGGGCCGCACCAGGCGAGTGGTGACGGTGGTAATGGTGGTGGTACCGGTGGCCAGGCCAGCGCTGCCGGCACCGCCATCGAGGGCGGTGGAACGCAGGTGGGCGGTGGCGTCGGCAAGGACCATGGAACAAGAAAACAACGCCGGCACCGCGCTTGTCAAGTGCTGCAGTGCAAAACACCGAAGGTGCCGATCAGCCCTGATCGTCACCGAAAAAGTTGCGAATGACACCAACCATGCGCCGCAACGCGATCAGCCCGCATGTTCGGCCACCGCGCGCGGCGGGCGGTGCGCATGCGCGCACAGCAGCACGCCGGACACCAGCAACACGATGGCCAACGCTTCCATCACGGTGGGCCAACGCCGCTGCCAGGCAAACCCGTACAGCAACGCGAACAGGGTTTCGAACACGATCATCTGCCCGGTGAGGGTCAGCGGCAGATTGCGGCTGGCGCGGTTCCAGCAGGCATTGCCAACCACCGACGCCACCACAGCCACCCCGGCGCTGATGGCCCAGAACCACAGCCAGTCCGGTGCGGCATGGTGCGGACCGGCGACGACGAAGGCGCTTGGCACCAGCAGCAGCGCCAGTACCCCGGTGGTGACCCCGGTCAACAGCGACCAGTCGTGTCCGGACAGATCCGGGCGCCGCGCCAGCCAGCGGCTGTTGCCGATCGAATACAGCGCCCACGAAAACAGCGCGCCTATCGCGCACAGCAGGCCGAGCAGACGCTGCTGGGCCGTCCCCTGCGCATGCTCGGACTGCAACGCCTCATGGCCAACCAGTGCGACCCCGAGCAGGCACAGCACCAGTGCCGGCGCCAGCTGGCGCAGCGGGACCGCACCGGCTTCGCGCACCCCGGCCAGGGTCACCACCACCGGAATCAGGCCCACGATCAGGGATGCCGCCGCCCCGCCTGCCCACTGCACGGCCTTGGCCAGCAGCACGAAGTACACCAGGTTGCCCGCCAGGCTGAGCCACAGCAGTCCGCGCCATTCGGCCACACCGATACGCTGGCGCAGTTCGCGCCAGCGCGGCGCCAACAGCACCACCGCAATCAGGCCGTAGACCAGATAACGCCCGGCCGACAACTGCACGGCGCTGAACTGGCTGAGCACCGCCGGCGCCAGGAAGACCACACCCCACAGCGCACCGGCGGCGATGCCATTGACGATACCCACGCGCATCGAACGATTCATCAGCAGTTGCATGCCCGCAGCAGGAAGACAGCCAAGTGTAGGCAAGTACCGCCGCCAAGGTGAAAACATGGCACAGGATGATGCGAAATCGCCGCAGGTCTGCGCGCGGTTGCCAAAACCTGCAATGCGTCACGGCATGGGCCAGTGGGTCGAGTGGTATAAGGGAACGGTCGCGTTATTGCAGCGCCGTCGTTCGTACAAGGAGTACTCGATGCCGTTCATCACGTTAAGCCAGGCCCCGCACCTGTTGCCCGATGTCGCGCGTTGGTATTTCGAGGAATGGGGTCACCGCACGCCCGGGTTCACCCTGGAGGACGAACAGCAGCGTCTGGAAGTCTTCCTGCACGACAACGAACTGCCCATGCTGCTCATCGCGATGGACAACGACGTACCGGTCGCCGCCGCGCAGCTGAAATTCCATGAACGCACCGAGCGTCCCGAGCGGCTGCACTGGCTGGGGGGCGTGTTCGTGAACGCGTCGCATCGCGGCCACGACCTGGCCACGCAGCTGATCGAAACACTGATGACGCGGGCAAAAGGCTACGGGGTGCGCGAGGTGTTCCTGCAGACCGAGCGCGACGATGGCGGCCTGTATGCGCGGCTGGGCTGGGAGCCGCTGGAGCGGCAGACCCATCGCACCGGCGTACCGGTACGGATCATGCGCAGGGTGCTGCCCCTGGCGGTCAAACCGCCGTTGTGAGCGTCAGCGGAAACGAACCGGCTGTGGTGCGGGCCTGTCGGCAAGCGATCCCATGGTGAAGGTGTAACCGGCTTCTTCGAGCAGCTTGCGCATGCGCAGCTCCGCGCGCTTGGGATAGGCCAGCGACGTCGGCGCATGCAGCGCGTAGGCGATCGAACGACCCGCCTGGGTATCCCGGGTGACCGAGGATTGGTTCGTCTCACAGGCATTCGACCAGAGGTTCAACAGCACCTGCGGTCCAATCGACTGGTTGTTGCCGAGACGAAGCGTGAGCCAACGCATGTGTTCCATGACGATTCCCAACGGTACGTGTCTTCGAGTATGCACCATATCCAGCAACCCCGTACGGCGGGGTCTGGAATCGCGCGGACCCTTGAAACGCAAACGCCCCGGCTGAACCGGGGCGCGTGCGGGTAACCCTGGCGGTCCTGCGGCCGCCGGGCGTATCAGGACTTCATCGCGTGCTTGCGGGCGCGCATCACTTCGTGGGTTTCCTGCACCTGCGGCAGCAGGCGGGTCACTTCCTGGCGTGCGGCCGGCGGGGTGTCGCTGTCATTCAGGGTGTCCTTGAACGCCTTCAGCAGACGGTCTTCGGATTCTTCCAGCTCGGCGACATAGCCATACTGGGTATCACCCAGGGTGGCGCGGACCTTGCCGTAGAACTGCTGCATGGAGCCGACCATGGTGCCGTGCTCGGCCGGCTTGCCACCGGCGGCAGCGACGGTGCTGCTCAGGGAACTGACAATCTGCGACTTGACGCCGGCGATGCGGGTGAACAGCGCAGACAGCTCAGCGTCTTTCACCTTGGTGGCGGCTTCGGTGTAGAAGTCCTCGCCATCACGGGCGATCTCGATGAGGTCGTTGAGGCTGTGCGCGGTCTTGGATTCGGTGCTCACTGATTTCTACTCCTGGAAAATTTGGGTAACCCGTGTCGGGGTGAATCCACTTTTCCGCAATCGCAATGAAGTCGGCGTGACCTTGGAGCGCATTGAAACCGCAGCGTTAAGCGATGTCTGCGCGATGGCAACGTCGCGTTGTCGCACAGTGTTCGCGTCGCAACAGCGTCATCACAACCCGCTTCTGCACTACACGCCGAAAACGAAAACGCCGCATCGAAGCGGCGTTCTGTGCGTTGCAGCCGTCATTCCTGACGCGAGGGAACGGGCGCTTCGAGCGGCGGCTCCGCAGGCGGCGGATCCCCTTCCGGCGGCGCTTCACTCGGCGGTTCGGTCAAGGGCGGCTCCTGCAGCGGCGGCTCTTCCACCGGCGGCTCCGGCGCAGCGGGCGACGGATCAGGCGCAGGGACCTGTGCTACAGGCTGCCACGGAAATTCGAGGCGATTGTCCAGGGTCGACATGGGAGATCCTTCAGTGGCGTCGAACCCACCGTGACATGCCGCTCGTCAATACATGGCGATGGCTGCGTGCAGGTACTGTCCTAAGGCCGCACAAGCCGGCCATTGAGTGCCGCGGGTAAGGCGGCTGGCGCCAGGCATCCTATTCAGTCACAACCCTGCACATGTCAACGCTCGTGGACAGAGCACCCCAGTTCTGCGCCGGAAGCACAAAGAAGATGAGAACCGCCAAAACCATGACGCAGATCATCGCTTTGCATAAGTCGATGATAGGGCCAGCCAGATCCCTGATTTCAATCAGGGCCATCTGAAACATTCTCGACGCTAATGAAAGGCCGGCACACACAATCACGACACCCACTACCGGCTTGAGGCCAGGAAGGCCGGATTTCAGGTAAGCAAATCCAATCAACCCGCACACAACGCCAGCGATGGCAGCCGCGTACTGGACAACAACACCCGTCATCTCTGTTGCAACACACAGCATGACCTTTGAGCCTGCAGTCCTGGCAGGCATTGCTATCGCGATAAGTGCGATTGCAAGAAGCAGAACAAAACCAAGGACGAACAGATGCACGGAGGACAGCCCAGTAAGCGCTTGACAGGCAGACCCTGCTTCTTTAGGTCCCAGCAAGACCACGGCGCCGCCAAGCGACGCTGATGCCAGCCCCACAATGGACGCTGTTTTTGAGAACTCCCGCAGCCACCTGCTGGCAGCACGTCTAATCAGTGTCATCGCACCCTTCCTGCTGGGCCAAGGTATCTGGGCTACAACTGGTGATATCGGCTCAGCCGGGAATTCCTAAACGCTCAATTCGGCCAGGGCTGCCTAGGCTATGATGAAATTTGTGCGGCATACATCTCAGCTCGAGCCCGCTTCCTCACCACGATCCACCGCCCGCAGCAGGCTGGGGACCTGCGGGCGCGCGCCAATTGATCCATTGTGACCCCGGCCCGATTCCTACGGGCCACCTTCCCCTTAGGAGGGGGGCGATGGGCCTATGTGGCGCAAAGCCCTTGGGGCCAACTGTGCCAAATGTGTGGCAATCTGCGGCCAATTGCATCGGATTTCCAGTCCTACCGCATGTCTTTCTGCGTCAAGGGTGCCGGGGCATTTTCGTTCCGCAAAGCGAGTTGAAGTAATGACACCAATCGCCTCTGCCGCAAGGGCTCAACAGCGATTGCGGAAAGCCATGGACGGGCTCCAAGCCGTGGCGGATTCCGCTTCAGGCCTGCTTCTTTCGTAGGCCGCCGTCACGTCCGGTCGCGTCCTGGAAGGACTGGAGTCCAACCCGCATGCGTTCGACCTGGCCACTTGCGCCAAGCGCTCGCGCCGCGAACATGACAGCCGTCCCACCTCGATACATGTAATTCCACAAGTCGTCCTGATGACTCTTGTGCCGATATCTCGGCGCTTGATCAAGCTGGAACACATTTGTCTCGGCGTCGTAGAGCTCCATCACGTGGGGGGCAGCGGCATGGACAAAGCCAGAGTACGACTTAGTCAGCACCTTCGAGGCTTTATTCCCGGTACTCGGATCATCGCTGATAGAGTGAATAGCAGCCCTAATCTTGTCGCGCGATACCTGAGGCCGACTCTGCAGAGAGTTCATAGGGTCATCGAAATCCGTAAAGTCCTCCCGCCAGAAATAGTCAAGGAACTCAGCATGGCGGTCGGTAGGGCCCTTTATCATCCCGATACTCAAAAAGATGACGTCCTCTCCTGCTTCGTCTGCCATACGCTCGACAGCGCCTTGCGCGAGAACCGATCCAGCCTCGCAGAGTGTGATTGCCCCATTCAAAAAACTGAGCAATGCGGCCAGTTTCAGCAACAGCGCATGCGCCGCGTCTTGCACCGGCAGCCTCATCATTGGTCCCTTCGCGCCTGCGGGAACCAACTGAGGAAGAGTCATGCCAGTCTCAAGTACACGGTAGACGGCCATCATCTCGTCAAATAGCTTCCTGTACTCGGCGATCAATAGAGCTCCCTGCATACTTTCCTCCGGTCTGCTACGCGGTGATACCGAGATGGGACCCCACCATGTCAAGGTCGCGGAAGACCTGCTTTCCCTGCCGGCCAGCTACAACCTGGCGCCGACGCAGCGCGCCTCCGTGGTGCTGAACAGCTGCGACGGCCTGCAGGTGCAGCGGCTGGCATGGGCCTCCTGCCATTCTGGGCAAAGGCGAAGAGTCTGCAGGGCTCCACCATCAATGCCCGCATCGAGACGGTGGCCGGCTGCGGCACACGTTCAGCGCCCACATGGTGATCTGCGCCCTACCGCTAGGGCGTGTCCAAGTTCTAGCAGGTCACGCCGATTACGGAACGACTGAGAAATACTACGCTCACCTTACCCCCGAGGGAGATGATGAAGCTGTTTCAAAGTTAAAGTTCCGACGTTCATGAAGTCGCATCCCAATCGCAACCGCATGTTAGGCACCGCTCCCATTCTTCGGTAGCGACGTTTCCACGGCAATCCTCTTCGCCGCAATCGCGGCGAACCACATCAAAATCCTTCCCACATATCCCGCAATTCACATGGACGGCGGACGGAGTATTCGGGACGAGCACGGCCGTGCACACCTCTCTGCCCCAGTCATCCATAGTGTCCCATGTGCAGTATGGACAAATGTAGCGGCGCCCCGTCGACGGTATTCCGAAATACAGCTCTACTTCCGCCGCCGTCAGTAGCGCTTCCACAGATAGGTATTCCTGGACTAGCTGCGGCTCGATCCATTCACTGCTGTAGAGATGAGTAGTACTGGAGCCATCTAACGCTTCGCGCCTAAATTCAATCCATTCATTGCTCACCAAATTTCGATGGATCTCGAGAATCCAACGTACCAACTCCCTCACCTCGACCCGCAAGTCATGGGCGACGCTGTGCATAATCGCATTTCGGCTAGTTCGCAGCTTCTCAAGGAGCAGCGCAAACTCCGGATGCAACTTGCCCGAAGCGACCCTGTCGTGCAGGCGGGGTAGGTCTTGGGCGTCGACTGTGCGAAATTTGGAGAATGAGGTATTGCCGTCGACATCTTCCTTGGGCCAATCCTTGGGACTATTTGCGACTAGAAGGTAAGGGCTCACTTCGACTATCCGTCCCTTCAGAAAGAACTCAGCCGCTTGATGAGCTATAGACAGGGTCGTTGAAAGGCTTGTCGTTGCGGCGCGCCAATACTCATCAACGTTGGCTTCCTCAGACCATTCGCTCGCCTGTTCGAGGTCTAGAAGAAGCGCTACAAGCGCCTGCCAAGCTTGATTCAGTAGCGCCGCCCCAACGTTGTCGAAGTCTATTCGGCTTGGAACATCCTTGATCATGAGGCATCCTCGGAGAAAAATAATGACCGACTATCACACCTGCATCTTCCGCTCGCTATAGCAGCGGACGTTGCCGAGTGGATCCATCACCATCCAAGACTCTGACTTCCGAAACCTGAATGATCTTCGGCAACTCCCCCGATACTTCGGCTGCGAGGCCGACGACTTCCACGCGCTCGCCAACGAGCGACTGAAGATCGATAAATACATCCGGACTGATACGACAGCGCACTGATCGATCAGGATAAGCATCTATTCGCCTCAACTCGAATCGGTCAAAGTCCAAGTCGAGCTCACGTATCTCACCCCGCAGGGTTACAACGTTGTGACCTGCATGGAACGTCCCTTTAAGCTGATGCTTAAGTTCAGTTCTAATTTTAGGCGTCAACCCCTCGCCCATGAAGGACTGACCATGGTCCGTCGATGCCAGAGTGATTTTGGTGACACCAACCCGTCCCGTAGGCGCAAGCCGAGCTACAGCCACTAACGCGGCGTCGCGAACCACCGGATCAGGAATTTGCGAAAGAACCTCTGGCGAATCGTCACTTAAGTACTGACTTACAAGACGTATCGAGCGCATTGCTTCGCGTGTCGCCAACAGAATTCGATCCTCCTCACCCAAGAGGTGCTGCTGTCCAATACGTGTGGTCGGTGACTCGGCCTTCACGCCAATGTAGAGGCTCCCCGGCGCCATAGCGGAAAGAGAAAGCTCTACGTCCTTGTCAGAAAGATGAGCTGATGCACCCATATTTGCGACAGCCTTCGCGACGGAAAAGACTTGGGTTCGGATATTCGCAAAAATTGATTCCACTAGGCTAAGTTTGGGCGTGTGGTCCGCCAACGCTGGCCCTTCGATATGAAAGACTAGGTCAGAGTCATCCATAGCTCGAGCCAGGGGAAACTCCTCTTCGTAAATCCGCTCCACTTCCCGCAGGTAGGGAGCAATGGCGTCCGCCTCATCCAACCCAAAGGATCGAGCCATGGAGCGCGCGTGCTCGATTTGCGCCTGCAGAATTTGGGCTTTCGAATGAACCTCGGTGACCCATTTCATTGAAGAACCCTCAGAATGCCCTTTCGCGCTCCAACTGACATGTTTTTCGCCTGCATCTCCTCCACGCGCACGTACTGGAAGAACGCGCGCAGATCGCTAGGCGCCCCGGGAAAGAAAACCCAAAAATCGACCTTGTACCGTTCTTTAATTTCAGCCTGCTTCGCGGTCATAAGCTGGAAGGCTTCGCGTATCTGGTTCCCGCTGGCAGTAGAGCAGTCCAAAACTAAGTCGATGTCATTAGGGAAGGTCTTATCCGTGGAATAGCTACCATCAAGGTAATACGGCAGGCTAAGCCCAAGAGTGGTCAAGTACGCAAGGAACGCCCTTAGCTTCTCTAGCAAAGCTTGACGGTGATCATTGTGCGCGAACGTGGCCGCGAACTCGGTGAAATTGCAAAGATGCTCGCCGGCAGGCAGGTAGCCTTCCCGCGTCAATGCCGGTATCGGCATGTCCGCCCCTAGTCCATCGATCCATGAAAGATCAGCAATTTCCCAAATCTCCCCTCTTGGCGCAACGCCTGTCACATCCAGGACGCTGTCCATAGTCAGCTGTGGGTGTGTGCCAACTGTGCCAAACCGGGTTCAAAATGTGACGGAACAAAGGACCTGCATCTAGGATCGTACCTGTAAGCCCTTGATTTTGGTGACCCCGGCCCGATTCGAACGGGCGACCTTCCCCTTAGGAGGGGGACGCTCTATCCAGCTGAGCTACGGGGCCAAGACGCGGAAAAGGCGTGTCGCAATTGCCGCTGGCTGCCAGCACATTGCATGCAGGCAGCGGTGAAGGATACCCACATTCAGCGGCAGGACCAAGGCTGATCCCGCCGCGCAGGCGGTTGGATCAGCGGATATCCAGCTCCGCAAAGCCCTTGACCAGGTCATCCACGGCCTTGATCTGGGCCAGGAACGGCTCCAGCGCGCTCAGCGGCAGCGCGCTGGGGCCGTCGCAGCGCGCGTGGTCCGGGTCGCGGTGGGCTTCCAGGAACAGGCCGGCCAGGCCCAGCGCCATGCCCGAGCGGGCCAGCTCGGCGACCTGGCGGCGGCGGCCACCGGAGGCTTCGCTGCCGGCGTCGCGGCGCTGCAGGCTGTGGGTGACGTCGAAGATCGCCGGCAGGCCGCCGGTGGATTCGATCATTTCGCGGAAGCCCAGCATGTCCACGACCAGGTTGTCGTAACCGAACTGCGAGCCGCGCTCGCACAGAATGATGTTCTCGTTGCCGGCCTCGCGGATCTTGGACACGATGTGCTTGATCTGCGTGGGGCTGAGGAACTGCGGCTTCTTGATGTTGACCGCACGGCCGGTCGCGGCGATGGCCACCACCAGATCGGTCTGGCGGGCCAGGAAGGCCGGGATCTGCAGCACGTCCACCACCTCGGCCACCGGTGCGGCCTGCGCGACTTCATGCACGTCGGTGATAACCGGTACACCGAAGCGGCGCTTGACCTCTTCGAAGATGCGCAGTCCTTCGTCCAGACCCACACCACGGTAGGAGTGGATCGACGAGCGGTTGGCCTTGTCGAACGAAGCCTTGAACACGTACGGGATGCCCAGCTTGCGGGTCACCGTGCTGAAGTGCTCGGCCGCATGCAGGGTCGAATCGAGGTCCTCGAGCACATTCAGGCCGCCAAACAGCACGAACGGGAGACGATTCCCGACGACCACGCCTTCTGCAACGGTAACGTTCATTCAGATTCCTGGGGGCGAACAAGGCCGCCCATTCTACCGGCCACGGCGTTCGACCGGGGCAGCGCCGTGTGGCGGTGCGGCAATGCCGGTTGGGCGGGCCTGATAGAATGACCGGTCTGCATGCCGCACCCCCACCCTGCCAGCGGCTGCGCCCTTTTCGATCCGCAACAGGAGTTTGCATGTCCTCTGACCTGCTCAAGGCGCTCGGCCTCGACGCGACCAACGCTGGCACCTACCTTGGCAACGGCGAGTGGTCCACGGCCACCGATGCCGGCGTGATCACCCCGGTCAACCCGACCACGGGCGAGCCGATCGCCCAGGTGCATGCCACCACCGACGCCGACTACGAAACCATCGTTGCCCGCGCCCAGGAAGCGTTCAAGGTGTGGCGTACCACGCCGGCGCCGCGCCGTGGCGAAGCGGTGCGCCTGTGTGGCGAAGCGCTGCGTGCCAACAAGGACGCGCTGGGTTCGCTGGTCGCGCTGGAAATGGGCAAGAGCAAGCCGGAAGGCGACGGCGAAGTGCAGGAGATGATCGACATCGCCGACTTCGCCGTGGGCCAGAGCCGCATGCTGTACGGCTACACCATGCACTCCGAGCGCCCCGGCCACCGCATGTACGAGCAGTACCAGCCGCTGGGCCTGGTCGGCATCATCAGCGCATTCAATTTTCCTGTGGCGGTGTGGGCGTGGAATTCGTTCCTGGCCGCGATCTGCGGTGACGTGTGCCTGTGGAAGCCGTCGAACAAAACGCCGCTGACCGCCATCGCGTCGATGAAAATCTGCAACGACGCCCTGCGCGGCGCCGGCTTCCCGGACATCTTCTTCCTGATCAACGACGCCGGTACCGAGCTGTCGCAGAAGATGGTGGCCGACAAGCGCGTGCCGCTGATCAGCTTCACCGGTTCGACCCAGGTCGGCCGCCAGGTCGCCGAGAAGGTCGCGCATCGCCTGGGCCGCTGCCTGCTGGAACTGGGCGGCAACAACGCGATCATCCTCGACGAAACCGCCGACCTGAAGCTGGCCATCCCCGGCATCGTGTTCGGTGCGGTGGGCACGGCCGGACAGCGCTGCACCACCACGCGCCGTCTGATCGTGCACGAATCGATCCATGACGATGTGCTGGCCACGCTGATCAAGGCCTACAAGCAGGTGGAAAGCAAGATCGGCGATCCGACCGACCCGGCCAACCTGATGGGCCCGCTCAACAGCGACGGCGCGGTGCAGCAGTTCCTGGCCTCCATCGAAAAGGCCAAGGCCAGCGGCGGTACCGTGGAAACCGGCGGCACCCGCATCGACCGTGCCGGCAACTTCGTACTGCCGGCGATCGTGACCGGGCTGAAGAACAGCGATGAAGTGGTGCAGCACGAAACCTTCGCCCCGATTCTGTACGTGATGAAGTACAGCACCCTGGACGAGGCCATCGACATGCAGAACGGGGTGCCGCAGGGCCTGTCCTCGTCGATCTTCACCCAGAACCTGAAGGCGGCCGAGCGCTTCCTGTCGGCGGCCGGTTCGGACTGCGGCATCGCCAACGTCAACATCGGCACCTCCGGTGCCGAGATCGGTGGCGCGTTCGGTGGCGAGAAGGACACCGGCGGCGGTCGCGAGTCCGGCTCGGATGCGTGGAAGGTCTACATGCGCCGCCAGACCAACACCATCAACTACTCCGACTCGCTGCCGCTGGCCCAGGGCATCAAGTTCGACCTGTGAGCAGCGCGGGCCACAGCGGGCCGGGCATTGTCCGGCATCCGCCGGGGGCGCCGGCCGAGGGTCGACGCCGTCTGGATTTCGATGGCCGCCGCGTGCTGGTGGCCGGCGGCAGCAAGGGCATCGGCCGCGCCATGGCGCTGGCCTTTGCCGGGGCCGGCGCGAGCGTTTCGGCATGCGCCCGCGGCGAGGCCGGACTGGCGGCATTGCGTGACGACGCCGCCAAGCTGGGGCTGTCGGTCCACACCGAAGCAGCCGATCTCTCCCGCCCGGACGATATCGCCCGCTGGCTGGACAGCGCCGCCCGGGCGCTGGGCGGCATCGACGTGCTGGTCAACAACGCGACCGGCTACGGCATGACCGACGACGAGGCCGGCTGGGACGCCAGCCTCACGGTGGACCTGATGGCAGCGGTCCGGGCGTCGCGCCTGGCGCTGCCCTGGCTGCGGCGGTCCGCCGATGCCTGCATCCTCAACCTGGCCTCGATCGCCGCCCTGCAGCCGCGCCCCGGTGCGGCGCCCTACGCTGCGGCCAAAGCGGCGCTGATGCACTACACCACCTCGCAGGCACTGGCGTTGGCACCGGACCGGATCCGGGTCAATGCGATTGCCCCGGGCTCGATCGAGTTCGAGGACGGGTTGTGGGCGCGCCGCCGCGATGAGGACCCGGCGCTGTACCACGGCACCCTGGCCAGGATCCCGTTCGGCCGGTTCGGGCAGCCGCAGGAAATCGCCGATGCCGCCCTGTTCCTGTGCTCGCCGCTGGCGCGCTGGATCACCGGGCACACCTTGAATGTCGATGGTGGGCAGGTCCTGATGGGATAACGCCGGCACTGGCCCTATCATTGACCTGTCTGCCCCCTTCCCCCAGGAGCCGCATGAGCCTTCCGCCGCGTACAACCAGCCCGATGGCCCTGATCAGCCTGATCGCCGGCATCCTTGGCTGGACCGCCCTGCCCTTCATCGGCAGCGTGGTGGCCATCATCACCGGCCACATGGCCCGTGCCGAGATCCGCCGCCGCCCACTGGAACTGGAAGGCGACGGGCTGGCCCTGGCCGGCCTGATCATGGGCTGGGTGGTGGTGATCGGCAGCCTGCTGGCCCTGCTGGCCATCGTGCTGTTCTTCGGCGGCCTGGCCTGGTTCGCTTCCCTGCAGTCGTGAGGTACCCATGAGCGGATCGGACCCGACCGGACGTTTCAGCAACCGCGTCGCCGACTACGTGCGCTACCGGCCTGATTACCCTCCGGCGCTGCTGGACTGGGTGCACCGCGAGCTTGGCGTGCCAACCGAGACGCTGGTGGCCGATATCGGTGCCGGCACCGGCATCTCCACCCGCCTGTTCCTGGCCAGCGGTCACCCGGTGATCGCGGTGGAGCCCAATGCGCCCATGCGCGAAGCCGCCGAGGCGCTGCTGGGCAGGGAATACCTGCGCCTGAAACTGGTGGACGGCACCGCCGAAGCCACCACCCTGGCCGATGACAGCGTCGGTCTGGTCAGTGCCGCACAGGCGTTCCACTGGTTCGACACCACGGCCGTGCGCAGGGAATGGGCGCGGATCCTGCGCCCGGGCGGGCTGGCGCTGGTGTTCTGGAACTCACGCCTGCTCGATGCCTCGCCGTTCCTGGTCGGCTACGAACAGCTGCTGCTGGAGTTCGGCACTGACTACACCGAGGTTGCCGAGCGCTACCAGGACGACGACACCATGCGCGCGTGGTTCGGCGATGGCCTGCGCGGCGTCGCACAGTTCCCGAATACGCAGTACATGGATGCCGAGGGCCTGCGCGGGCGCCTGCTGTCGTCCTCGTATGCGCCCCCGCCCGGCCACCCGCGCCATGCGCCGATGCTGGAGGCGCTGCAGCAGCTGTTCGACGCACATGCGGTGGACGGCAGGATCGCTTTTGAATATCACACCCGTGCCTTCGCCGGCACGCTGGACTGACTGGACGCCATGTACTCGTTTGCCCGACCCTTTCTGTTTTCGCTGGACGCCGAACGCGCCCACGGCCTGGGCCTGAGTGCGCTGGAGCTCGCTTACCGTTCCGGCACCTCGCCGCTGCTGGCGCGCCGCCCTGCCCCGCTGCCGACCACCGCGTTCGGGCTGCGCTTCCCCAACCCGGTCGGCCTGGCCGCCGGCCTGGACAAGAATGGCGAGCACATCGACGCCCTGTTCGCGCTGGGCTTCGGCTTCGTCGAGATCGGCACGATCACTCCGCGCCCCCAGGAAGGCAATCCGAAACCCCGCTTGTTCCGGCTGCCCGCACACCAGGCCATCATCAACCGCATGGGCTTCAACAATCTGGGCGTGGATGCGCTGGTGCGCAACGTCGAGCGCGCCCGGCGCCGTGACGGCCTGCTCGGCATCAACATCGGCAAGAACAAGGACACGCCGAACGAGCAGGCGTTCGACGACTACCAGCACTGCCTGCAGAAGGTGTACCCGCTGGCCGACTACATCACCGTCAACATCTCTTCGCCCAACACCGCCGGGCTGCGCGAGCTGCAGGAAGAAACCGCGCTGCGCCAGCTGGTATCGCAGCTGCGCGAGAGCCAGGAAGCGCTTGCAGCCCGTCACGGCAAGCGCGTGCCGATGCTGGTCAAGGTGGCCCCGGACCTCAGCGACCGCGACATCGACGCCGCCGCGCGCGTGCTCGGCGAGCTGCAGGTCGACGGCGTGATCGCCACCAACACCACCATCGACCGCAGCGCGGTGGCCGGCGATCCGCTGGCCAATGAGGCCGGCGGTCTTTCCGGCGCCCCGCTGCTGGGTCAATCCACGCTGGTGCTGCGTCGCCTGCGCGCGCGCCTGCCCGAATCCATGCCGCTGATCGGCGTGGGTGGCATCCAGTCCGGTGCCGACGCGGTTGCCAAGATGGCGGCCGGCGCGGCCCTGGTGCAGTGCTACAGCGGCTTGATCTTCCGCGGCCCCGCGCTGGTACATGACTGCGTCGAGGCGATCCGCCGGCGTCGCGAAGCCCCCAGCCGTGGCGCGGTGGCCCCCCTGTGAGTACTGGAATGCCTGCCTGGTCGCTGACCGAAAACGCCTCGTTGAAGGCCCTCAATACCTTCCATGTCGATGCCACTGCGGCACAACTGCTGGAACTGTTCGACCCGGCTCTGCTGCCGGAGGTGCTCGCACTGCCGCAGGTGGCGGGCAAGCCACTGCTGGTGCTGGGCAGCGGCAGCAATGTGCTGCTCGCCGATAACGTCCCCGGTACCGTGCTGGTGTTCGGCAACAACGGAATCGAGCCGCTGGAGCATCGTGCCGACCATACCGTGGTCCGCGCCGGTGCCGGCGTCAGCTGGCACGGTCTGGTGATGTGGTCGCTGCAGAACGGATTGTCCGGGCTGGAGAACCTGGCCCTGATTCCGGGCACGGCCGGGGCCGCGCCTATCCAGAACATCGGCGCCTACGGCGTGCAGATCGATGAGTTCATCCAGGCGGTGGATGCCTGGGATCGTGACACCGGCCAATGGGTGCGCTTCGATGCCGAGGCCTGTGCCTTCGGCTACCGCGACAGCGTGTTCAAGCAGAACCCCGACCGCTACCTGATCAGCGCGATCGAGCTGCGCCTGCCGCTGCTGCACGAACTGCGCCTGGGCTACGCCGGCATTGCCGAAGAAATCCAGGCGATGGGCGTGGACCTTCCGGTTGCCGCCGACGTGGCCAATGCCGTGATCGCGATCCGCCGGCGCAAGTTGCCGGACCCGGACGTACTGGGCAACGCCGGCAGCTTCTTCAAAAACCCGGTGCTTCCGCTGGAACAGGTGGACGTGCTGCTGCAGCACTTCCCCGAGCTGCCGGTCTACCCCGCCGATGCGGACACCCGGCGCAAGCTGTCTGCGGCCTGGATGATCGAGGCCTGCGGCTGGAAGGGCTTCCGCGAAGGCGATGCGGGCGTGGCACCGCAGCACGCGCTGGTGCTGGTCAATTGCGGCAACGCGACCGGCGCCGAGCTGCTGGCGCTGGCCCGGCGTATTTCCGCCTCGGTACTGGAGAAGTTCGGCGTGCCGATCGAACCGGAGCCGCGCCTGATCGGCGCGCAGTGGTGACCCCACCGCTCGCCCTGCCCGCGCCGACACCCCTGCGTGCGGCGCTGTTGATGCTGGGCAGCACGATGGCGTTCGGCCTGATGGCGATCGCCATCCGCTATGCATCGCGGCACGTGCCGACCCAGGAAGTGGCGTTCTTCCGCAATGCCTTCGGCCTGCTGGCTCTGCTGCCGTTCCTGCTGCGCCCCGGCAGTTCGCCGTTCCGTACGAAGCAACTGCCCCGCTACTTCGTGCGCAGCCTGATCGGGCTGGCCTCGATGCTCTGCGCGTTCTGGGCAATCGGCCACCTTCCGATCTCGCAGGCGATCTCGCTGTCCTACTCCACGCCGCTGTTCGTCACCATCGCCGCCGTGCTGTTTCTCGGCGAAACGGTGCGCATGCGCCGCTGGGCAGCGGTGGTCTGCGGTTTCATCGGCGTTTTGATCATCGTGCGACCGGGCGCGGCCACGTTCTCGCCGGGTGTGCTGGTGGCCGTGCTGGCGGCCGTGCTGAGCTCGCTGGTCGCGATCCAGATCAAGCAGCTCACCCGCGTGGACGGGGCCGACACGGTGGTGTTCTACACCTATGTGTTCTGGGTGCCGATGTCGCTGGTACCCGCATTGTTCGGCTGGGTATGGCCCAGCAGCGCAGGCTGGATCTGGCTGGCCGCCACCGGGCTGTTGGGCACGCTCGGCCAGCTGCTGTGGACGCGCGCGCTGCGCCTGGGCGAAGTGTCCGCGCTGACCCCGATCAGCTTCATGCAGCTGCCGCTGGTGAGCCTGCTCGGCTGGCTGCTGTTCGATGAAACCCTGGACCGCTGGACCGTGATCGGCGCCGGCATCATCCTGGCGGCCAATGCCTACATCGCCCACCGCGAAGCGGTGCTGGTGCGGCGCGCCGCATCCGAGGCGGCCACGGCAGGCGCCAAGCCCGGCGAGTAACCGGCACGGGCACGGGGCGCCACTGGCTCACGGTCAGGCGTGTCACACCGAAGCATCGTCCGCCGACAGCGCGTGCAGCTCACGCTGCAGCAGTTCCAGGACTTCCTCGCGCTGGAACTGGGTGGCGAACACCGGTACCGCGAATACGAACGGCAGGCCGTCGGCGTCACGACGGATCACGTACGCCAGCTGCAGCCGCGCCAGCGCCTGCCGCACCTGTTCCGGATCGACCCGTGCACCCGCGGCATCGAAGGTGGTCAGCAGATCGACCAGGGCAATGCCGCGCTCGCCACTTCCGGCAAGCTGGGCAGCGGCCACCTGGTAGACCACGATGCGATCGATCCGGCAGGCGGCCGGGTCCGGGCTGAGCCGCGCCCAGCCCGCCAGCGCATCGATCACCGGCTCGCTGACCAGTGCTGCATGCACCTGTGCCGTGTCCAGCACGCGCTGGCCGCGATCGAGCTGGCCGAGCAGCTGCTGGCAGACAATGGCCACCAGGTTGGCACGGCGCCCGCACGCGGCCACCAGCCGATGCGGCAGGTCCGGGCTGGCGTAATGCACGCCCAGGCGCGCCATCGGCACGGTCGCCAGCGCCTGGCAGGCGTCTTCTTCCAGGCCGCCAACGTGGATGACCTCACCGAAGTTGCGCAGGGGCGAGGCGAAGTCCAGGGTGACCGCCTCGTACAGGTCCCAGAAACCGGCCAGCATGAAATGGCAGCGTCCTTCCTCGCTCAGCGCGCGCAGTGCGCCCAGCTGCGGGTAGCCCTTGGCTGCCTCGGCGCGCAGGAACAGGTCGGTTTCGTCGATCAGCAGCAGCAGCCCGCGCCCAGCCGCGCGCGCGGACAGTTCGGCAACCAGCGCATCGATGCCGGTGTCTTCGGCCAGGCCCAGTTCCAGCGCCAGACGCACGGTCAGGCGATGGTCGCGCAGCGACAGGTAGACACAATGCACGCGCGGATGGCCGGCGAAGCGCCGTTCGATCGCCTTCATCAGGCTGGTCTTGCCCAGCTGGCGGCCGCCCACCAGCAGGTAGTTGCCCGGTTCGCGGTTGAGCACGCGCGCCAGCAGCGACTCCCGGCCGAAGAACGCGCCCGGCCGGGTGATGCCGCCGTGGGTCTGGTACGGCGAGATCCGGGTAACCCGGAGTTGGCGCGCCAGCAGGTCGACCATCGTATCCAGCGCGCCGGGCTGCAGCAGCCAGCGCGTCTGCGTGAGCTGGTCCAGGCACACGCACAGGTTGGCTGGATCATTCGCGTGGGCGAGCAGTTCCGGCTCCAGCGCCAGCGACGGGCTGACCACCAGCACCACGTCCTGGCCGTTCGGCATGCCACGCAGCTGCTGCACGATGGCATCGGCACCCAGAGCCGGATCGGGCTGGTACAGCCACAGCCGCTCCAGGGCCAGGGGCAGCGTGTCCGGCAGGGTCCATTCGCGCACCAGCCCGGGCAGCGTCCAGCCCGGTGCCGGCGCGTCGCTTGCCCCGATCCGCGCCGCCAGTTGCACCGAGCGCATTGACGGTGCCGCCCGCAGGTAGCGGAGCGCGTCGCGCCAGCGCACCGTGGCGATGCCCGCGCCTGCCAGCACACGTTCCCGCAGCCGCATCCATCCCAGCTGCCGGTCCAGCGCCGGCAGGCCCTGCAGCGGTTGAGACAGCAGCAACCGGGGTTCGGCCAGAATGCCCGCCACCGCCGGACGCAGCCAGTACCAGAGCACCGCCAGGCCCGCCAGGCCCAGCACCGAGCCGCCGAGCAACAGCGACAGCCATTGCACCAGGGTCCAAGGGGCATCCGCGCGGCAGTTGGCCGGCAACCAGCGTGACGGCGGTGCCGGCTCGCCCGGCTGGCAGCGCCAGTACTGGGTCCGGGGCTCCAGCGTCTGTTCGATCACCGTGCCGGGCAGTCCGCTGCTGGCCGGGAAACGGTCATTGAAGCGCAGCCGCAGCACGAACGGGCGCGGCAGCTCGGCGCTCACCAGCGTCTCGGCCGGATCGTGCACGCCGGGCACATCCACCTGCTGCGGCCAGGCGTCATGCTGCAACCAGTACGAGAGCGCTTCCTCGCGCAGGAACATCATGTCGATGTTGGCGCGCTGCATCAGCATCATGCTTTCGCCGTCGCGCTGCATGCGCCACAGCTGCACCGGATTGAGCCATGGCACGAACACATAGCTGCCCACGAACCAGGCCAGCCCGGCTACCAGCAACAGCCGCCAGTGGAAGCCTGCGGGGCGTCGCAACCGCGTACTCATGCCGGCTGCGTCTCCAGCCCCTCGATCACCTGCCGCACTGCGCGCCGGATCGCCTCGCAGCGCCACTGCAGGCAGGCGCCCTGCGGCTGCGGGCGTGCGGCCACCAGGTTGGCCCAGTACAGCTGGCGCAGCAGCGGATCGGCCAGATAAGGGCGCGCCGGCCCCAGATCCGCGCGCGCCAGCCAGCCCTGCACCGCGCTGCGGGTGGCCGGATCGCGCAGCAACGGCACCAGCGCTTCCCACAAACGGGGGTGGGTCGACAGAGTCTCGGTGACCGCTTCGTCATCCAGGCTGGCGTCGGACAAAAGCACCAGCGCGGCCTGGGCCAGCAGCGGATGCCCGCCGGACAGGTACAGCGCGCGCGCCAGGGTGGCATCGGCCACCGCCGGCATGGTGCGGCTCAGGTCGTCCACGCCCAGTTCCGGCCAGCTTTCGCTGGCGGCAATGTTGAGCAGCGACAGATCGCCGCCCTGGTATTTCAGGTCCGCCAGCGCGGCACCCCCACAGATCAGCAGGTGCAGCTTGCCGCTGTACATCTCGCTCAGGCTGCGCAGGATGCCGGCCAGCACGTCGCGCGGGCCGGCAGCCCCCTGTTCGAACCGGCTGACCAGGCAAAACAGCGGGCCGGGCTGCTGCAGGCGGCGCGCCAATGCCATCTCGAAGCTGGCGTCCGAGCCCACCCCGTCGATGCCGCACTGCGCGGCCAGCAGCGCGAAATACTCCTGGTCGCCCTCGCCCGCCCGGAACGGTGGCTGCAGGTGGAGCACCCGGTCGGCGCCGTAACGTGCGGCGGCTTCTGCCAGAATCGCCGCGCGTTCCGGCGGCTGCCCCCAGTGCGCCTGGGTCAGCAGCAGGCTCACCGGATACGGGCGCAGCGCCTGCAGCCGGTCGAACAGGCGGGTGACGGTCGGTGGGACCCTCGGCGGCGGCTCCGCCTGCCCGCTGATGGCCGCGGCCCCGGCAGCCGGCTCTACAGGAAACTCCGGCTCGAACCCGGCCGACTGCAATAACGCATTGCATTCGATCTCGGTCAGGCGCAGGTAATTGGCACAGGCCAGCACGCGGTCGCGATGGCGGCGGCTGGGCCGCGAGGTGCCGGCGCGCCAGTTGTTCACCGCTTCCCGGCTGATGCCGATCTCGGCGGCGACTCCCCCTGCACTGGCCCGGATCCGCCGCATATGTCGAGACAGCAGGTCCGCGAACTCCAGGGCAGGCATGGGAAACGACCAGAACGGAAGAGAGTCGCACACCCTACCGTGACCGGATGGACTGTCAACCATGTGCGCAGCGGCCACGACCGTCCCCCCAGCTCAGCCTGCAGCCACGGCCGGAACCTGCCGCACGAACAGTTTGCGTGTCACCAGCAGGTGCACCACGAAGGCCAGGACCGCCAGCATGCCCAGCGCCACCAGCACCCGTCCCATGACCGACCCGAGGCTCTTCTGGCCTTCCAGTCGATCCAGCCGCTCGAAGCGGGATGGATCCGCGCGCGAGTACGCCACGGCAACGTGCGGTTCGTCTTCCAGATACGGCGCCGCGTTGTCTTCGGAGGTGGCGAAGTGTCCGATGTAGGGCACGCCGTCGACCGCGAAGTCGTAACGGAAATGGTACTGGTACGAGACCCGTCCCTTGCGCCGCTTTTCCTCGATGTGATCGACCTGCACCGGCGCCTGCACCGTCACCGCATCCTTGAGGATGGCCTGCGCCTCACGGTGCCCGCTCAGCGCGGACCAGGCGAAGAATACGGCCAGGCAGGCATAGCCGATGCTGCACACCCAGCGCGAGGCGCGGGACAGGCGGTGGTGCGACGTGTCTGAAACAGGAATGCTGATCATGTGGTTCCCCGGTTGTGGTTCGAACGTGCCGGCAGCCGGATGGCCGCGACGTCGGGAACCAGTGTGGGGAACACGCTGCCCGGCTTGAACGGGCAACCCGTCAACCCGGGGCGCGGCCCGCTTGACGATCCGTCAAGCGGGGCCGCCGGGTCAGGGCATGGCCGGTGGCGGCGCTGGTGCAATGCCGCATGTAAACGCTTACAACCCTTGCTAGCGTTGCGCCCTACCTCATTGGTGAGGTGATCGAAACACGAGGAAAGCATTGATGTACCTGATCGCTCCACGGCGCGTCCTGCTCGGTACCGCGCTCTGCCTGGCCGCCTCCGCCGGCGCCGCCCAGACGCTGACGCCGCGTACCGAATGGACCGCCAGCAGCTCTTCACAGCAGGTTCCGGCCATGGCCGTCTCCCACCTGATCGATGGGGACCCGAAGACCGTCACCGGCGGCGCGTTCAGCCCGGGGCACTGGTTCCAGGTCGATCTGGGGCGGCCGGTACTGCTCGGCGGTGCGCGGCTGACCTGGGACGTCTCCAATCCCGAGGGCTACAGCCTGCAGACCTCGCTGGATGGCAAGCAGTGGCAGACCGCCTACACCATGCGCGATTCACTGGGCGGCATCGAAACGCTGCCCTTTGCCCCGCGCCAGGCCCGCTACCTGCGCGTGGCCAGCCCCGACCGCACCTCGGACTGGGGTGTATCCATCTTCGAACTGGAGCCGCTCGACGCCCGCGCAACGGTGCGCATTACAGGGCTGAATGCGACACAAGCCGCAGCACTGTGGCAGGGCGGCAGCGCCGTCGCGATTCCGGCTGGAAAAGACGGCCGCAATACCCTCGAGATCCAGCTGCCACGCCCGTTTTCCACCACCGGCCTGGCGGTCGAGTGGGCCGGGGCGCACGGCGCCGCGCGGCTGCAGGTGCAGGACGCGCAGGGCCACTGGAGCGACCTGGCGCAGGACCCGCAGGCCGGCAGCCGGCAACAGAGCTGGTTGGCCGGCACCCAGGCGGTCGATGCGCACGCGCTGCGCCTGCACGTGGAGGGGGACGCGCCGCAGATCGCGCGCCTGCGCCTGCTGGGCCCGGCGGCAGTGATGACGCCGATGAAGCGTTACCAGACCGCCGCCACCGGCGCGCACAGCGCATTGTTCCCGGCGTCGCTGCACATGCAGCAGACCTACTGGACCGCCGTAGGGGTGCACGGTGGCCTGCAGAAGTCGATCTTCGACGAGCATGGCAACATCGAAGCGTTCAAGGGCGCGCCGCTGGTCCAGCCGATCTGGCGCAGCGCCGATGGCCTTACGGCCGCTGCCGCCGCGCACGATGTGCAGCACGCCCTGCGTGATGGCTGGAAGCCGATGCCGTCCACCACGTGGCAGCCGCAGCCGGGGCTGGAACTGAGCAGCGAAGCGTTCGCGGTGGACCTGGAGGGGCAACCGGTCACGCTGGTGCGGCATCGTCTGCGCAATACCGGCACGGCCCCGGTCGCCGGCACCCTGTCCCTGGTAGTGCGGCCGATGCAGATGAATCCGCCGTGGCAGAACGGCGGTCTGTCGCCGATCCGCAGCATTGCGGTGGACGACACCTCGGTGCGCGTCAACGACCGCACGCTGCTACAGTCGCTGACCCCGGCCAGCAGCGCCGGAGCGGCGCCGTTCGGCGCCGACGGCAGCACCGAGATCACCGCAGCGGTGGCCGAGGGCCGGTTGCCCACCACGCGACGCGCGGACGATGCAGGTGGACTGGCCGCCGCAGCGCTGGCGTACCAGATCCAGCTCGCGCCCGGTGGCAGCCAGTCGGTGGTGGTGGCCTTCCCGCTCGGAAAAGCAGCCGCGGATAGCCATGGCGTGCTGCCGGAACCGCCGGCGCTGGCACTGGGCGGGCGCGATGCAGACGCAACGTTCGACCGCCTTGCCACCCGCGTCTCCGCTGACTGGCAGGCGCGTCTGGGGCAAGTGGGCATCCGCCTGCCCGATCCGTCGCTGGTGGACATGCTGCGCGCGCAGGCGGCCTACATGCTGATCAACCAGACCGGCCCGGCCATGCAGCCCGGCCCGCGCAACTACAACCGCTCCTTCATCCGCGACGGCATGGCCACCTCGGCCGTGCTGCTGCGCATGGGCGAGGCGAAGATCGCCCGCGACTACCTGGCCTGGTACACCGACCACGGCGTGCATGCCAACGGCCTGGTGTCGCCGATCCTCAACAACGACGGCAGCGTCAACACCGGCTTCGGCTCGGACATCGAGTACGACAGCCAAGGCCAGTACGTCGCACTGGTCGCCGATGTCGCGCGGCTGGATGGCGGCCCGGAATCGGTACGTGCCTACCTGCCCAAGGTGAAGGCTGCCCTGCGCTTCCTGCAGGAACTGCGCGAGCGCACGCTGGTGCCCGGTTACATGGCCAGCCAGCCGGCCCCGGAGCGCTTTGCCGGCATCCTGGCGCCGTCGATCAGCCATGAAGGCTACCCTTCTCCTACCCACAGCTACTGGGACGACTACTGGGGCCTGAAGGGCTGGCACGACGGCGCGTGGCTGGCCGAATCGCTGGGCGATCACGAAACCGCCGCGTGGGCCCGCGGACAGTACCGTGCCCTGCACGACGCGCTGGCTGCCTCGATCCGCGCCACCATGGCCTGGAAGGGCATCGATTTCATTCCCTCCTCGGCCGACCTGGGCGACGGCGATCCGACCGGGGTATCCATCGCGCTGGATCCCACCGGCGCGCAGGACGTGCTGCCGGAACAGGCATTGCGCACCACCTTCGCCCGCTACCTGGACGACGTGCGCAAGCGCAACCAGCCTGGCGCGCTGTACGCCTATACGCCCTATGAAATCCGCAACGTGCTCAGCTACGTGCATCTGGATCAGCCGGAAGCCGCCGACGAACTGCTGCAGGGCCTGCTGCGCGACCGGCGCCCGCTCGAGTGGCAGGTATTGGCAGAAGTCGTTCACTCGCGGCTGCGCTTCCCGCGCTACCTCGGCGACATGCCGCATACCTGGATTGGTGCCGAGTACGGACGCACGTTGTTCGGCATGTTGATGCGCGAGGACGATGATGCGCTGTCGCTGCTGCCGGGCACGCCGCCATCGTGGCTGCTGGGCGACGGATTGGCGGTGGAGCGGCTGCCCACTGCGTTCGGGACGCTGCGGATGGACGCGGTGCAGCGTGGGGATACGCTGAAGGTGACGTTGAGCAAGGGCCTGCGGAGCGACGCTGCAGTTCGGGTGTGGTGGCCTTCGCGCACCCGGCCCAGCCAGGTGCGTGTGGATGGGCGGGATGTGCAGGACTTTGATGCCAAGGGGGTGCGGGTAGGCAAACCGTTCCGGACCCTGGAGGCGGTCTGGTAAGCAGCAACGAAACGCCGGGCCCTGCCCGGCGTTTCGTCACCGCACCCGCTTGCTGCGCGCATGAATCATCCAGCCCTGCGCGGCAACCCCGATGAGGAACACCACGAAGCATCCCAGCAGGGTCTGCAGCACCACCGGTGCCATCGGTGCGGCGGCAAGCGGATGCGACACCGGCAGGCGGGTCAGTGATTCGTTCACGGCAGGCACCAGCCCGAGCAGGAAGCTGAAGGAAAGGGCGAACGCGGACAGATAGGGTCGGAGTCGCCCAAGCAAGCCGATCCGGTTCACCAGCAGCCCGCCGAACGCCACCAGCAGCACCACGATGCCGAAGGCGTGACCGGGATTGAGGCCACCGGTGCTGGACACCGTGAACGACGTCGCGACAGCAAGCACAAGGCCGACCAGATAGAGCTTGCCTGCCCCGGTGGCGGGGTCAATCGTCCGGTAGCGCGCGAATCCGTACAGGCCGGCCAGCACGGGGATGAGGCTGATGGCGGTATGCAGTACACCGAGTGCGGAGAGCGGATGTGTCATGTGGGCAGTTCTCAAAGTAACCTACTAGTAGGTAGGTGTAGTGGCCATAAAAACGCCCGCTCAAGGCGGGCTTACGAAAAACGATTCAACGCCGCGCAGTTACCCGCGCAACCGAAAGCCGCGCCAGCGCTGCGAACGTCTGCGCGTCACCCAACCCACGCGCGGCCAGCATCGCCCCATGCACGGAAGCCATGAAGGCCCTGGCCTCATCCAGCGGTTCGCCTTGCAGCTGGAACTGCCCCCGCGCTACGCCCTTCTCCAGGGTGGCGGTCACCCAGCCACTGAGATCCTCGAAGTGCCCCCGCACCTCTTCGGCGATTTCCGGCGGAATCATCGGCGACTCCGCCGCCAGCATGGCGCAGATGCAGAACGAGGCCGTACCGCCCGCGATGCAGCTGGACCAGTAGTCGACGTAGGCGTTGAGTTCCGCCAGCGGATCACCCAGCTGCCGGTCCAGCATGGCCAGGCCTTCGCGGGCCTCGGCGCGGTACAGCACCACCACCGTACGCACCAGCTCGGCCTTGCTTGGAAAATGATGGTGGATGCTGGCCTTGCTGATGTTCACCCTCGCCGAGATATCGGCATAGCTGAAGCCGTTGTAGCCGCCCGCCTCAAGCAACGTGCGGGCGTGGGCTACGATTTCGGCGGCTTTGGGGGAGAGGTCAGGCTGCATGCATTCACTCTACTAGTAGGTAGGCTAATCGTCAACTTCCTGAGCGGAAAAGGTGAGGCGCGCTTTCTGTACGCTATTCCGTACATTCATCTTTCGCTTGGAGCTGCCATGGCCGTCTCAGCACGTGACGTAATCCCGCTATCGCAAGCACGGGCAAACCTGTCAGAACTGGCAGATCAGGTGAAGGCCGGCGCGGAAAAGATCGTGACCAAGAATGGCGAAAGCTACGTCGCCATCATCGATGCACAACGACTGGACTACTACCACCGGCTGGAGCGGGAGCGTATCCATCTGTTGCTGATCGACGATGCCATGAAGGGGCTCGCCGATGTGGCTGCGGGCAATGTAACGGACGCGCGCAGCGCTCTTGAGGCGCGCAAACGTCGCCTTGCTGAAGGACTTGGTTGAACGGGCGGCAGGCGACATGACCGGGTTGTGCACCGTCAAGCTGACACCCAACTTCGAACGCAACCTGGATGAAGTCGAGATCCATCTTCGTGAGCGCGATGCATCGCAGGCATTCGACGCATTAATCGCAGGCATTCGACGCATTACTTGAAGAGCTGTCCGACGTCGTTGTGCCGAACCTCGAACGGTTTCCAAGGATGGGCCGATCTTTCCTTGCCCACCCTTCCCGCTCCGTCGAGACCTCCCAAGCAACCTCACGATTACGTGCGGAGATGGCCCGCGCTGTAGCAGACGGTGAAGTGCGCGAGGACCTGATGAAGCACTATCTGCTGCTGTATGCGTTCGTTGAAGGAACGGTCTACCTGCTCTCGCTCCGACACCGCCAGCAGCTCTCGTTCAATCTGGCCCGACATTGGCCAGAGTGACCACCAGAGGCAGCTGTGACAAGGGCGCCTTGCGGCGCCCTTGTCGTTGAACTCATTCCCACTCGATCGTCGCCGGCGGCTTGCCGGAGATGTCGTACACCACCCGCGAGACGCCACGCAGCTCGTTGATGATGCGGTTGCTCACCGTGCCCAGGAAGTCGTACGGCAGGTGCGCCCAGTGCGCGGTCATGAAGTCGATGGTTTCCACGGCGCGCAGCGCGATCACCCACTCATACGCACGCGCGTCGCCGACCACGCCGACCGACTTCACCGGCAGGAACACCGCGAAGGCCTGGCTGGTCTTGTCGTACAGGTCGGCCTTGCGCAGTTCGTCGATGAAGATCGCGTCGGCCTTGGCCAGCAGCTCGGCGTATTCGCGCTTCACTTCGCCGAGGATGCGCACGCCCAGGCCCGGACCCGGGAACGGGTGGCGGTAGACCATGCTGCGCGGCAGGCCAAGTTCGACGCCGAGCCGGCGCACTTCGTCCTTGAACAGTTCGCGCAGCGGTTCGACCAGGCCCAGCTTCATGTGTTCGGGCAGGCCGCCGACGTTGTGGTGGCTCTTGATCACGTGGGCCTTGCCGGTCTTGCTGCCGGCCGACTCGATCACGTCGGGGTAGATGGTCCCCTGCGCCAGCCACTTGGCATTGCTGAGCCTGGTGGACTCTTCATCGAAGATGTCCACGAACAGGTTGCCGATGATCTTGCGCTTGGCTTCCGGGTCGGCCACACCTTCGAGCTTGGCGAAGTAGCGGTCGGCCGCGTTGACGCGGATCACCTTGACGCCCATGTGTTCGGCGAACATCGCCATCACCTGGTCGCCTTCCTGCCAGCGCAGCAGGCCGGTGTCGACGAACACGCAGGTCAGCTTGTCGCCGATCGCCTTGTGCAGCAGCGCGGCCACGACCGACGAATCGACGC
>Ga0209050_1001126_pt1 | contig 32289 bp, 23 predicted proteins | sample Araplavi_mTSA_r2_FD_184276 | JGI IMG/M metagenome (GOLD analysis project Ga0209050, IMG submission 184276) | Arabidopsis root microbial communities from North Carolina, USA - plate scrape MF_Cvi_mTSA_r2 (SPAdes) (version 2) | ecosystem: Host-associated > Plants > Roots > Endosphere | place: USA... | reverse complement strand
CAAGCGCCTGGACAAGGGCGACATCATCGCCGAGTCGGGCCGCGTCGAGGGCCGCCTCAAGCGCAATGAAATGATCCCCAAGGAGAACCTGCGCACCGGCGACCGTGTCCGCGCGGTGATCCTGGGCGTCGACCCGACGCAGCGCGGCCCGCAGATCATGCTGTCGCGCTCCTCGGGCGAGTTCATGAAGGAGCTCTTCGCGCAGGAAGTGCCCGAGATCGAACAGGGTCTGCTCGAGATCAAGAGCTGCGCTCGCGACGCCGGCAGCCGCGCCAAGATCGCCGTGGTTTCGCACGACAAGCGCGTCGATCCGATCGGCACCTGCGTCGGCGTGCGCGGCTCGCGCGTCAATGGCGTGACCAACGAGCTGGCCGGCGAGCGCGTGGACATCGTGCTCTGGTCCGAGGATCCCGCGCAGTTCGTGATCGGCGCGCTGGCGCCGGCCAACGTGCAATCCATCGTCGTCGATGAGGAACGCCATGCGATGGACGTGGTCGTCGACGAGGAGAACCTCGCGATCGCGATCGGCCGCGGCGGTCAGAACGTGCGTCTGGCCTCCGAGCTGACCGGCTGGAAGATCAACATCATGACCGCCGAGGAATCCGCCGCCAAGCAGGCCGAGGAATCCGACGTGGTGCGCAAGCTGTTCGTCGAGAAGCTGGACGTGGACGAGGAAGTCGCCGACATCCTGATCGCCGAAGGCTTCGCCTCGCTGGAGGAAGTCGCCTACGTCCCGATGCAGGAGATGCTCGAGATCGAGGCCTTCGACGAGGAGACCGTCAACGAGCTGCGCACCCGCGCCAAGGATGCGCTGCTCACGATGGAGATCGCCCGCGAGGAGAAGGTCGAGGAGGTCTCCCAGGACCTGCGCGACCTGGAAGGCATGACCCCGGAGCTGATCGCCAAGCTGGCGGGCGGCGACATTCACACCCGTGACGACCTGGCCGATCTGGCCGTCGACGAGTTGGTCGAGATTTCGTCCCTGGACGAGGCAGCGGCACGCGCTTTGATCATGAAGGCGCGCGAGCACTGGTTCAACGCATAACACGCCGAGCAGACACGCTCTGAAGCGATTTCAAGCGAAACCAGACCGCTCCGCCCCACACAAGATTTAAGGATTTCAACAATGGCCGTGACCACCGTCGCCCAGCTGGCCGCAGAGCTGAACAGGCCTGCGACCACTTTGCTGGAGCAGCTCCAGGCTGCGGGCGTCAAGAAGGCGTCCGCCGAGGACACCCTGAACGAAAGCGACAAGGAACGCCTGCTGGACCATCTGCGCACCGCGCATGGCACCAGCGGCGCCGAGCGCAAGAAGATCACCCTGACCCGCAAGTCGACCAGCGAGATCAAGCAGGCCGATGCCTCGGGCAAGGCGCGCACCATCCAGGTGGAGGTGCGCAAGAAGCGCGTCTTCGTCAAGCGCGAGGATGGCGTCGATGAAGCTTCCGCCGCCGCCGCGGAGGAAGCCGACCTGAAGCGCCGCGAGGAAGAGGCCCAGGCTCAGGCCGAGGCGCTGCGTCAGCAGGAAGAGGAACTCGCCCGCAAGATGCGTGAGCGCGAGGAAGCCGAGCGCGCCGCGCGCGAAGCCGAAGAGAAACGCCGCGAGGAAGAGCGCGCCGCCCGCGAGGCCGCCGAGCAGGCCGCCGCCGCGGCGGCCGCGAAGGCTGCTGCCGAAGAGGAAGCGCGCAAGGCCGCCGAGGCCGCCAAGACCAAGGCCGAGAAGGCTGCGGAAAAGACGGCGGAGAAGGCGGACAAGCCCGCGGAGAAGGCCGAAAAGGCGGAGAAGGCCGAGAAGGCGGAGAAGGCCGAGAAGGCCGCCGCCCCGGCTGCCGCGCCCGCTCCGGCTGTTGCCGCGCCGGCCGAACCGGCCAAGCCGGTGCTGCGCGTGGTCAAGGCCGCCGACGTGGCCGCCGACGAGAAGGCCCGCCAGGTCGAGCTGGAGCGCCGCCGCAAGGCCGCCGAGGCCGAGGCCGCCGCCATCCGCGCGATGATGAACGCGCCCAAGAAGGTGCTGGTCGCGAAGAAGGAAGAGCCCAAGCCCGAGGCGGCTGCCGCCGGCATCAAGGGCACGATCCACAAGAAGCCGGGCGGCGTCGCAGGCGCCCCCGGCACGACCGCCGCGGCGGGCGCCGGCGCGAAGCCGGGCGACAAGAAGTCCGTCAAGTCCGAGAAGCTGTCGTCCAGCTGGGCCGATGACGCCAAGAAGCGTGGCGCCGCCGGCAAGCCGGGCGGCCGCGACGCGGGCGCGGGTGCCCGTCCGGGCGGCGGCGCCGCCGGCTGGCGCGCGCCAGGCCGAGGCCCCGCGGGCCGCCGTGGCGGCCGCGACGATCGCGGCGGCATGTCGTCCAACTTCCAGGCGCCGACGGAACCGGTGGTGCAGGAGGTCCATATCCCCGAGACCATCTCGGTCGCCGATCTGGCGCACAAGATGTCGGTGAAGGCCTCCGAGGTCATCAAGCAGCTGATGAAGCTGGGTCAGATGGTCACCATCAACCAGCAGCTGGACCAGGAAACGGCCATGATCGTGGTCGAGGAAATGGGCCACAAGGCGTTCGCCGCCAAGCTGGACGATCCGGATGCCTTCCTCGAGGAAGAGGGCGCCGCCGAGGGTCAGCACGAGCTGCTGCCCCGCGCGCCGGTCGTCACCGTCATGGGTCACGTCGACCACGGCAAGACCTCGCTGCTGGACAGCATCCGCCGCGCCCGCGTGGCGGCTGGCGAAGCCGGCGGCATCACGCAGCACATCGGCGCCTATCACGTCGACACGCCGCGCGGCATGGTCACCTTCCTGGACACCCCGGGTCACGAGGCCTTCACGGCCATGCGTGCCCGCGGCGCCAAGGCGACGGACATCGTCATCCTGGTCGTGGCCGCCGATGACGGCGTCATGCCGCAGACCAAGGAAGCGATCCACCACGCGAAGGCCGCTGGCGTGCCGATCGTGGTCGCGATGAACAAGATCGACAAGCCCGATGCCAACCCGGAGCGCGTCAAGAGCGAGCTGGTGGCCGAGGAAGTCGTGCCGGAAGACTTTGGCGGCGATTCCCCGTTCGTGCCGGTGTCGGCCAAGACCGGCCAGGGCATCGACGAGCTGCTCGAGCAGGTGCTGCTGCAGGCCGAGGTGCTGGAGCTCAAGGCCGCGAAGGACTCGCTGGCCAAGGGCCTGGTCATCGAAGCCAAGCTGGACAAGGGCCGCGGCCCGGTCGCGACGGTGCTGGTGCAGTCCGGCACGCTCAAGCGCGGCGACGTGGTGCTGGCCGGCTCGACCTACGGCCGCGTGCGCGCCATGCTGGACGAGGACGGCAAGCCGGCGACCGAAGCCGGTCCGTCGATCCCGGTCGAGATCCAGGGCCTGACGGAAGTCCCGCAGGCGGGCGACGAGTTCATGGTGCTGAGCGACGAACGCCGCGCCCGTGAAATCGCCACCTTCCGCGCCGGCAAGTACCGCGACGTCAAACTGGCGCGCCAGCAGGCCGCGAAGCTGGAGAACATGTTCGCCGACATGACCGCCGGCGACGTGCAGACGCTGCCGCTGATCATCAAGGCCGATGTGCAGGGTTCGCAGGAAGCGCTGGCGTCCTCGCTGCTCAAGCTGTCGACCGACGAGGTCAAGGTGCAGATCGTCCACGCGGCGGTCGGCGCGATCAGCGAATCCGACATCAACCTGGCGATCGCCTCCAAGGCCGTCGTGATCGGCTTCAACGTGCGTGCCGATGCCGGCGCGCGCAAGGTGGCCGAGCACAACGACGTCGACCTGCGCTACTACAACATCATCTACGACGCCGTGGATGAGGTGAAGGCGGCGATGGCCGGCATGCTGGCCCCGGAGCAGCGCGAGGAAGTCATCGGCACCGCCGAGATCCGCACCGTGTTCGTGGCGACCAAGATCGGCACGATCGCCGGTTCGATGATCACCAGCGGTCACGTGACCCGCAACGCGCGCTTCCGCCTGCTGCGCGACAACGTGGTGGTCTACACCGGCGAGATCGAGTCGCTCAAGCGCATGAAGGACGACGTCAAGGAAGTCCGCGAAGGCTTCGAGTGCGGTATCAAGCTGAAGAACTACAGCGACATCAAGGAAGGCGACCAGCTGGAAGTCTTCGAAATCAAGGAAGTGGCGCGCACGCTGTAACCCGGCGAGCCGACGCTTCATGCCCGGCGGGTCGCCCCGCCGGGCTTTGTTGTTTGAGAGAGTGAGGAAAGAGCCATGCGTCACAAGCGATCGATCCCCAACCGCGGTCTGCGCGTGGCGGACCAGATCCAGCGCGACCTGGCCGAACTGATCCGCGAGTTGAAGGACCCGCGCATCGGCATGGTGACGATCAGCGCGGTCGAGGTCACGCCCGACTACGCGCACGCCAAGGTGTTCTATTCGCTGCTGGTCGGCGACGAGAAGGCCACCGGCGAGGCGCTGAACGAGGCGGCGGGATTCCTGCGCAACGGCCTGTTCAAGCGCTTGCAGATCCACACCGTGCCCAGCCTGCATTTCCATTTCGACCGCACCACCGAGCGGGCGGCCGAGATGAGCGCGCTGATCGCGAAGGCGAATTCGTCCCGCGCCAAGGACGACGAGACCACCGAGGACTGACCCTCCTCCGAGACTGAAAGAGACGCCGGCCCGAGAGGGCCGCCGCCCCGTGATGAGTGCAGTTGCCCCCCGCCCGAAAATCGTGAAGCGCGCCGTGCACGGCGTGCTGATGCTGGACAAGCCGCTGGGCCTGACCAGCAATGACGCCTTGCAGAAGGTCAAGCGCCTGCTGCGCGCGGAGAAGGCCGGCCACACCGGCACGCTGGATCCGCTGGCCACCGGCCTGCTGCCGCTGACCTTCGGCGCGGCGACCAAGTTCAGCCAGGTCAGCCTGGAGGCCGACAAGGGCTACCGCGCGACGCTGCGCCTGGGCATCACGACGACCACCGGCGATGGCGAGGGCGAGGTCCTCGAGCGGCGCGACGAGGTGGCCCGGCCCCTGGACCTGGACACGATCCGCGCCGCGTGCGAGGCCTTCCGGGGCCCGATCTCGCAGCTGCCGCCGATGTACTCGGCGCTCAAGCACCAGGGCCGCGCACTGTACGAGCTGGCCCGCGAGGGCGTCACCGTCGAGCGCGCGCCGCGCGAGGTCACGATTCACGCGCTGGACATCGTCGACTGGCAGGCTGACGAACTGCTGCTGGTCATCGACGTGCGCTGCTCCAAGGGCACCTACATCCGCACGCTGGCCGAGGACATCGGCGCGAAGCTGGGATGTGGCGCCCACCTGGCCGGCCTGCGCCGCACTGCCAGCGGGCCGGTGTCGGTCGAGCAGGCCGTCACGCTGGAGCAGATCGAGGCCCTGGACGATGCCGGCCGCCTCGCGCTGCTGACCGCGCCCGACAGCCTGCTGGGCGAATGGCCCGAGGTCGAGCTGAGCAACGACGAGGCCGGTCGCTTCCTGAGCGGCATGCGCCGCCGGGTGGCGCTGGCTGATCTGCCGCAGGTGCGCGTGTACGGGCAGATGCCGCGCGCCTTCCTCGGCAGCGGGCACGTGACCGGCGGCGAGCTGATCGCCGACCGGCTGCTGAGCCCGGCCGAGATCGCCTCCATGCTGATCCAGGCGGCCTGAGCGCCGCGCCCCCCACGAGTTCCAGAGACACCGAGTCCCCCGATTTCCCGAATCCCCGAGAAAGCCTAGAAAGCCCTCTTAGCGAAAGCGTCCCCATGAGCAAGCAAATCCGCAATATCGCCATCATCGCCCACGTCGACCATGGCAAGACCACCATGGTGGACCAGCTCCTTCGCCAGAGCGGCACCTTCGCCGAGCACGAGAAGGTCGTCGACACGGTGATGGACAACAACGCCATCGAACGCGAGCGCGGCATCACCATCCTGGCCAAGAACTGCGCGGTGAGCTGGAAGGGCACCCACATCAACATCGTGGACACCCCGGGGCACGCGGACTTCGGCGGTGAAGTGGAACGCGCGCTGTCGATGGTCGACGGCGTGGTGCTGCTGATCGACGCCCAGGAAGGCCCGATGCCGCAGACCCGCTTCGTGACCAAGAAGGCGCTGGCGCTGGGCCTCAAGCCCATCGTCGTCGTCAACAAGGTTGACAAGCCGGGCGCCAAGCCGGACGCCGTCATCAACGCCGCCTTCGACCTGTTCGACAAGCTCGGCGCCACCGACGAGCAACTGGACTTCCCGGTCGTGTACGCCTCGGGCATCAACGGCTGGTCCTCGCTGGAAGAGGGCGAGCCCGGCGGCAAGTGGGGCGAGGACATGTCCGCGCTGTTCGACACCATCCTCAAGCATGTGCCGCCGCAGAGCGGCGACCCGGCCGCGCCGCTGCAGCTGCAGATCTCGGCGCTGGACTTCTCGACCTTCGTGGGCCGCATCGGCGTGGGCCGCATCAGCCAGGGCACGCTCAAGCCGGCCATGGACGTGGTCGTGATGGAAGGCCCGGACGGCAAGGTCACCAAGGGCCGCGTCAACCAGGTGCTGACCTTCCAGGGCCTGGACCGCGTGCAGACGAACGAAGCCGGCCCCGGCGACATCGTGCTGATCAACGGCATCGAGGAAATCGGCATCGGCGTGACCGTCACCAGCCCGACCAATCCGGCGCCGCTGCCGATGCTCAAGGTCGACGAGCCGACGCTGACGATGAACTTCTGCGTCAACACCTCGCCGCTGGCCGGCCGTGAAGGCAAGTTCGTCACCAGCCGCCAGATCTGGGACCGCCTGCAGAAGGAACTGCAGCACAACGTCGCGCTGCGCGTGAAGGAGACCGACGAGGACGGCATCTTCGAGGTGTCGGGCCGCGGCGAACTGCACCTGACCATCCTGCTGGAGAACATGCGCCGCGAAGGCTATGAGCTGGCCGTGTCCAAGCCGCGCGTGGTCTTCCAGGAGATCAACGGCGAGAAGTGCGAGCCGATCGAGCTGGTCACCGCCGACGTGGAAGAAGCCCACCAGGGCGGCGTGATGCAGGCCCTGGGCGAGCGCAAGGGCGAACTGGTCAACATGGAGCCGGACGGCCGCGGCCGCGTCCGCCTCGAGTACCGCATCCCGGCCCGCGGCCTGATCGGTTTCTCGAACGAGTTCCTGAACCTGACCCGGGGCTCGGGCCTGATCTCCAACATCTTCGACGGCTACGAGCCGCACAAGGGCGAGATCGCCGGCCGCAAGAACGGCGTGCTGATCTCGATGGACGCGGGCGAGATCTTCACCTACGCGCTGGGCAAGCTGGATGATCGCGGCCGCATGTTCGTCAAGCCGAACGATCCGGTCTACGAAGGCATGATCGTCGGCATCCACAGCCGCGACAACGATCTGGTCGTCAACGCGACGCGCACCAAGCAGCTGACCAACTTCCGCGTCAGCGGCAAGGAAGACGCGATCAAGATCACGCCCCCGATCGAGCTGACGCTGGAATACGGCGTCGAGTTCATCGAGGACGACGAACTGGTCGAGATCACGCCGAAGTCGGTGCGCCTGCGCAAGCGCCATCTGTCCGAGAACGACCGCAAGCGCGCGGCGCGCAGCTGATCGCGCGGGGCGCAGGCGCCTGGGCTGCGGAGGTCCGGGCGTTGGCCGCCGATGCATGGGGCCCCGGCGGCAAGCGCCGGAACCCCACGCATCACCGTCCCCAACCACCGTCGTACTGCCACGGTTTTGCGACCGAGGTGTGCTGGGGAGATGAAACGCCTGATGCTTGCATCGGGCGTTTTTCGTTTCTCTGCGGGGAAAAGAAAGGCGACCCGTGAGGGTCGCCTTGTTGCGGAGCAGGGAGGCTCAGCGTTGGGATTGCTTGCGGCGGCGGACGCCGATCGCGCCGAGCAGCGCGAGGGAAGCCAGCGCCAGCGAGGCGGGTTCCGGCACGTTGCCGCCGCTGCTGCCACCGCCGCCGGCCTTGTTGCCGGAGACGGAGAACAGCTTGATGAAGTCGTAGCCGGTGTAGTCGGTGCCAATGCCGCGGGTCAGTCCGGTGGTGGAGCCGTCGCCGCCCGTCGGATTGCCGCCCAGCTGCGAGTTGTAGGCGGTGACGATCCACCAGCTCGAGTTGATGCTCGTGCTGACGTTGGCCACGCCGTTCTTGCTCTGCAGGTCGGCATAGCTGCTGACCAGCGACCAGCCGCTGGCCGACTTCAGCGTGGCCGCGGTCTTGCCGGCGATGGTGTTGGCCACGTTCACGCCGGCGGTGGGGCCGGTGTAGGCCAGCAGGGTGATGTCGGCGTCTCCATACCACCAGCCGAGCTTGATCTGGGTGAGGTTCACCAGGTCGTCGAACTTCAGCAGGATCAGGTCCTGATAGCCGTAGTTGTCCAGCGAATGCTGCGGCGAACCCGTGTCGTTGACCGGCGCGCTGACACCGAAGCCATTGCCGCTGTAGTACTGCAGCGTGCTCTGCGCGAAGCCGTTGGTGCTGCTGTAAGCGCCGCCGCTGGTGGTGTTGACGGAGGCCGAGTAGGCGGAGTAGCTGACGTTGGGCGCCGCGTCCCCCGTCTCGGTGCAGTTGCTGACGCAGCTGCTGGCGGTCCAGGTCGAGACGGCCTGCGCGCTGATCGGCAGCATCGCTGCCAGCGCCACGGCGGCCAGTCCCATCAGGCGGTTTTCAACTTGTCGCATGGTGTTCCCCTCGCTCCCCCGACGCGGTCGGGTCTCTGATTCATTGCGGCTTCGTCTCGCAAGCACCGGGCCAGCGTCACGATTCCCTTACGGCTCAAGCACTTGGCGTAAAAAGCGCGTGTGGTTTGGGGCCGGACTGTAAGTTCTTCCGACAGGCCCGGAAACCCCTCACCGAAGGGGCTCCGGCAGGCCTCAGCGCAAGCTCTGGCTCAGGGCCAGCGCCTCCTTGTGGCTGTCGAAGCCGCTGCTGCGCAGCGCCGCGTCGAGCTCCTCGCGCGCCTCGCCCTTGCGGCCGGCCTTGGCCAGCGCCGCTGCCAGGTGATAGCGGATGTCGGGGTTGCCCGGCTCGCGCAGCCGGGCGTCGCGCAGCAGTTGCAGCGCGCGCTCGGCATTGCCGGCGAGGTGATGGGCCCAACCGGCCGTGTCGATGATGGCGGCGCTGCGCGGATCCAGCCCCAGGGCCTGCTCCGCCGTCGTGGCGGCCGCAGCCGCATCGCCCTGCCGGATCATCGCGTTGGCGAGGTTGTTGAGCGCCTCCGCGTCCTTGGGCCGCAGCTTGAGCGCGGCTTCATAGCTGCGCCGGGCCGCGGCGAAGTTGCCGGCACGCGCCTGGGCATCGGCCAGCGCCTTCCAGGCCGCGACGTCCTGCGGATGGGCCTTGAGCCAGCGGTCGGCCAGCTCCTGCGCCGAACGCCCGGTCGGATCCTGCCGTCCCAGCGCCCGCACCAGCGCCAGCAGGCTGCCGCTGGTGGGCTGCACCTCATGCGCCTTGCGCAGCGCCTCGACCGCCTGCGCCGGCTGCTTGCGGGCCTGCGCGACGTCCGCCAGCAGCGTGTAGCCCAGCGCCGCCTGAGGGCGCAGCTGGACGACCTGGCGTGCCTGCTTCTCGGCCAGCGCCGTATTGCCTTGCTGGAGCGCCACCGTCGATGACAGCGCCAGCGCGCCCACGTGCTGGGGCGCCGTCTGCAGCGCCTTGTCCAGGCTGTAGGCGGCGCCGGCGAAGTCGCGCGCGTCCAGCTGCAGCCCGGCGATCTGCGTGAGCGGATCGGCACCGAAGCCGGAGCGCCGCGCTGCGTTGGTCAGCGTGGCCTTGGCGCCATTGAGGTCGCGATTCCCGAGCTGCGCGCGGGCCAGGGTGATCAGCGTCTGGGGATCGTCCGGCGCCTTGCCGAGCAGCCGCTTGGCCGCTTCGAGCGCGGGGGCGGGCTGTTCCTGCCGCAGCAGCCAGACCACCAGCGCCTGATCGGCGCGCGTGTTGCGCGCGGTGCTGACGTCGGCCGCCTTGGAGAGCCAGCGCAGCACGTCGGCGGAATGGCCGCGCGCCTCGCTGAGCAGCGCCATCTCATAGAGCGCGTCGGGGTTCTTCTCGTCGGCCTTGAGCATCGCGGCGAGCCGCGCCTGCGCGGCGTCGAACTGGCGCTGCGAGATGTCGAGCCGCGCCAGGCCGAGCTGGGCTTCACTCAGTCCGGGATCGAGCTGGCTGGCCTTCTGATAGGCCTCGCGCGCGCCGGCGAGGTTGCCGGCGCTGCGCTGCGCGATGCCGAGCTGCATCCACGTCGAGGGATTGGCCGGCTCCTGCTTGACCAGTTTCTCCGCGACGCCGACCGCCTTGGCCGGCTGACCGCCGCGCAGGTAGAGCGTGACCAGCGCCATGCCCGCGTAGGTCTGGCGCGGGTCGCGCTGGAAGGCCTTCTCCAGCTCGCCCGTCGCGTCGCCTGCCTGGCCGCTGCGCAGCAGCGACAGGCCCAGCGTGGTGCGGAACTCGGGCGCGTCCTTGGCCTTGAGCGCTTCCTGCATCAGCGTGGCGGCGCGCGCATGGCGGCCCTGTGCCATCTGCAGCGAGGCCATCATCACCAGCGCCTGTCCGTCGCCCGGATAGGCCTTGAGGTAGGACTCGAGCACGTCGGAGGCGCGATCCAGATTCGGCTCGGCGACATAGACCTGCGCGAGCAGCTTGGACAGCGGGCTGCCCGGCGTCTGGCGCTGCGCGTACTCGAGGTAGGGCTTGGCCTTTTCCATCTCGCCCAGCCCGAAGTGCGCCAGGCCGTTGAGCATCAGCGCCTGCGGGCGATAGCGGATGAACTCGATGGGCACCGGGTCGAGCTCGGCGCTGATCGCCTTGAGCGCGGCCTTGGCCGTGGCGGCATCGCCGCGACGCTCCGCCAGCACGGCGCTCAGGTAGAGCACGCGCGGCTCGCTCGGCGCCAGCTTGAGCAGCGACTGGACCTGCGCCAGCGCGTCGGCATCGCGGTTCAGGTCGATCAGCAGGCCGCCGCGCGCGAGTTGCGCCTCGAGATGCCGGGGATCGGCGGCGATGGCGCGTTCGTAGCCTTTCAGCGCCTCATCGAGGCGTCCCTGCACATGGGGCACCGTGGCCCGCTGATAGAGCGCCTCGCCGTTGTTCGGCGCCAGCAGCAGCGCCTTGTCGGCGGCGGCGCCGGCCTGGTCGAACTGCCGCGCGCGCAGCCGCAGCGGGACTTCGGCCAGGTAGGTGTCGGCGTTGTCGGGAGGAATCGCGCGCGCCAGCTCGATCTGCTGCTGCGCGCGGACCGGATCGCCCAGGTCCGACGAGGCGGCGGCCCGCACCAGCAGCAGCGGCTTGCGGATGTTGTCGGGCAGCCCGTCCGGCACCAGCGCCGGCAGCTTGAAGACCTCGGCCTGCTTGCCCTGCGCGACCAGCGCCTGCGCCAGCGGCACGGCCACCTCGGCGCGGTTGATGCCCTGCGAGAGCGCCTCGGTGAACTCGATCTCGGCGGCCGCGGCCTCGCTGCGCATCAGCAGCGCCTTGCCCAGCAGCACATGCACGGCCAGCAGGCGCTTGTCCTGCTGCAGCGCGTTCTTCAGCTGGATGACGGCGCCATCGATGTCCTGGCGTTCGAAGCGCTGCAGCGCGTCCTCGTAGAAGCGCGCCGCCTTGGCGCTGTCCGCGTGCGCCGCCGACGCGCACAGCGTCAGCAGCGCCGCGGCCGCGCAGGCGCGCCAGCCCGGCCGGCCCAGTGAGCTCATCGCGCGGCGCTCACTTGCGGTAGTTGTCGAAGCTCAGCGGCAGGTCGGACAGCTCCTTGCGCAGCACGGCCTGGGCGGCCTGCAGGTCATCCAGCGACTTGCCGGTGATGCGCACGGTGTCGCCCTCGATCTGCGCCTGCACCTTGAGCTTGCTGTCCTTGATCGCGGCCACGACCTTCTTGGCCTCGGCGGCCTCCAGGCCGTTCTTGATCTTGTAGACCTGCTTGACGCGGTCGCCGCCGAGCTTCTCGATCTTGTCCTGCTTGTCGACGAAGCCCAGCACGACGCCCTGCTTGGTCAGCTTGGCGTAGAGCACGCCCTCGATCTGCTCGAGCTGGAACTCGGCGTCGCCGGTGGCGTGAATCTCCTTTTCCTTGTCCTTCCACTCGATGGAGGCGCTGGTGCCCTTGAAGTCGAAGCGGGTGGTGATTTCCTTGGCGCTGGCGTCCACGCTGTTGCGGACCTTCACCATGTCGGGTTCGAGGACGGTGTCAAAACTGGGCATGGGGGAACTCTTTCGATGGGGCGAGGGCCGGGATCGGCCTTCGGGGAATATCGGCGGGGGATATCGCGGGGATATCGGCGGGGAATATCGACAGGGGATATGGGCGAGAATTCTAGCCATGCAGTCTCCCCCCACTCCCCCCTCGACCGAGCGCCGCGAGGGCGTCGTCATCGAGACCGACGTCAACCTCAAGGCCTACAACACCTTCGGCCTGCCCGCGACGGCGCGCCGCCTGGTGCGCATCCGCGAGGAGCTTGACGTGCGCCGCGTCGTCGACCACCCGGAGCTGGGCCGCGCGCCCAAGTTCGTGCTCGGCGGCGGTTCGAATCTGGTCCTGACGAAGGACGTGGACGCGGTGGTGCTGAAGATGGAGATTCCCGGCCTGCGCGTCGAGGAGCGGGACGACTGCTGGATCGTGGAAGCCGGCGCTGGCGTGCCCTGGCACGAGGCGGTGGCCGGGTCGCTGGAGCAGGGCGTGCCCGGGCTGGAGAACCTGGCGCTGATCCCCGGCACCGTGGGCGCCGCGCCGGTGCAGAACATTGGTGCCTACGGCGTGGAGCTGAAGGACCGGCTGGAGAGTGTCGACGTGGTCGACCTGACGACGGGCCGTCGCGTGACGCTGCCGGCGGCGGTGTGCCGATTCGGCTACCGCGACAGCGTGTTCAAGCAGACCGGCTACGGCGGCCTGGCTGGCAAGAGCGTGATCACGAAGGTGCGCCTGCGCTGCCCGAAGCCGTGGCAGCCGCAGCTCGGCTATCTGGACATCGAACGCAAGATGACCGAGACCGGCCTCCACGCGCCTGACGCGCGGCAGGTTTTCGACTGGATCTGCGAGATCCGGCGCGCCAAGCTGCCGGACCCGGCGCGCATCGGCAATGCGGGCAGCTTCTTCAAGAACCCGGTGGTGAGCGCGGAGCAGTGCCGCGACATCATCACGCGTGATCCGCACATCGTGCATTACCCGATGCCCGATGGCAGCTTCAAGCTGGCGGCGGGGTGGCTGATCGACGCCTGCGGATGGAAGGGCAAGAGCGTGGGCGGCGCGGCGGTCTACGAGAAACAGGCGCTGGTGCTGGTGAACCGCGGCGAGGCCCGCGGCGCCGAGGTCGTCACGCTCGCCCGGGCGATCCAGGAAAGCGTCTACGGCCGCTTCGGCATCCGGCTGGAGCCGGAGCCGGTCGTTGTCTGAGTCGGTCGGACGAGTCGCCCTTTCGAGGGGCGGCGTCTATCTTTCCAGCAACCCCCACGTCCGAAGGAAGTGCCGCGACATCGCCGCGAACGGCTGGTGGTCCTCGGCTTGGCGGCGCAGCCGCGCGAGCACCTTCGGCGCGTTCGGCGAATCGTGATCCATCTCCTGGAACGCCAGCGCCGCGGTATAGAGGAACTCGTAGCGCTGGTAGCGCAGCCGCAGCAGTTCCGAGCGATTCAGGCCGAGCACCTCCTCGGCGGCCTGGACCGCCGCCTTGGCCTTCGCGGAGCGGCCGCGCGCGATCAGCCAGACCTCACGCGTCGCGTCGATCGCCTGCCACGAGAACAGCTTCTCCGGATCGTCGAGGTAGGGATCGGGTAGATGCGCGCTCTCGCTGGCGAAGAAGCGCTTGAGCGAGGAGTCCGTCGCGGACGCGGGATCGGGGCAGAAGCGCTCCGCGAGCGCCGCCGCCTTCTCCGCATCGGCCGGCTGCGCGGCCGGCATGCGCGGCGCCTTCAGGCGCGCTCCAGTGACCGGGAAGCGGTTGCCCTTGTGGATCTGATTGCAGACCTGGCAGCTGAACGTGAAGTTGTCGACGCAGTAGGCCAGCCACCAGTACGGCACCTTGGGACGGAAATGTTCGACGTCGCCATGCGCCACGACGGCCGTGTCGGCCTCGCAGTACGCGCACTTGCCGGCCGTCTCCCGCCGGAGCGACAGCTTGGCGGCGCGCCAGACCTGGCGCGCCTTCGGCCGGAAGTCGACCTCGCGGCCGCCGTCGTAGAAGTAGCCTTCGAGCCTGAGCAGCTTCTGCTGCAGCTTCGCGCCCGTGAAGGCGCCCAGGCTCGCGGCGTCGCGTCGCCGGCGCAGGCGGATCACTTGGCCTTCTCCACGCGCTTGACCGCGGCCCTCAGCTTGGTGGGCGACAGTGCGGGCGTGTCCTTGGCGACGCCCTTTCGCGCCGCCGTTTTCTTCGCGGAGGCCGCGGCCGGCACAGCCTTGCCCGCGGCGCTGCCCGCCGCCGCCTGCTTCGCGATCGTCGCCTTGAGCTCCTTCAGCAGCGCGTTCTGCTGACGCGCGTAATCGGGCACTGCGTCCCACTCGGGTGCGGCGCTCAGGACTTCGGTGCTGCGCTCGAGCTGCATGCGCTCGCGCGGCGTCAGCGCCTTGCCTCGCGCGGCGGTCCTCGTGTGCAGCTTGCGCGCCGTGTCGCGCGCCTTCTCCACCGCGACCGAGTCCATCGACTCCAGCCCGAACATCGGACTCATGAGCAACTGGTGCAGTTGCATCAGCCGCGGCTCGCCGACGAAGGGCACGAGCACCGGCCGCTGCTTCGCGCCCTCGCGCCGGATGACGAAGAGCTCGCCTTCGCCGCTCTGCTGGGCGGTCAGCGCCGAATGGGTCGTCGCGATGAACTGGAAGTTCGGCAGCAGCGCGGACAGGAAGTCCACCAGTTGCCGCCGCCACACCGGATGCAGATGCAGGTCGAGTTCGTCGATCAGCAGCACGCCGCGCGTGGCCAGTGGATCCTTGCGATCGGGGAAGGCTTCGGTGATGCGGTAGAGCAGGTCGCCGCACCAGGCCGCCATGTTCTGATAACCGTCGGACAACTGGTTCAGCGGCACCTCGCCATCGACGGTGCGGAACATCAGCTGGCCCGACTCCTTGTCGATGCGCGAGAAATTCATGCCGCGCATCAACTGGTTGAGCGCGACCCGGATCGGCGCGAGCGCCGCCTCGCCGCGGCGGTAGTCCAGGTCCATGGCCCAGCGCTGCAGCGACACCAGCGAGGCGTCCGGCGAGAACAGCGACGCCAACGCGCGCGCCCGCGGCAAGCGCGCCGAATCGTCGAGCGGTCCGCTCAGGCGCTTGCCGCTCTCGGGCGGGCGGCGCGACACGCCGTAGCCCACCACGAAGTAGTTGCGGTCTGCATGCCGGATCGCCGCGTCCAGTGCGTCCAGCGACTGCGCATTGCGCTCGAAGATTTCGCGCAGGCCATCGCCGCGATGCAGCTCGAGCGCGATCTGCCGCGGTTCGCCCTTGGCGGTGACGAGGGTGCCCGCAATGCGGCACTGGCGAGTGCCATTGCGAATCCAGGCGTCGACGTCGCCCAGCAGCTTTGGCAGCGCATCGCTGCCGGCCAGCAGCAGCCCGATCGCGCGCAGCACCGTGCTCTTGCCGCAGCCGTTCTCGCCCAGCAGCAGCGTCCAGCGCCGGTTCGTGCCCGCAGGCGCGTCCGGCCCGCCGCCGAAGTCGATCGCCAGCGACGCCATCGAGCGCACGTTGGTCAGCGCGATGCGGGACAGGTACATGGGGCAGGGCACTCCGTTGCGGAGAGCGACTTTAAGCGCAGATCAGGCCGCCTCGGGCCGCGCGCGCGAGGGCGCCAGCGTCTGCAAGGTGTGGCGCAGCGTCTCCAGCTCCACCGGCTTGGACAGGAAGGCGCTGATGCCGGCCTCATCGGCCTTCTGGCGCGACTCCTCGAAGGCGTCCGCCGACAGCGCGATGATCGGCAGCCGGCCGCGTGGCGGCGGCAGTTCGCGCATCAGCCGCGTCGCCTCGAAGCCGTCCATCTGCGGCGTGTGCAGGTCCATCAGCACGGCGTCGAAGGGCTGCTGCCGCAGCGCGTGCAGCGCCTGCAGGCCGTTCTCGCACAGCGTCGGCTCGTGCCCGAGCCGCTGCAGCATCGCCTCGATGACGATGCGGTTGGTGGGGTTGTCCTCGCTGACCAGCACGCGCAGACCCGGACCGGCGGCCGGCGCGTTCGCCGGCTCGGCATGCGGCGCCGGGCCGGCGCGCAGGCCGATCGGGCTCGCCGGCAGGTCCGCGCTGGCACGCAGCGGCAGCGCCAGCGTGAAGCGGGCACCCTGTCCGGGCGCGCTCTGCACATGGATGTCGCCGCCCATCGCCCGCGCGAGCCGGCGCGAGATCTCCAGCCCCAGCCCCGCGCCGCCGTGACGCCGCGAGGTGCTCGCGTCGCCCTGGCTGAAGCGCTGGAACAGCCGCGCCTGCGTCTGGGCGTCGATGCCGGGGCCGGTGTCGCTGACCTCGAACAGCAGCAGGTCCTCGCCCAGCGCGCCGATGCCGCGCCGCAACTGGCAGCCGACCTGGCCGCGGTCGCAGAACTTCAGCGCGTTGCTGAGCAGGTTCAGCAGGATCTGGCGCAGCCGCGTCGGATCGGCCATCACCCAGCCGGGCACGTCGTCCTCGATGCCGAACTGCAGCGTCAGCCGTTTCGCCGAGGCCTGCGGGCGGTTCAGCGCCTCGAGCTCCTTCATCAACGCGCCCAGCTGCAGCGGTTCCGGCGCGATCGAGAGACCGCCAGCCTCCATCCGCGTCACATCCAGGATGTCGCCCAGCACCGCCAGCAGGTGCCGCGCGCAGTCGTTGGCGGCCTTGAGCTGCTCCTGCTGCGCGGTGGTCAGCGGCGCCTCCCTGATGAGCCCCAGCATGCCGAGCAAGCCCTGCAGCGGTGTGCGCAGCTCGTGGCTCATGTTGGCGAGGAACACCGTCTTGGCGCGGTTGGCGGCGTCCGCCTCGCGCTGCGCGTCGTTGAGCCGCGCGGCCAGCGCCTTCTGCTTGTCGCCATAGCGCTCGAGCCCGCGGAACTGCCGGTAGATGACCGCCGCGAACAGCAGCGTCATCGCCGACAGCGCCGCCGTCAGGCCCAGGCTCACGCGGCTCTGGCGCCGGATGATCTCGTTGCGCTGGGTGACGTCCGCGGCGACATGGTGCGTGGAGGTCAGCGACAACTCGCGGATCGGGTCGGCCAGCGGCTCGAGCCGCTCGACGACCTGACGCACCCGCTCGGGATGCTCGCGGATCAGCGCCCCATTGAGCGGGAGCGCGTCGGCCCAGCGCACGAACTCCTGCGCGCGCGCCACCGTGCGCTGGTAATCCGGATGGTGCGCGAGCACCTGCGCCGCGTGCTCGCTCTCGACCAGGTTGAGCCGGCTGACGAAGATCTCGTAGCGCTGCGCGACCTGGTCCGGATCGACCGCGACGCTCGGCCCCGCAGCCTGCTCGAGCGCCAGGCGCAGCTTCAGGTATTCGGTCTCGAACTGGAACAGGCTCCAGACGAGGTAGTCGTCCTGATAGCGGCGCGTCCCATTGAGGGCTTCGTACTGGCGCGCCTGCAGCCAGGCGACCCCTCCGAGCGCGACCACCAGCAGCAGGCCCATGGCGGTCACCGCCACACGCCAGCGGCGCTGCCTGGCGGCGACGAGACGGTCCGAGTCGCGCGTCATGGTCAACGCAGCTCCAGATGGGTCAGCTGCCACGCGGAGCGGCCGTAGTAGACGCTGTTGCGCAGCTCGGGCGCCCGGTCGAACGGGTAGATCAGGAACAGCGGACCCTTGTCGCGCACCGCCATGGGCTTGTCGTCGAGCAGCCGCGCCACGATCACGTCGTAGCGCCGGCTGTCCTCGACCGGCAGCAGGACGCGGTAGTCGTTGAGCGCGCGGGCCTCGATGCTGCGGCCCTGCGCGCCGGCTGCGGCGAGCACGTCGCGCAGCAGCGGGCCGGTGAACTTGCGCGGGCCGGGGTACCAGGGCGTCTGCGTGCTGAAGCTGACCTGGGGGAGCTTCTCGAGCATCGCCATGTCGAAGGCGGCGCGGCCGTCGCGGTTGGCGTTGCGCAGCGCGCCGCCCAGGGTCAGCACCACGGGGCCGGCCGGCGCGTCCAGCGCGGCCTCGGCGGGCATCCCCCAGGCGGGGATGGCCAGGGCCGGTCCGATCGGCAGAAGACAGGTCAGCAGCCCCCGAAGGGCGGTACGGCGCACGGTCAACATGAAAGGCAGGGCACGGCCCGGCCGCGCGCCGCGCCCCTGCAAGGGCGCGGGCCCCGCGGCGGGGCATTGGTGAAAGCCCGCATGCTACGCGCGAGGGGGAGGGCCAGCATGTCCGGAACCACCCCAATGGCGGGGACGAGTCTGGTTTGCGCCACAGCGCGCCGGCGCGGCGCGCGCGGGCCTTGTCCCGGTGGAGACAGGCGGCCCGGCCGGGTGGACAGAAGATCGATCGCATAACAGCGACAGGAGACAGCACCGATGACGCGCGTGGTCACCCCCCGTCCCGAGAACGCCGGCGTGCAGTACAGCCATTGGCCGGCACGGCTGCCGCGGCAATTGGCGATTCCGCGCACCTCGCTGTGGTTCAACCTGGAGGTCTCGGCCGCGCGCTATCCGGACAAGGCGGCGACACAGTTTCTCGGCGCCACGCTGACCTACCGCGAGATGCGCCGCCAGGCCGAGGCGCTGGCCGGCTGGCTGCGGGCGCACGGCGTGGGCAAGGGCGACCGCGTGGCGCTGTTCATGCAGAACTGCCCCCAGTACCTGATCGCCTTCTATGCGATCAACCGCGCCGACGCGGTGGTGGTGCCCGTCAACCCGATGAATCGCGAAGACGAGTTCGGCCATTACCTGACCGACCCCGAGACCAAGGCCGTGATCTGCAGCGGCGAGTTGGCCGGCATCGTCGCGAAGGCCGCGGCCAGGCTCCCCGAAGGGCAGCGGCCGCGCGCGCTGCTGGTGACCCAGTACTGGCAGATGCTGCCGCCCGCCGGCCCCGACCCGGCCTGCGATGCGCCCGACACGATGCGCGCCTGGCTGACCGCCGTGCACGAGCTGCCGCCCGGCGCGACCGACTGGCGCGAGGCGATCGCCGCCGGCCACGCACCCGGCCCGCACACGGCCGGACCGGACGACCTGGCGATGCTGCCCTACACCTCCGGCACGACCGGCCTGCCCAAGGGCTGCATGCACACCAACGCGACGCTGATGGCCAACAGCTGCGGCGGTTGCCAGTGGGGCCATGCGAGCGCAGAAGCAGTCGGGCTCGCGGTGGTGCCGATGTTCCACATCACCGGCACGCTCTACGGGGTGCTCGGCCCCGTGTTCATCGGCATGACGCTGGTCATCATGCCGCGCTGGGATCGCGAGCTCTGCGGGCGCCTGATCTCCCGTCATCAGGTCACGCACTGGACCTGCATCCCCACGATGATCATCGACCTGTTCGCCAGCCCCAACTACCGCAGCTTCGACCTGCGCAGCCTGCGCTACCTGAGCGGCGGCGGCGCGGCCATGCCCAAGGCAGTGGCCGAGCGCCTGCAGGAGGAATTCGGCCTGACCTTCGCCGAAGGCTATGGCCTGACCGAAACCGCCGCGCCCAGCCACGGCAATCCACCCGAGCGCGCCAAACTCCAATGCCTGGGTATCCCGATCTTCGGCGTGGACGCACGCATCGTCGATCCGACCACGCTCGAGGAACTGCCCGTCGGCGAGGTCGGCGAAATCATCACCCACGGGCCCATGGTGTTCCAGGGATATTGGCGACAGCCGGAAGCCACCGACGCCGCCTTCGTCGAACTCGACGGCAAGCGCTTCTTCCGCACCGGCGACCTCGGACGCATGGACGAGGAAGGCTACTTCTTCATCACCGACCGGCTCAAGCGCATGATCAACGCCAGCGGCTACAAGGTCTGGCCTTCAGAGGTCGAGATGCTGCTGTACCGGCATCCAGCCGTGCAGGAAGCCTGCATCATCGCCGCCAAGGACGCCTATCGCGGGGAGACCGTCAAGGCCATCATCGTGCTGCGCGCCGAGGCCAAGGACAAGACCACCGACAAAGACATCATCGACTGGGCACATGAACACATGGCAGCTTATAAGGCGCCACGAATCATTCAGTTCGTCGATAGCCTGCCCAAGTCCGGCTCAGGGAAGGTCATGTGGCGGCTGCTTCAGGAACAGGAAACCCAGTAGCGCGAGCTCCCGGGCAGGGCCGGGGCAGGCGACGGCGTCGCGCCTCGGCGCTCAACTCCCGCCGCTCGCCTTCGGCTCGCTTTGGTCAGACAGAACGCGCCTGGTCAGAATGGACGGCACGACGCCGTCGCCTGCCCCGGCCCTGCCCGAGAGCAGTCAGAAGCGCGATCCCGGCTGCTTCAGGAATTCCAACTCCTCGGGGGTGCTGGGACGGCCGAGGACATCGTTGCGGTGCGGGAAACGGCCGAAACGCACAATGACCTCGCGATGCCGGCGCGCATAGTCCAGCGCCTCCTGCAAACGCGAATCCTCCGCCGCCAGCGTCTCGAAGACCGCCACGCTGCGATCCTGCATCGTCAGATCCTCCGCATGCTCCAGCGGCATCGCCGCGAACCAGCGCTCCAGCACGCCCAGATCCTGCGCACGCGGCAGCAGCGCCAGCGCCGCTTCCAGCGCCAGCGCATCGCCGGCAAACGCCTGCGGCGTGTCGCGATGGATGTTGCGCGTGAACTGGTCCAGCACCACGATGCGCGCCAGCGCGCCCCACACCGTCGCATCCCACTCCCGCATTCCGCCGCGAAGCGCCTCCTCGACCTGCGCGCCAAAGCGCTCGCGCAGCAACGCGTCGAAGGCGGCATCCTTGCGGAACCACTTCGTCTGCACCTGCCCGTCCTGCGGACCGCCCGGCGGACCGAACCACTCATTGAGCACGCGCTGCGCCGCCGCCGGCGTCTGCAACCGCTGCCAGCGCGGATGCCGCTGCAGCCAGTGGCGCACGTAGCTGCAGCCCGGCACCAGCTGCAGCGGAAACTCCGCCAGCCAGCGCGCCGCCGTCTCCACCAGCGCGGCCGCCAGGCCTTGCCCGCGCAATTGCGCCGGCACGCCGGTGTGGGTGATGATCAGCTGTTCGCCGTGGCGCTCATAGTCCAGCCGGCACTGCAGCCCCGGCTGCGGCTGGGCAAGAAAGCATCTCGCGTCGGGATGATGCTGGATGACGATGTTCACACTGTGTCTCCACGCTTGGCCTCCCTGCCGAGTTGTCGCCACAAGTAGCTGAACTCCAGGGCTTGCAACAGCGCGCGCTGCCGGTTGTCCGCCGCGCCGCCATGGCCGCCCTCGATGTTTTCGAAGTAGAAGCACGCCTGCCCCAACGCAAGCATGCGGGCCGCCATTTTCCTCGCGTGGCCCGGATGCACGCGGTCATCGCGCGTCGACGTGGCGAAGAGCGCCCTCGGATAGTTCACGCCCGCCTGCAGCCGCTGGTACGGACTGTAGGCGGCAATGCTGGCCCAGTCGTCCGCGTCGTCGGGGTCGCCGTATTCGGCCACCCAGGAGGCGCCGGCCAGCAGCAGGTGATAGCGCTTCATGTCCAGCAGCGGAACCTGGCACACCACCGCGCCGAACAGCTCCGGCCGCTGCACCATGCAGGCGCCCACCAGCAGTCCGCCATTGCTGCCCCCCATGATGCCCAGGCGCTCGGGCCGGGTCAGGCCGTGCGCGATCAGGTCCTCGGCCACCGCGATGAAGTCGTCGAAGCTGCGCTGCTTGTGCGCCAGCGTCGCCGCCTGGTGCCAGCGCGGGCCGTACTCGCCGCCGCCCCGGATGTTGGCCACGACCAGCCGTCCGCCGCGCGCCAGCCACGCCCGGCCGTTGCCGCCCGAGTACCACGGCTGCAGCGAGATCTCGAAGCCGCCATACCCGTAGAGCAGCGTCGGCGTGTCCGCGCCGCGGCCGGTCTTGCCGATGACGAAGTAGGGGATGCTCTCGCCGTCCGCGCTGGTGGCGAAGCGCTGCTCCACCGTCATGCCATGCGCGTCGAACTGCGCGCCGCGCTGCTTGAGCGTCTCGCGCGCGTCGGTGCCGGCGCGCGCCAGGCACACGATGTCCGGCGTCAGGAAATCGCAGTAGTGCAGCAGGTAGTGGTCGCCCAGTGCATCGTCGGGCAGCTCCGGGTCGTGCAGGCTCTGCACGCTGAGCGTGCCGGGGAAGGGCGCCTTGACCTGGCGCAGCACCGGCGTGCGATGCGACAGGTCCCATTCCTCGAGCCGGCTGGCCACATGCTCGCTGACGTTGAGCAGCAGGTGGTGGCGGGTCAGCGTGTAGTCCTCGAGCGAGCGGCCCGCCGTCGGCGAGAACATCACGCGCAGGTGCTTGTCGTGGCGCTCGTCCTTCCAGAACGCCGCCTCCTCGATCAGCAGCAGCGAGCCCGACGGATAGGTCGGCCCGTGCGGGAGGTGCCAGTCGGTGCGCGGACGCAGCAGCATCCACGGCCCTTCCAGGTGCACGCTCATGTCCGAGGGCAGGTCGATGAGGACGAACTCGCCGTTCTTCCACAGGAAGCGGCGCTGGTTGTAGAAGTCCAGCTCGCGGCTGAACACGACGCGCTCGTGGCCCGGCGTGCGGTCCACCGACACCTGCACCGAGACGTCCTCGCGCTCGCCCTCGAAGATCACCGGCGCCGCCTCGAGCGGCGTGCCGCGCGCCCAGCGGCGGATCTGGCGCGGATAGCCGGACTCGGTCAGCGAGTCCGGTCCGAAGTCGCTGCCCACCAGCAGCGTGTCGGCGTCCAGCCACTCGACGTCGCTCTTGGCCTCGGGCACGAAGAAGCCGCCGTCGGCCGGCGCGATGAAGCGCAGCGTCTCGAGGTCGAACTCGCGCAGCTCGTGCGCGTCGGCGCCGCCGTCGGACAGCGAGACCAGGCAGCGACGGTACTCGGGCGCCAGCGAGATCGCGCCATGGAAGACCCAGCTGCGGCCCTCGTCGCGGCCCAGCGCGTCCAGATCCAGCACCAGGCGCCAGGGCGGCTCGGCGAGCTGGTATTCCTCCAGCGTGCAGCGCCGCCACAGGCCGCGCGGATGGGCCTCGTCCTGCCAGAGGTTGTAGAACCAGTCCCCGCGCCGCGCGACATGCGGGATGCGATCACGCGCGTTGAGGATCTGCAGCAGTTCCTCGCGCAGCGGCTCGAACTCGGGCTCGGCCTGCAGTTCGGCCAGGGTCTCGCCATTGCGCTCGCGCACCCATTGCAGCGCGCGTTCGCCCTCGGCGCCGTCCAGCGCCTCCAGCCACAGGAACGGATCGTCCGCGGCGGCGCTGGACGCGGGGGAAGCGGGTGACACGGATTGCGGCACGGCGGTCTCTCCTGATCAAGGACGCCCACCTTACCGCACGGGTCAGGCCTCGCGTTCCTTCAGCAACAGCGGCGTGATCTCCACAGCGCCCTTCTCGGTGCTGACGTACGCCGTTCCGTCCTGGATGCTGACCTGCCACTGCATGCCGCGTTCGGCCAGCGCGGCCAGCGCCTGGGACTGCTCCGCCGGAATCTGCCACACCGACAGCTTGGGCGTGCGTTGCAGTTTGTTCTGGATGCCGCTCCACCACACCGGCGTGCTGGACGCGTAGCTGATCACGGTGACGCGCTCGGCCCGGCCATGGGCCTGGCGCAGCCGGCGCTCGTCGGGCTGGCCCAGCTCGATCCAGTGCACGACCTCGCCGGTCAGGTCCAGTTGCCACAGCGGCGGCTCGTCGACGTCGGACAGCCCCTTGCTGAATTCGAGACGGCCCCGCAGGTCGTCGGCCGGCACGTTCAGCGCGAAGGCCAGGATGCGCAGCATCATGCGTTCGTCGGTCTCGGACGGATGGCGGGCCACGGTGAGGGCGTGATCGCCGTAGACATGGCGGTCCATGTCGGAGAGTTGCAGCTGGGCTTTGTGGATGGTGGCCTTGAGCGCCATAGGTCGGTGTGCCGCCGGAGGGCGGTCGGTGCGGAGTGGACGGCCCGCGTGCGGGCTGCACCCGGGCCGGAAACGATCTGAAGCGGCGCATTATCCCGGTCGTGGCATCATCCCGACCCGCACGGCGGCCCGGCCCGGGCCGCACCGACGAGACAGCGCCCACCCGGCGCAATGAACTGAGAGACGACATGAACACTCTTCGCACCTCCCTCGCCGTCGCCACGCTGCTGGCCTGCGGCCTGGCCGTCGCCCAGACCAACACCGGCAACGCCAAGCCCGCCGCGAAGCCGGCGGCGCAGACCGCCGCGCCGGCCAAGGGTGGCAAGGGCAAGCTGATGACGCGCGACGAGCTGCGCGCCTGCATGGCCTCCAACGATCAGAACGACGCCACCTCCGCCGAACTCGACAAGAGGAAGGCCACGGTGCTGAAGGAGCGCGACGAACTCAAGGCCGCCAAGGCCGAGTCCGACAAGGCCGAGTCCGACCTGCAGGCCCAGGGCACGGCCCTGAAGGCCGAGATCGAATCGGTGAAGGCCTTCGGTGCCGAGATCGAGGCGGGTGCCGCCAAGATGGAGAAGGCCGACTTGAAGGCCAAGCAGGAGGAGTACCAGGCCCGCGCCAACGCGCTGCAGCCCAAGATCGACGCCTTCAACAAGGCGCGCAACGACCGCGTCGAACTGAACAAGTCCTTCAACGCCCGCGTCGAGGCGCACCAGAAGGTGGCCGACGACTTCAACGAAGCCGTCGAGGAACTGAACGAGAAGCGCAACGAGTGGAAGCTCAAGTGCGGCAACCGCTCGTACGACGAGGCCGACGAGATCGCCATCAAGAAGGAACAGGGCAAGAAGTAAGCGATGGCGCGGGGGCGCGGAGCGTCCCTGTCGTCGCGTCGGGAACGGCGCCGGCACCCTGAGCGGTCCGGCGCCGTTTCTACAATCGGCGCCGATGGCCACGACAGACCTGGCCTCGGAGACACGATGAGCGCCGCCAATCCCTTGCTGTCCGCCTGGACCGGCCCCTACGGCCTGCCCCCGTTCGACGCGATCCGCGCCGGGCATTTCGAACCCGCCTTCGAGGCCGCGCTCGCCGCGCATCGCGCCGAGCTCGATGCGATCGCCGCGCAGCCGCAGGCCCCGACCTTCGAGAACACGATCGCCGCGCTGGATCGCTCCGGCCGCGCGCTGACCGCGCTGGAGCACCTGTTCTCGACGCTGAGCGCGTCGGCCAGCTCGCCCGAGTTGCAGGCGGTGCAGCGCCGCATGGCCGCGCCGCTGGCGGCGCATGCCAACGCGATCTACCTGAACGCGGCGCTGTTCGCGCGCGTCGAGCAATTGCACGAGCAGCGCGGAGCACTGGGCCTGACGCCCGAGGCGCTGCGCCTGCTGGAGCGCGTGCACCTGGACTTCGTGCGCGCCGGCGCGCGGCTGCAGGGCCAGGCGCGCGAGCGCTACGCCGCCAACATGGAGCGGCAGGCCGAGCTCAACACCCGCTTCGCGCAGAACGTGCTGGCCGACGAGAGCAGCTACCAACTGGTGCTGCGCGGCGAGGCCGAACTGGCCGGGCTGCCCGGCTTCGTCCGCGCGGCGGCCCGCCAGGCGGCGCTGGACCGCGGACTCACCGGCGAGGGCACGCATGTGGTGACGTTGTCGCGCTCGCTGATCGTGCCCTTCCTGACCTTCAGCGACCGGCGCGACCTGCGCGAGCAGGCCTGGCGCGCCTGGGTCGGCCGCGGCGACGCCACCGGCGACACCGACAACCGCGAGATCGTGCGCGAGCTGCTGACGCTGCGCCGTGAGCAGGCCGCGCTGCACGGCGAGCGCAGCTACGCGGACTACGCGCTGGCCGACACGATGGCGGGCCGCCAGTCGGCGGTGCAGGACCTGCTGGATCAGGTCTGGGAGCCGGCCAAGGCCGCCGCGGCGCGCGAGCGGGCCATGCTCGACGAGGTGCGCGCGCAGCTCGGCCACGATCTGACGATCGAGGACTGGGACTGGCGCTGGTATGCCGAGAAGGTCCGGCAGCAGCGCTTCCAGCTCGACGAGGCCGAGGTCAAGCCCTACTTCCCGCTCGACGCGATGGTGCAGGCGATGTTCGACTGCGCCGAACGGCTCTACGGCCTGCGCTTCGTCGCGCGGCCGCAGGTCGCCGGCTATCACCCGGACGTGAAGGTCCACGAGGTCCAGCGCGCCGACGGCACGGTGCGCGGCGTGTTCATCCAGGACAACTTCGCGCGCCCGACCAAGCGCAGCGGCGCGTGGATGAATGCGCTGCGCTGGCAGGCGCGCAACGGCATCGACGCGCTGCCCATCATCCTGAACAACAACAACTTCGCCAAGGGCGCGCCCGGCGAGCCGACGCTGCTCTCCTTCGACGACGTGCGCACGCTCTTCCACGAATTCGGCCACGGCCTGCACGGGCTGCTGTCGGACGTGGAGTTCGAGCGCCTGTCCGGCACCCAGGTGCTGCGCGATTTCGTCGAGCTGCCGTCGCAGCTGATGGAGCACTGGATGGCCGAGCCGGCCGTGCTCAAGCGGCATGCGCGTCATTACAAGATCGGCGAGCCGCTGCCCGATGCACTGCTCGAGCGCCTGAAGGCCGCCGCGACCTTCAACCAGGGCTACGAGACGGTGCGCTACTGCGCATCGGCGCTGGTGGACCTGGCGATCCACGCGCTCGAACAGGAGCAGGCGCCGGACCCGGTGGCCTTCGAGCGCGAGACGCTGGCGCGGCTGGGTCTGCCGCCGGCGATCGGCATGAATCACCGGCTGACGCACTTCCAGCACCTGTTCTCCGGCAACTCGTATGCGGCCGGCTACTACGTCTACCTGTGGGCGGAGGTGCTGGACTGCGACGCCTTCGAGGCCTTCGTCGAGGCCGGCGATCCCTTCGATCCGGCGGTGGCGCGATCGGTGCTGGAGAACATCCTGGCCGTGGGCAACAGCCGCGAGCCGGGCGCGACCTACCGCGCCTTCCGCGGCCGCGACGCGCGCGTCGAGCCAATGCTCAAGGGGCGGGGGCTGATCCCGGCGTGAAGGCGGGCGAGGGCGGGGCGACGCCGCGATCGAACGGCGCTCAAGCGGCGCTCAGGCGGCGATGACTGTCGATGACGTGGTGATCAGGCCTGGCCCGGGCGGTCGCGCGGAACGAGTTCGAGATAGTCGGCGATGCGGCCGCCGTCCAGCGGCTTGACCATCACGCGCAGCGCGTTGAGCCGCTGGCCCATCGTGATGCCGTCGCGGCGCCGCACCTCGGCGAATCCCTGACGCTCCCAGAAGCGCTCCGCGCGCTGATTGCCCACGACCACGCCCAGCCGCACCCAGGCGGCGCCGCGGCGCTGCATCCAGTGCTCGAGCTCGGCGTAGATCTCGCGCGCGGCCGGAGAGCCGTGCAGCGAGGTCGCGACGATGAACAGGCCCACCAGCCAGACCCGCGGCGCCATCAGGTCCGACACCAGCGAGGCCATGGCGACCAGCTCGCCGCTCTCGTCGGCGTAGCCCAGCAGCCGCTTGGCGGTGAAGCTCCAGCCTTCGGGGGGCAGGTCCCGGATCTCCTCGCGGGCCTCGTCCGGCCGGGGCGGTTCGCCGTTGACTTCCTCGAAATAGAGCGGGTTGCGCTCATAGAACCGCTGGAGCAGGGCCTCGTCGCCTTCCTGGAGTTCGAGCACGCGGACATGCGGCAGGGTGGCGGTGGACGGCAGGGGCATCGGCATCGGAGGTCCAGGAGCCGGCGCGCCCAGGCGCCGGCCTTCGGAAAGATCACCCGAGCGTACCAAACGAATCGCGCGGGGGAACCCCGCGTGTCCCTTCCCCCGAAGGTGGGGGAAGGCCCCCCGCCAAGCGGGGGCACTGGCAGGCCTTACTGCCGGATGAAGGCCAGCAGGTCGGCGTTGAGGCGCTCCTTGTGGGTGTCGGTCAGGCCGTGCGGCGCGCCGGGATAGACGATCAGGCGCGCGCCGGGGATCAGCCGGGCCGAGGCGCGGCCGGAGATGTCGATGGGGACGATCTGGTCGTCGTCGCCGTGGATCACCAGCGCCGGCTTGTCGATCTTCTTCAGGTCCTCGGTGAAGTCGGTTTCGGAGAAGGCCTTGATCGAGTCATAGGTGTTCTTGTGGCCGCCCTGCATGCCCTGGAACCACCAGTTGTCGATCAGGCCCTGCGAGACCTTCGCGCCCGGACGGTTGAAGCCGTAGAACGGGCCGGCGGGGATGTCCTTGTAGAGCTGCGAGCGGTTGGCGAGCTGCGCGGCGCGGATGCCGTCGAACACCTCCTTGGGCACGCCGTTCGGATTCTTGTCGGACTTGACCATGATCGGCGGCACGGCCGAAACCAGCACCGCCTTGGCCACGCGCGAGGTGCCATGACGGCCGATGTAGCGGGCGACTTCGCCGCCGCCGGTGGAGAAGCCGACCAGCACCGCGTTCTTCAGGTTCAGCGTCTCGATGACGGTGGCCAGGTCATCGGCGTAGTGGTCCATGTCGTTGCCGTCCCAGGGTTGGCTGGAACGGCCGTGACCGCGGCGGTCGTGCGCGATCACGCGGTAGCCCTGATCGGCCAGGAAGATCATCTGCGACTCCCAGCTGTCCGAGTTGAGCGGCCAGCCGTGGCTGAACACGATCGGCTGGCCGTTGCGGGGGCCCCAATCCTTGTAATAGAGCTGAACGCCGTCGCGGGTCGTGATGTAGGCACCCGAGGGACGGGCGTCAGCGGCCGAAGCGGCTGCACCGGCCGAAGGGCGGGAGCCCGCCGCTTGAGCGGGCGCGGCCAGCGAAGCCGCGGCGGCGACGGCGAGCGTCGACATCGCCAGGAGGCGGCGGCGGGACTGACGGGCGAGGGCGGAGAAAGCGGTCATGGTGATGTCCTTTTCAGGTTGCAAAGGGGTGGTGGGTGGGAATTGCAGGGGAAAACGGATAGTGATGTGTTTGCTAATAATTAGGACGCGAAATAAATGCCGGCTGGGAGCTTGAGCGGGCGTTCGATGAATGACGGAAGCTTGTCAGCCGGCCTTGCGGGCCATGCGTTCGCGCAGCGCGAGGAGGCGGTCCCGCAGTTCGATGATCTCGGCGAGCTCGGTGTCCGAGGCATCGACGATGCATTGCGGCAGATGGGTCGAGCGCTTGCGCAGTGCGCGGCCGGCGTCGGTCAGCGTGATCAGCACCTGGCGCTCGTCCTGCGGCGAGCGGTCGCGGCTGACGAAGCCCGCCGCCTCGAGCCGCTTGAGCAGCGGCGTGACGGTGGGCGAATCCAGGAACACCCGCGCGCCGATCTCGCCGACGGTGAGGCCGTCGCGCTCCCACAGCACCAGCATGACGAGGTACTGGGGATAGGTCAGGTCCAGGTCCTTGAGCAGCTCGCGGTAGACCTTGTTCAAGCCGAGCATCGTCGAATAGATCGCGAAGCAGAGCTGCTGGTCGATCTCCAGCGGGACGCAGGCCTGGGCGGCGGCCGGCTTCTGCGACTTGGACTGCTTGGAGGAGGTGGTGCGTGCCATGGGGTGAAATTTAATTTGCATGCGAATGAATGGCAAGCGAATTGATTTCCCGGAGTTGCCGGCGGGGCTTTTCGAAGAATGCCAGGCGCGCGAGGAGGGCGCGCGGTACATCGCGCGCGGGTAGCATCCGCCGCACTGCGCGATGGACGCGGTGGAGGGATCTCGGATGACAAGGCAGAGGGAGGACGTGTGAGCGGTAACAGCGACAACATGCCTGCAGCGCCCGTGGCGCTGCAGCCCAAGGACCTGCCCGCGTGGCGGCGGATCAAATGGATCGCGGCGGCTTCCGGCGCTCTGTACGGGCTTGTGATGCGCCTGGTCTTTGGTCATCTGACCGAGCTGACGCGCTGGCTGGGGCTGTCCAGGGACACCGGCGACGTCATGAGCACCGGCTTCGTGCTGATGACGCCGGTGGTGGTGGGCGCGCTCACCGTCTACGTGATGCGCGGCATCCGGCCGACCTGGGGGCAGGCGATCTTCATGCCCTGGCGTTCCATCCTGCTGATGATGCTGGGCAGCATGGTGACGCTGCTGGAGGGCTCGATCTGCGTCATCCTGATGGCACCGGCCTTCGTGGGCCTCGCGTCGCTGGGTGGCCTGCTGATGAAGGCGGCGCTGGAGACGACCCGCATCGGCACCGTCCGCGTCGGCGCGCTGGCGACGATGCCGCTGCTGTTCACCGTCCTGGCGGGGCCGATGACGAGCGAGCAATGGCAGCGCATCGACCGCTCGACGGTCATCGACGCGCCGCCCGAGCGCATCTGGTCCGAGATCGTCGATGCGCGCGACATCCGGCGCGAGGAGCTGCCCGCGACCCTGATCCACCTCATCGGCGTGCCGCGTCCCGTCGAAGGGATCAACCACATGACGCCGGAAGGCGAAGTCCGCGATTCGCGCTGGGAGCGCGGCGTCCACTTCCGCGGCCATGTCACGCAGCGCGAGGAAGGGCGGACGATCGCTTGGCGCTACGAGTTCAAGCCTGATTCCTTCCCGCCCGGAACGATGGACGAGCACGTCGTCGTGGGTGGGCGCTACTTCGACCTCGGGGAGACCCGGTTCACGCTGACGCCGATCGATGCGGGGCACACGAGGCTCGAGGTCCAGGCCCACTATCGCGTGACCTCCGGCATCAACGCCTACGCGGTGCCGGTGGCGGGCCTGCTGGGACGGGACTTCGTCGACACGCTGCTGGCGCTGTACAAGCGGCGGAGCGAGGCGGGCTGAGCCCGCCTCCTCACCGGCCCGGCGCGTTTACTGCAGGCTCAGCGCGGCCGTCATGTCGCCCATCGGCTGACCGCCGGCGGCCTTGAGCGCGTCATCCCGCTGCTTCAGACCCGGCAGCAGGTCCAGGCCGAAGCGGCGCGTGATCAGCCGCAGCACCGACGCGGTGTCGTACGGCGTGTGATCGACCGTGCCCTTCTTCGAGAACGGTGAAATGATCAGCGCCGGGATCCGCGTGCCCGGGCCCACCTTGTCGCCCTTGGGCGGCGCGACGTGGTCCCACTGGCCGCCGTTCTCGTCGTAGGTGACGACGATGACCATGTTCTTCCACTGCGGGCTGGCCTGCAGCTTGGCCACGAGGTCCGCGATCTTCTGATCCGCGGCAACGATGTTGGCGTAGCCCGGGTGCTGGTTGTACAGGCCTTCCGGCTTGTAGAACGCCACCGCGGGCAGCGTGCCGGCCGCCGCATCCTTCACGAGGTCGTCGTAGTCCTTCAGATGCGCCGCGCGGTCCGCGGCGTTCTTCACCGGGTCCATGTTGGCGTAGTAGTTGAACGGCTGATGATGCGCCTGGAAGTCCACCGCGTCCGAGGCCGCGACGCCATTGGCGTTGCCCGCGTAGATCACCGTGCGCTTGGCGGTGGCGGCCTGCTGGCCGTCCGTCGTGGCGGCGTTCCACGAACCCGCGTACCAGGCCCAGCTGACGTTCTTCGCCGTCAGGAGGTCACCGATGTTCTTCTGCGTCTGCTGCGGCAGCGTGGTGGGCTTGCTGGTGTCGGCGTACTTCGCGTCGTTGCCGTTCAGGTCCGCCGGCGCGTTGCCGCTCGGCTGGAAGGCCGGCTGCATCGTGTTGACGGCGTAGAACTTGTTGTCGCCGAAGTAGTTGGCCGGCGTGATGTTGCCCGGACCGGCGAAGGTCGGCGGGCCATCCAGTGCCGAGGCCTTGCTCGCCGCCGCCAGCGTGAGATTGGTGGTGTACGAGCCGTCGGCGTTCTTGTCGACGACCTGGATGGTGGGCTTGGCCGCCGCGGTGTCGGCGTTCGGATACTCCGGCACGCAGGCGCAGATCAGGTACTGGTGGTTCAGGAAGGAACCGCCGAAGGCGCCCTGGAAGAAGTGGTCCGCCAGCGTGTACTGCTGGGCGAGCTTGTACAGCGGCGAGGCGCTGTAGTCGAAGTAGCCCATGACCAGACCGCCCGAGTCCGCGAAGGCCGCGAACATGTCGTTCTTGCCGCCGTTGATCTGCATCTGGTTCTCGAAGAAGCGGTGGTACATGTCGCGGGTCACGACGGTGCCATCGATCGTGGCATTGGCGCTGGCCTGGAAGGCGGTGCCGATGTTGAAGGGCGCATTGGCCAGGCCGGCGCTCTGCGCCTGCGAGACGGTGACCGCGCTGCCCGGCATGGTCACGCCGCCCCACACGGGCGGCAGCGTGGTCAGCGCCTGGCCGTTGCGGTCCTTCTGCGCGATGTAGGCGGCGGTCGGCTTGCCGTCGGGGCCGATGACGGTGCTCAGGCCGTCGGCGCCGGGGAAGTTGCCGTAGAGGTTGTCGAAGGCGCGGTTCTCGGCGTAGATCACGACGATGTTCTGCACCTTGCTCTGCAGCGCGGCGGTGGTGTCCATCGGCGTGTCCTCGCCGTCATGGCCGAAACAGCCGCCCAGCGCCAGCATCGCGCCCAGCGCGAGAGGGGTCAGCGCCATCGGCAGGCGCGGGGCACGGAGAGGGGTCTTCATTGAGCTAGCTCCAACAGAGGGATTGGCGAACGGCGCGCAGCTTCGTTTCGCCGCATG
>Ga0209050_1001124_pt1 | contig 32325 bp, 38 predicted proteins | sample Araplavi_mTSA_r2_FD_184276 | JGI IMG/M metagenome (GOLD analysis project Ga0209050, IMG submission 184276) | Arabidopsis root microbial communities from North Carolina, USA - plate scrape MF_Cvi_mTSA_r2 (SPAdes) (version 2) | ecosystem: Host-associated > Plants > Roots > Endosphere | place: USA... | reverse complement strand
CAGATCATGGACCTGCTGAAGGGCCATCCGCTCGAAGCCTTCGATCGCTCGATCGACGTGCACATCTCGCGCATCCGCGCGGTGATCGAAGACGACCCGAAGAACCCGCGCCGCGTGCTCACCGTGCGGGGCGCGGGCTACGTGTTCGCGAAGAAGCAGGACGGGGAGGGTGCCGACTGATGTGCCCACCGATGGCGCCGACGGACTGCGGGCGTTGAGACCGCGATGCGCACGCTGACCCTTCGGATCTACCTCACCGTCGTGGCGGTGCTGCTGCTGTTCGCCTCCGGTTCGGCCTGGCTGTTCCAGCGCCACATGGAAGACGAGCGCATCCGTGCCGACAACGTGCTGTCGGAGCGCATGGCGGCCTGGGGCGACCTGATCCAGCGCTCGCTGCCGGGCGCAGACGCGCCGCACGAAGACCAGGCCCAGGCGCTGCGCGAATGGTCGCAGCGGCTGCGGCTGCCGCTCGCGCTCGACGACCCGAACGGCGACCGCATTTCGGCGTCCGATTCGTTCGTGCTGCGCCAGGGCGAAGGCCAGACGCGCAGCTTCCAGATCCACCTCGAAGATGGCCGCACGCTGTGGGTGCTGCGGCCCGGCCTGCGCCGGCCGCCGCCCGACGGCCGCGGCGAGTTCGGCCCGTTGCTGCCGTTCGTGCCGCCCAGCTGGCAGCGCGGCGTCGGCACCATCGTCGTGCTGGTGCTGCTGTTCGTCGCGGTGGCCGCCGGCGCCTGGCCGGTGGTGCGGCGGCTCACGCGGCGCCTGCAGGCGCTGAAGCGCGGCGTCGAGCAGTTCGGTGCCGGTGAATTGCACCACCGCGTCGAGGTGTCGGGGCGCGACGAGGTCGCCGCGGTGGCCGCCAGCTTCAACCTCGCGGCCGAGCGCATCGAGGCGCTGGTGCGCTCGCACCAGTCGCTGCTCGCGAACGCCAGCCACGAGCTGCGCTCGCCGCTCGCGCGGCTGCGCATGGCGGTGTCGATGATGGAAGACGCGACGCCCGAGCAGCGCCACCGGCTGCGCCGCGAGATCGACACCAATGTCGGCGAGCTCGACGCGCTGGTCGAAGAGGTGCTGCTGGCAAGCCGCCTCGACGCGCTGCAGCATGTCGACCACCACGAGCCGGTGGAGCTGCTGGCGCTGGCAGCCGAAGAAGGCTCGCGCGTCGGCGCCGATGCCGATGGCAGCACCGCCACGGTGAAGGGCGACGAGCGGCTGATCCGCCGCGCGCTGCGCAACCTGCTGGAAAACGCCCGCCGCTATGGCGGTGGCGACATCACGATCGAGGTGCGCAACGGCTCCGGCCGCGCGCTGGTGCAGGTCTGCGACCGCGGGCCGGGCGTGCCCGAGACGCTGCGCGAGCGGATCTTCGAGCCGTTCTACCGGTTGCCGGGCCATGCCGAGCAGGCGGGCGGCGTCGGGCTGGGGCTGAGCCTCGTCAAGCAGATCGCCGAACGGCATGGCGGCAGCGTGCGCTGCGAGTCGCGCGACGGCGGCGGCAGCTGTTTCGAGCTGAGCCTGCCGCTGGCCTGATCAGGCGACGCCCTTCAGTCGATCGACTTCTGGCGCCACAACCAGGCCAGGAAGCCGCCGAGCCCGAGCGCCGCCGACACCAGTCCCGCGGTGCAGGCCGACCAGAACCCCACCGCGCCCTGCAGCATGGCCGGCATGCGCCCGGTGGTGTCGAACGCCACCATGTAGCCGCCGCCGAGCCCGACGCCCCAGATCGCGAACGCGTAGATCAGCATCGGCACCGTCGCGAGCCGGTAGGCGCGCAGCACGAACGACGCGATCGTCTGCACCGAATCGGCGATGTGGAACACCGCGACCCAGGCCAGCAGCGGCATCGCGGCGGCGATGATGGTCGCGTCGCGCGTATAGGCGCCCAGCACCGTCTCGCGCGCCACGTACACCGCCGACCCGAGCACCGCCGCCAGCGCCGTGCCGATCAGCAGGCTGTGCCGGCCGATGCGCCGCGCGTCGGCCGCGTCGTGCGCGCCGATGCTCTGCGCCACCAGCGTGCCGCTCGCGTTGGCCAGCGCCAGCGGCAGCATGAACATCAGCGAGATCAGGTTGGCGGCGAGCTGGTGCCCGGCCACCGCGGTACTGCCGATGCGCGAGATGAAGAACGCCATGAAGGTGAAGCCGGTCACCTCGATCAGGATCGAGCCACCCATCGGCACGCCCAGCCGCAGCAGCGCCGCGAGGCTCGCGCGGTCGGGCTTCGGGAACGGATGGCCGCGCAGGCCGAACGCGTTGTAGAAGCTGTCGCGCCGCAGCACCTGCCATGCGAGCGCGAGCTGCAGCCACATCACGATGGCGGTGGCCACACCGCAGCCGGCGGCGCCGAGCGACGGGATCTGCAGCGGGCCGAGCGTGGCGCCGAACACCAGCAGCGCATTCAGCGGCACCTTCAGCGCCAGCGCGCCGAGCTGCAGCAGCATCACGGTGGTCGGGCGCGACACCGCGGTGTTGAAGCCGCGGAACGCGGTGAACACCAGCGCCGGCGGCAGCGCGAACGCGAGCGCGCCCAGGTAGCCGCGCACCCGCTCGGCCACCTCGGGCGAGGCCTGCGCGAGCGCGAGGAAGGGCTGCGGCATCAGCAGCAGCGCGCAGCCCGGCACCGCCAGCAGCAGCGCGAGCCACACCGATTGCTGGAACTGCCGGCCGGCGCCGGGCAGGTCGCGCGCGCCGAACAGCTGGCCGGCGATCGGCCCGATGGCCAGCACGACGCCCATCAGCCCGACGAAGATGGTGATGTAGGTGGCGGCGCCGATCGCGAGCGCGGCCAGGTCGAGCGCGGTGTGGCGGGCCACCATCACGGTGTCGGCGGTGCTGAATGCGAGCACCGCGAGCTGGCCGATGAACACCGGCCAGGCCAGGCGCGCGATGCGGCGCGTGCTGTCGAGCAGGCCGTGCTCGCGGGTGAGGGCCGCCGCCGTCACGCGGCCGGGCTTTCGCCGGAGGGTTGCGCGCGTTCGGCGTAGCGGTTGAAACGCCAGGCGGTGCCTTCCATCGTGATGCGCCGCCAGGTGACGCGCTTCTCGGCCGGCGACATCTCGGTCCACAGCTGCACTTCGTCGAAGGTGCGGCCGCAGCCCTTGCAGATGTCGTCGCCCTGGCTGGTCGAGCAGATCGCGATGCACGGCGCATCGGGCGTGCTGGCGTACCACTGCAGCCAGGCGTCGCGCGCCTTGGCCGGCATCGAGGCTTCGTCGCACTCGCTCTCGTGGTAGTAGACGAGCAGCGCATACACCTCGGCCAGCGCCAGCACCTGTGGGCAGGCGGTGATGCCGTCCGGCGACGGGCTGCGATCGCGCCACCAGTTGATGGCGGATTCGATGTCGGTGATGTGGATGGCGGCCATGCGGAAACCCTGCGGGGGGCAGAGCATAGCGCGCGCCAAAGACCCCGGCAGGCCGGGTTATTCCTGCGCTGCGACGATGGCGGCGAGCGCCTGTTCGACCCGCTGCCGCTCGGCGCCCAGCTCGACCGGTGCATCGGCCAACGCGGCCGCGCCTTCGGTCTTCAGCCGCTTGACCCAGCCGCCGGCCTCGCGGCCCTCGGCGAAGCCGCGGCTCTGCAGCAGCACGAGGTTGTCGGATGCGGTGAGCTTGAAATAGAACTGACCGTCGGCCTCGCGGTATTGCTTGAAGACGGCCAGCTTCGTCGCTTCGACCGCCACCGTCGGCGTGCCGGTGCGCGCCACCGCCTTCATCGACCGCAGCCCGACCGCGCCACGCAGCTCCTGCAGGAACGGCGTTGCCACCGCACGCGCCTTGCGGGCGCCGACCAGCAGCGCTTCCTCGATGCGTTCCGGGTGCGCCATCAGGTCGGCGTAGTGCGCGCGCATCGGTCCCACATGGGCCTCGATCCGTTCGAAGAGCCGCTGCTTCGCATCGCCCCAGCCCAGGCCGTCGCGCAGCTCGGCGCGGAAGGTGGCGCGCTGCTCCGTGGATGCGAAGGCGTCGTGGAGGGTCACCAGGTGCGAGGTGTCCGGGTCCTTCGGCTCGCCGGGCAGCTTCGAGTCGGTGACGATCAGCGCGATCGCCTCTTTCAGCGCCTTCGGGCCGCCTTCGAACAGCGGGATCGCGTTGTCATAGCTCTTCGACATCTTGCGGCCGTCGAGGCCTGGCAGCGTCGCGACGGCCTCGTCGACCTGCGCCTGCGGCAGCACGAACAGCTCGCGCTGCTGGCCGAACAGGTGGTTGAAGCGCTGCGCGACGTCGCGCGCCATCTCGATGTGCTGCACCTGGTCGCGCCCGACCGGCACGCGGTGGGCGTTGAACAGCAGGATGTCGGCGGCCATCAGGATCGGGTAGCTGAACAGGCCCATCGTGATGCCGTCATCGGCGTCCTTGCCCTGCGCCTCGTTGGCGTCGGTCGCGGCCTTGTAGGCGTGGGCGCGGTTCATCTGGCCCTTGGCCGTCACGCAGGTGAGCAGCCAGGTGAGCTCGGGCGTCTCGGGGATGTCGCTCTGGCGGTAGAACGTGACGCGCTCGGGGTCCAGCCCGGCGGCCAGCCAGGTGGCGGCGATCTCCAGGCGCGAGCGCTCGATGCGGTCGGGCTCGTCGCACTTGATCAGCGCGTGGTAGTCGGCCAGGAAGAAGAAGCTCTCGACGCCGGGTTCGCGGCTGGCCGCGATGGCGGGCCGGATCGCGCCGACGTAGTTGCCGAGGTGGGGAGTGCCGGTCGTCGTGATGCCGGTGAGCACGCGTTGCGTCATGGTGGGGCGCATTGTAGGTGGGGCTCACGCACCCTCGCCGCTACACTGCCGGCCGATGAAACGCATCGTGATCCTGATCTCCGGCCGGGGCTCCAACATGGAGGCCATCGTGCAGGCCTGCGCCGCCGAAGGCTGGCCGGCGCAGGTGGCGGCGGTGATCAGCAACCGGCCCGATGCAGCGGGGCTCGCGTTCGCACGCGAGCGTGGCATTGCCGCGATGGCGGTGGACCACAAGCGCTTCGACGACCGCGAGGCCTTCGACGCCGAGCTGGCCGCGGTGGTCGACGGCTTCGCGCCCGACGTGCTGGTGCTGGCCGGCTTCATGCGCATCCTCGGCGACGGCTTCGTCGCGCGCTTCGCCGGGAAGATGATCAACGTGCACCCGTCACTGCTGCCGGCGTTTCCGGGGCTGCACACGCACCGCCGGGCCATCGCGTCAGGCTGCAAGCTGGCCGGCGCGACGGTGCATTTCGTGACGCCGGCGCTGGACCACGGGCCGATCATTGCGCAGGCCGCCGTGCCGGTGCTGCCGGGCGACACCGAGGCCAGCCTGTCGGCCCGCGTGCTGGCGCGCGAGCATGTGATGTACCCGCGCGCGGTGCGCTGGCTGGTGCAGGACCTGCTGCGGGTCGACGGCGATGTCGTCACGCACACGGCGGGCGAGTCGCAGCTGCTGTAGGCCTCGATGCCGAGGCGTCAGATCAGGCCGGCGGCGATGTTGATCGCCAGCGCCAGGATCGCGGTGTTGAACGCGAACGACAGCATCGATTGAATCAGCACCGTGCGGCGCATCGCGCTGTGCGTGATCGCGACATCGGCGGTCTGCGACGCGACCGCGATCGTGAACGAGAAGTACAGGAAATCCCAGTAATGGCGCGGCGCCTTCGGGTCGCCGGGGAACACCAGCCCGCAGTCGGCCGGCCCGGCGTCGTGCGCGAAATAGGTGCTGGCATAGCTCAGCGCGAACAGCGTGGGCAGCAGCAGCCACGCGCCGATCACCGTGACGAGCGCGAACGCGATGCGCGGCAGCGCCTGCTGCGGCGCGGCGCCCTTGGCGCTCGACAGTTCAACGCCGATCGCCGCAAGGCTGGCCACCGCGGCCGCGATCACCGCCAGCAGCACCACGCCGTGCCCTTCGGCCTGCGCGACCGCGGTGCGCCGCAGGTGGTGGTGGTCGGCGCGCGACATGATCCAGAACGCCTGGGCGAGGTACAGCCACACGGCAACGTTCCAGCCAAGCAGCAGCGAGGGCGGCGCATGGGCGGGCAACGGTGCGAGCCACGCGACGATCGCGCCGGCGCCTGCCGACAGCAGCAGGTGCGGCCGGGCGCGCATCTGCGCGAGCAGTGTCCTCATCGCGCGGGCAAGCGCTCGAAGCGCGGGCGGGCGATGCCGTCGACCTCGACCGTGCCGGTGAACATCTCGAACGGCCGCACCCACCAGCCGGTGTCGTTGTACAGCGGGCGGTAGACCACCAGCGGCTCCAGCGATTCGCTGTGCCGCGCGACGCCGATCACCTCGTACTCGCCGCCCTTGTAGTGGCGGTAGAGGCCCGGGGGCAGGGCGGGAAGGGTCGGCAGGTCGGGCTCGGTCATGGCGGCAAGGATAATCGGGGGATGCATCCCAACGCCTTGCTCGAACACGCCACCGAACTGTTGCACCGCGTGCTTCGATTCGACACCCCTGCCGACAGCGTCGTGTCGGCCTTCTTCAAGGAGCACCGCGAACTCGGTGCCCGCGAGCGCCATTCGCTGGCCGAGACCACCTACACCGTGCTGCGCAAGCGGCTGCTGTTCCAGCACCTGGCCCAGTCGGGCAAGGGCGAGATGGAGCGCCGGCTGGCGCTGCTGGGCTGGCAGGGCAACGACGGCTTCCTGCGCGCCGCGATGAACGATTTCGAGCAGCACTGGCTGCCGAAGGTGCAGGCGGTCGACACCGCGGCGCTGCCCGACAAGCTGCGCCACAACCTGCCCGATTGGCTGGCCGAGCGGCTGCAGGCCGCGCTCGGCGAGGAATTCTGGCCGCTGGTGAACAGCCTGAACGAGGGCGCGCCGCTGGATCTGCGCGTCAACACCTTCAAGGCCAAGCGCGAGGAGGTGCAATCCGCGCTGGCCGCCAAGGGCATCGACGCGCAGCCGACGCCGTTCTCGCCGTGGGGGCTGCGCATCCAGGGCAAGCCGGCGGTCAACAAGCTCGAGGTCTTCACCGCGGGCGACGTGGAGGTGCAGGACGAGGGCAGCCAGCTGCTCGCGCTGATCACCGATGCGAAGCGCGGCGAGATGGTGGTGGACTTCTGCGCCGGCGCGGGCGGCAAGACGCTGGCGCTCGGCGCCTCGATGCGCAACACCGGGCGGCTCTACGCTTTCGACACCTCCGGCCATCGGTTGGCGGCGTTGAAACCGCGGCTGGCGCGCAGCGGGCTGTCGAACGTCTATCCAGTGCAGATCGCGCACGAGCGCGACGACCGCATCAAGCGGCTGGCCGGCAAGATCGACCGCGTGCTGGTCGACGCGCCGTGTTCCGGCCTCGGCACGCTGCGCCGCAATCCCGACCTGAAATGGCGCCAGTCGCCGGAATCGGTCGAGGAACTGCGGGTCAAGCAGACCGCGATCCTCGACAGCGCCGCGCGGCTGCTGAAGCCCGGTGGCCGGCTCGTCTACGCGACCTGCAGCCTGCTGGCGGCAGAGAACGAGGACATCGCCCAGGCGTTCACCGAATCGCATGCCCGGGAGTTCGCCCCGCTGGACGCCGCGGCTGTGCTGGAGAAGGCGCATGCCGGCACGCCGGCCGAACTGGTCACCAACGGTTTCGTGCGTCTCTGGCCGAACCGGCACCAGACCGACGGGTTCTTCGCCGCCGTCTGGGAACGCCGCTGAACTGTCTGGCGCATTTGGTCAGTGAGCGCCAACCTGGCGGGCTTGATTTCGATCAGCAGGCCGTCATCTGCGGAACTGGATGGTGCAAACCCCGCTCTTTCTGCGGGTTGTTTGTGGAGGGGTCCCCCTACAATGCGGGACCCGTTTCTTGTGTGACGGTGCAAAGGCGATTTGATGAACCTGTTGATGACGGTCTGGGATGCTCTTGTGAACTGGCTGGCGAACGGCCTGGTTGAGACCACGTGGTGGCAAATTGTCATCATCACGCTGGTTCTGACTCACATCACGATTGCATCGGTCACGATCTTTCTGCACCGCTCGCAGGCGCACCGCGCGCTCGACCTGCACGCGGCGCCGTCGCATTTCTTCCGGCTCTGGCTGTGGCTGACGACCGGCATGGTGACCAAGGAGTGGGTCGCGATCCACCGCAAGCACCACGCCAAGTGCGAAACGCAAGACGATCCGCACAGCCCGGTCGCCCACGGCATCAAGACGGTCCTGTTGACCGGCAGCGAGCTGTACCGCGCCGAAGCCAAGAACCAGGAAACCCTGTCGAAGTACGGCCACAACACGCCGGACGACTGGATCGAGCGCAACCTCTACACGCGCTACAGCTGGCAGGGCGTCGGCGTGATGCTGATCATCGACCTGACGCTGTTCGGCGCGATCGGCGCCACCATCTGGGCGATCCAGATGGCCTGGATCCCGATCACCGCCGCCGGCATCATCAACGGCCTCGGCCACTGGTGGGGTTACCGCAATTTCGAGGCGGTCGACGCCAGCACCAACATCTCGCCGTGGGGCATCATCATCGGCGGCGAGGAGCTGCACAACAACCACCACACCTACCCGACCTCGGCCAAGCTGTCGGTCAAGAAATACGAGTTCGACATCGGCTGGGCCTACATCCGCGGCCTGGAAATGCTCGGCCTGGCCAAGGTCCGCAAGACGCCGCCGATGCTGCGCCTGGGCGACGTCAGGCCGGTTGCCGATTCGAAGACGCTCGAGGCGATCATCGCCAACCGCTACGAAGTGATGGCCAAGTACGCCGGCGGGCTGCGCGATGCATGCCGTGCCGAGGTCAAGCGCCTGAAGGCCGAAGGCGTCGCCGCCGGCAGCGCCAAGCTGGCCAACATGCGCCTCGCGCGCCGCTGGCTTCACCGCGACGAAGACAAGATCCCGGCGCACGTGAAGGCCCAGGTGGCCAGCGTCTGTGCCGACAGCCCGGCGCTGTCGAAGCTGGTGACGATGCGCGAAGAATTGCGCCAGCTCTGGACCCGCACCAACGTGTCGGCCGAGCAGCTGGTGATGGATCTGCAGGCCTGGTGCAAGAAGGCTGAAGAGAGCGGGATTGCCGCGCTGCAGGAGTTTGCGGTCAAGCTGCGCGCTGCGCACGCCTGAGGCCTCTGCCTCTTGTCGGAAGGCCCGCTTCGAGCGGGCTTTTTTACGCCTGTCGGGCGTTGTCTGATCGGGGGTGCGCGGATCGGGCAGGAGCTCCGTCAGGGGCGTCCCGGATTGGCGTCCAGGCTACGGGTCTCGCTCGATCAGCTCTGGTCAACAAAAAACCCGCCGGGCGATGCGCCGGGCGGGTTTCTGATGAAGCGCAGCCGAATTACTTCAGCTTCGTTTCCTTGTACATCACGTGCTTGCGAGCCTTCGGATCGAACTTCATGATCTCGATCTTCTCGGGCGTCGTCTTCTTGTTCTTGTCGGTCGTGTAGAAGTGACCGGTGCCGGCTGACGATTCCAGCTTGATCTTTTCGCGTCCACCTTTTGCCATGATCAGCTCCTAAATCAGTGTTTGCCGGCGGCTTGTTGCTTGTCGGCGATCTGCTTGTCAGCCAGCACCTTCTCGATGCCGTGCTTGTCGATCAGGCGCAGACCTGCGGCTGAAACGCGCAGACGAACCCAGCGGTTCTCGCTCTCGACCCAGAAGCGGCGGTACTGCAGATTCGGCAGGAAACGACGCTTGGTACGGTTGTTGGCGTGGGAAACATTGTTTCCCGTCATCGGGCCCTTACCCGTTACTTCACAGACGCGTGCCATGACGCTTCTCCACTTGAATCTCGTTTCAGGAGTGGCACCCAGAGCAGGCTTCGGGTCGGCTGACTGGCCATGGTGGCATGGTGCCATGGTGGTCAGTCAGCGCGATCTTCGGGGCTTGGTGGGCGCCTCTTCGAAAGCTCAGGTCAGATGCCTCCATGAGGCACCTGCCGCTTTCGGCAAAGACCGCGATTATAGCCAGCTTTTTGGCCGGGTGCCAGTTCAGGCGCCGCCCTGCTCCAGGAAACGCTGCGCATCCAGTGCCGCCATGCAGCCGGTGCCGGCGCTGGTGATGGCCTGGCGGTAGACGTGGTCCTGCACGTCGCCGGCCGCAAACACGCCCGGCACGGTGGTCATCGTCGCGAAGCCGCCCAGGCCGCTGCGCGTGACGATGTAGCCGTCCTTCATCTCGACCTGGCCCTTGAAGATGTCGGTGTTGGGCTGGTGGCCGATCGCGATGAAGCAGCCCTTCAGCGTCAGGTCGTGGGTGCTGCCGTCCTGCGTGCTCTTGAGCCGCACGCCGGTCACGCCGGACGCGTCGCCCAGCACTTCATCGAGCGTCTGCCACAGGTGCAGTTCCATCTTGCCGGCCTTGACCTTCTCGGCCACCTTGTCGATCAGGATCGCCTCGGCGCGGAACTTGTCGCGGCGGTGGATCAGGTGCACCTTGCGGGCGATGTTCGACAGGTACAACGCCTCTTCGACCGCGGTGTTGCCGCCGCCGACCACGCACACATCCTGGTCGCGGTAGAAGAAACCGTCGCAGGTGGCGCAGCCGCTGACGCCGCGGCCCATGAAGGCCTCTTCCGACGGCAGGCCGATGTACTTGGCCGACGCGCCGGTGCAGATGATCAGCGCGTCGCAGGTGTAGGTGCCGGAGTCGCCCTTCAGCGTGAACGGGCGCTTCGAGAAGTCGACCTGGTTGATGTGGTCGAACACGATCTCGGTGTTGAACCGCTGGGCATGCTCCAGGAAGCGCTGCATCAGCTCCGGTCCCTGCACGCCCATCACGTCGGCCGGCCAGTTGTCGACCTCGGTCGTCGTCATCAGCTGCCCGCCCTGCGCGATGCCGGTCACCAGCATCGGCTTCAGGTTGGCGCGGGCCGCGTAGATGGCGGCCGTGTAGCCGGCCGGGCCGGATCCGAGGATGAGGACCTGGGCATGCTTGGGGGTGCTGTTCATGAAGAAGCTCGACGGATTCTGGTGGGCGCGCGTGGCGCAAAGGCAGCGAAATGCAGCGATCGACAGAGAAAAACGCCGCCGAGTCTGACATGGGGTTGACTCCGGCTGGTGTCAATCTGCGTAATGGTGACAATAGCGAAATTGTAGGAACTGTGAGTTTTTCACGTTTGCCGGCAACCACCCCAAACAGGAGGAAGTTCGATGGCCATGTTGTCCAATCTTGACCTCATTCGGCGCGTACCGCTGTTCTCGATGCTCACCAACGAGCAGGCGACGGCGATCGCCGACAGCGTGGTCAAGCGCCGCTTCCGTCGCGGTGAAATCGTCGTGGAGCATGGCAAGAAGTCGAATGCCCTCTTCATCCTGCTGACCGGCCGGGCCCGCGTGCTGACTTCCGATTCGCGCGGCCGCGAAGTCATCCTCGCGGTGCTGCAGCCGGGCGACTACGTCGGCGAGATGAGCCTGATCGACAACGAGCCGCATTCGGCCACCGTCCGCGCCGAGGTGCAGACCGACATGCTGATCCTCGGCCGCGCCGAGTTCGCGCGGTGCCTGCCGGAGAATTCGAGCCTGTCTTACGCGATCATGCGCGGCCTGGTGTCGCGGCTGCGCAGCGCCGACCGCCAGATCGAATCGCTCGCGCTGCTCGACGTCTACGGCCGCGTCGCGCGCTCGCTGCTCGACATGTCCGAGATGGACGGCGAGGTGAAGATCATCCGCAACAAGGTGTCGCGCCAGGACCTCGCGAAGATCGTCGGCGCCTCGCGTGAGATGGTCAGCCGCGTGATGAAGGACCTCGAAGACCGCGGCATCGTCGAGACGCAGGAGAACGGCTCGGTCATCATCAAGGAGCGCTTGACCGGCGGTTGAGCCGCGACAGCGGCTCGCCGCGATCGGCCACAATCGCCGGATGACTTTTCCGCTCGGATCGCTTCGTGCCGACGGCGGCGCTGCCGCACCGAACCATGCCGCCCAGGCCAACGCCGGCGGTACCTACACCCGCTCCGCCACCGGCGGCGGTGACGCCGACGTCGACCGCGCGGGACTGCGCACGCAGCTCGCGGTGCTGATCGGCGGCGTGCTGTGGCTGCTGGCGGTGCTGGCGCTGGCCACGCACCAGGCGGCCGACAGCGCGTTCTCCACCTCCGGGTCCGCCGCGGCCGCGTTGAACAAGGCCGGCACGCTGGGCGCCTGGTTCTCCGACATCGCGTTCGTCGTGTTCGGCTACTCGGCCTGGTGGCTGGTGGCGATCGCCGCGCGCGCCTGGCTCTCGGCGCTGGCCCGGCTGCTGCGCCATGGCGAAGAGCATGCGGGACCGCGCGACAAGCGCCGCCCGCTGTGGGCCTTCTGGGTCGGCGTGCTGCTGCTGATGGTGGCGAGCACCGCGCTCGAATGGACGCGGCTCTACCAGTGGGAAAGCTTCGTCGCCGGCGGCCATGCCGGCGGCGTGCTCGGCTACCTGCTCGGCCCGGCCAGCATGAAGCTGCTCGGCTTCGCCGGTTCCGGCGTGTTGTGGATCGCGATGCTGGTGGCCGGCAGCGCACTTGCATTTGGTTTCTCCTGGGTGCGCTTGGCCGAGCGCATCGGCGCCTGGATCGATTCGCTGCGCGAGCGCCGCGTCGAGCGCATCGAACGCGCCGAAGACCACCGCCTGGGCGAACAGGCGCTGCGCGAGCGCGAGCACGTCGTCGAGGTCGAGCACCAGCTCGCCGAAGACCACGCGCCGATCGTCATCGAGACGCCGGTGGTCGAGGTGCCGAAGTCGGAGCGGGTCGTCAAGGAGCGCCAGAAGCCGCTCTTCACCGAGCTCACCGACACGAAGCTGCCGCAGGTCGACCTGCTCGACGCCGCGCCCGGCCGCATGGAGACGGTGACGCCCGAAACGCTCGAGATGACCTCGCGGCTGATCGAGAAGAAGCTGAAGGACTTCGGCGTCGAGGTGCGCGTGGTGGCCGCGTCGCCGGGACCGGTGATCACGCGCTACGAGATCGAGCCGGCCACCGGCGTGAAGGGCTCGCAGGTCGTCAACCTCGCGAAGGACCTGGCGCGCTCGCTGAGCCTCGTCAGCATCCGGGTCGTCGAGACGATCCCCGGCAAGAACTACATGGCGCTCGAGCTGCCGAACGCGAAGCGGCAGACGATCCGCCTGTCGGAGATCCTCGGCTCGCAGGTCTACAACGACGCGTCGTCGCAGCTGACGATGGGCCTGGGCAAGGACATCGTCGGCGGCCCGGTGGTGGCCGACCTCGCGAAGATGCCGCACTGCCTGGTGGCCGGCACCACCGGCTCGGGCAAGTCGGTCGGCATCAACGCGATGATCCTGAGCCTGCTGTACAAGGCCGAGGCAAGGGACGTGCGGCTGATCCTGATCGATCCGAAGATGCTCGAAATGAGCGTCTACGAGGGCATCCCGCACCTGCTGGCGCCGGTCGTCACCGACATGAAGCACGCGGCCAATGCGCTGAACTGGTGCGTCGGCGAGATGGAGCGGCGCTACAAGCTGATGAGCAAGCTGGGCGTGCGCAACCTGAGCGGCTACAACAAGAAGATCGCCGATGCCGCCGAGCGCGGCGAGCTGATCGGCAACCCGTTCAGCCTGACGCCGGAGCAGCCCGAGCCGCTGGAGCGCCTGCCCTTCGTCGTCGTCGTGATCGACGAACTGGCCGACCTGATGATGGTGGTCGGCAAGAAGATCGAGGAGCTGATCGCCCGCCTGGCGCAGAAGGCACGCGCCGCCGGCATCCACCTGATCCTCGCGACGCAGCGGCCGAGCGTCGACGTGATCACCGGCCTGATCAAGGCCAACATCCCGACCCGCCTGTCGTTCCAGGTCAGCAGCAAGATCGACAGCCGCACCATCCTCGACCAGATGGGCGCCGAGGCGCTGCTCGGCATGGGCGACATGCTGTACATGGCGTCGGGCACCGGCCTGCCGATCCGCGTGCACGGCGCCTATGTCAGCGACGAAGAAGTACACCGCGTGGTCGACTACCTGAAGAAGCAGGGCGAGCCGAACTACATCGAGGGCATCCTCGAGGGCGGCACGCTCGACACCGAAGGCGGCGATGCCGCGCCGGGTGCGGCGGGCGAGGGCGGCGGCGAGGCCGACCCGATGTACGACCAGGCGGTCGGCATCGTGCTGCAGCACCGGCGCGCGTCGATCTCGCTGGTGCAGCGCCACCTGCGCATCGGCTACAACCGCGCGGCCCGCCTGCTGGAACAAATGGAGAAATCCGGGCTCGTAACCGCCATGTCCACCAACGGCAACCGCGACATCGTCGTGCCGAACCGCGATGAATGACCGGACCCACCGCATGAAAACATCCCGATGGCTTGCAGCGCTGCTGCTGTTCTGCGGCGCCGCGGCCCACGCCGACGCGGTCGACACGCTGCGCGAGTTCGTGCGCGACGTGAAGAGCGGCAAGGCGGCGTTCACGCAGACCGTCACGGCGCCCGACGGCGTCAAGAAGAAGAACTCCAGCGGCACGTTCGAATTCGCGCGGCCGAACCGCTTTCGTTTCGCCTATGCGAAGCCGGTCAACCAGTTGATCGTCGCCGACGGCCAGAAGGTCTGGATCTACGACGCCGACCTGAACCAGGCCAGCTCGCGCAAGCTGACGCAGGCGCTCGGCGCGACGCCGGCCGCGCTGCTGGCCGGCGGCTCGCTCGAGAAGGATTTCGAGCTCGCGCCGCTGCCCGACAAGGACGGCCTGTCGTGGGTGCAGGCGACGCCGAAGGCCAAGGACAGTGCGTTCCAGGCGGTGCGCGTCGGCTTCAAGGCGAAGGAGCTGGCGGCCATCGAGATCACCGACGGCTTCGGCCAGCGCTCGTTGCTGCTGTTCAGCGGCTTCGCGGCGAACGCGGCGATCGCGCCCGACAGCTTCGTGTTCACCGTGCCCAAAGGCGCCGACTTGATCGAGCAGTGATCACGCAGCATGGCCGAGCAGCAACTCCCCTTCTTCGATGAAGCCGAGGCCGACCGCCAGGCGCCGCTCGCCGAGCGGCTGCGCCCGCGCACGCTGAACGAGGTGATCGGCCAGCAGCAGTTGCTGGGCGAGGGCAAGCCGCTGCGCGTCGCGTTCGAATCGGGCCGGCTGCATTCGATGATCCTGTGGGGCCCGCCGGGTGTCGGCAAGACGACGCTGGCGCGGCTGATGTCCGATGCGTTCGACGCGCAGTTCATCGCGATCTCGGCGGTGCTTGGCGGCGTGAAGGACATCCGCGAGGCGGTCGAACGCGCCAACGCAGCCCGCACGTCCGGTCGCAAGACCGTCGTCTTCGTCGACGAAGTGCACCGCTTCAACAAGGCGCAGCAGGACGCCTTCCTGCCGCACGTCGAATCGGGCCTGTTCACCTTCATCGGCGCGACCACCGAGAACCCGTCGTTCGAGGTCAACTCGGCGCTGCTGTCGCGCGCGACGGTGCATGTGCTGAAGAGCCTGGACGACACCGACATGGCGACGCTGCTCGAGCGCGCCCGCGCGCTGCTGGCCGCGCCGCCGATGAGCGAGCCGGCCGCGAAGCGCCTGATCGGCTATGCCGACGGCGATGCCCGGCGCCTGCTGAACGCCTACGAGAACCTGGTGCGCATGGTTGGCAGCGCAGCCGAGATCGACGAAGCCCAGCTCGAGAAATCGCTCGGCGAGCAGCTGCGCCGCTACGACAAGGGCGGCGAGCAGTTCTACGACACGATCTCGGCGCTGCACAAATCCGTGCGCGGCAGCGACCCCGATGCGTCGCTCTACTGGTTCGTGCGCATGCTCGACGGCGGCGTCGACCCGCGCTATGCGGCGCGCCGCCTGGTGCGCATGGCCAGCGAAGACATCGGCCTGGCCGACCCGCGCGCGCTGCGCATGGCGCTCGACGCGGCCGAGACCTACGAGCGCCTGGGCTCGCCCGAAGGCGAACTGGCGCTGGCGCAGGCGGTGGTGTTCCTCGCGATGGCGCCGAAGTCGAACGCCGTCTACAGCGCCTACAAGGCGGTGCGCAGCTTCATCCAGCAGGACGGCACCCGCCCGGTGCCGCTGCACCTGCGCAACGCACCGACAAAGCTCATGAAGGACCTCGACTACGGTCGCGAGTACCGCTACGCCCACGACGAAGAGGGTGGTTTCGCGGCCGGCGAGCGCTACTGGCCCGACGATATGGAAACGCCGCGCTTCTACCAGCCCGTGCCGCGCGGGCTGGAACTGCGTATCGGCGAGCGCCTGCAGGAACTGCGTCGGCTGAACGAGGAGTCCAGCAGGAAACGCTGACGATCCGGGTAAACGCCGAGACTTGTTCTGTTCCGCCCGGGTAACCGAGGCCTGTTTTCGCGGTGGGCGCCCTCTAGAATCCGCCGCCACCGCCTCATTTGGGTGCAGCAGGGTGCAGCGCAGCCCGCCAGATAACGACGGCGGGCTTTTTGCTACAGGAACGGTGGCTGGCTTCGCGCGGCAGCTGTTCCTTGATTCGACAAGGCTGCCGCCTTGGATTTCCGCAGGAGACTTTTCACATGGATACCTTCATCCAGCAGATCATCAACGGTCTGGTGCTGGGCAGCGTGTATGCGCTGGTCGCACTTGGCTACACGATGGTCTACGGCATCATCAACCTGATCAATTTCGCGCACGGTGAGGTGCTGATGGTGGGCGCGCTCACCAGTTGGACGGTCGTCACCGCGCTCGCCGGCACCGGCCTGCCGGGCTGGCTGCTGATGCTGATCTCGCTGATCGCCGCGATCGTGGTGTGCTCGGCCCTCAACTTCACGATCGAGAAGGTCGCCTACCGGCCGCTGCGCACCGCGCCGCGGCTGGCGCCGCTGATCACCGCGATGGGCATGTCGCTGCTGCTGCAGACGCTCGCGATGATCATCTGGAAGCCGAACTACAAGTCGTACCCGATCCTGCTGCCGAGCGAGCCCTTCTTCATTGGCGGCGCGGTCATCAACACCGTGCAGATCCTGATCCTGGTGGTCACCGCGATCACGCTGGCCGGGCTGATGTACCTGGTGAACCGCACCAAGCTGGGCCGCGCGATGCGCGCCACCGCCGAGAACCCGCGCGTCGCGAGCCTGATGGGCGTCAAGCCCGACACGGTGATCTCGGCCACCTTCATCATCGGCGCGGCGCTCGCGGCGCTGGCCGGCGTGATGTACGCCGCCAACTACGGCTCGGTGCAGCACTCGATGGGCTTCCTGCCGGGGCTGAAGGCCTTCACCGCCGCGGTGTTCGGCGGCATCGGCAACCTGGCCGGCGCGATGGTCGGCGGCGTGGCGCTCGGCGTGATCGAGTCGCTCGGCGCCGGCTACATCGGCGACCTGACCGGCGACGTGCTGGGCAGCCACTACCAGGACATCTTCGCCTTCATCGTGCTGATCCTCGTGCTGACGCTGCGCCCGAAGGGCCTGCTGGGCGAGCGTGTCGCAGACCGCGCCTGACGCGCAAGGAAACCCACCATGAACCTCAGAGACAACAAGCTCGGGACCTGGATCGCCGCGGCCATCGTGCTGGCGATCGTGCCCTTCATCGCGCAGTACTTCGGCAATGCCTGGGTGCGCATCCTCGACATCGCGCTGCTGTACGTGCTGCTCGCGCTCGGCCTGAACATCGTGGTCGGCTATGCCGGCCTGCTCGACCTGGGCTACGTCGCGTTCTACGCGGTCGGCGCCTACCTGTTCGGCCTGCTCGCGTCGCCGCAGCTGGCCGAGACCTTCCCGCGCATCGCCGAGATCTTCCCGGGCGGGCTGCACACGCCGTGGTGGCTCGCGATCCCGATCGGGGCGCTGGTGGCCGGCATCTTCGGCGTGGTGCTCGGCGCGCCGACGCTGAAGCTGCGCGGCGACTACCTGGCGATCGTCACGCTCGGCTTCGGCGAGATCATCCGGGTGTTCATGAACAACCTGGACGCGCCGGTCAACATCACCAACGGGCCGAAGGGCCTCGCGCAGATCGATTCGTTCAACCTGTTCGGCTACGACCTCGGCAAGCGCCACAGCCTGTTCGGCCTCGTCGACCTGCCGCCGGTCACCAGCTACTACTTCGTGTTCCTCGCGCTGGTGATCTTCAGCGTGCTGATCTGCTACCGGCTCGAGCGCTCGCGCATCGGCCGCGCGTGGATGGCGATCCGCGAGGACGAGATCGCGGCCAAGGCGATGGGCATCAACACCCGCAACCTGAAGCTGCTGGCCTTCGGCATGGGCGCCACCTTCGGCGGCGTGTCGGGCGTGCTGTTCTCGACCTTCCAGGGCTTCATCTCGCCGGAATCGTTCAGCCTGCAGGAGTCGGTGATGATCGTCGCGATGGTGGTGCTGGGCGGCATCGGCCACATCCCGGGCGTGATCCTCGGCGCGCTGCTGCTGTCGGCCCTGCCCGAGGTGCTGCGCTACGTGGCCGGCCCGCTGCAGAACATGACCGATGGCCGGCTCGATGCCGCCATCCTGCGCCAGCTGCTGATCGCGCTGGCGATGATCGCCATCATGTTGTCGCGCCCGCGGGGCCTGTGGCCGTCGCCGGAGCACGGCAAGGCCGCTCCCGTCCCGACCAAATAACAACAAGGAGCCCCGCATGGCAGAAACTGTTCTCAAGGTCAGTGGCGTCTCCAAGCGCTTCGGCGGCCTGCAAGCCCTCTCCGATGTCGGCATCACGATCGAGGCCGGCCAGGTGTACGGCCTGATCGGCCCGAACGGCGCCGGCAAGACGACCTTCTTCAACGTGCTGACCGGGCTGTACACGCCCGACTCCGGCAGCTTCGAACTGGGCGGCAAGCCCTACCAGCCGACCGCGGTGCACGAGGTGGCCAAGGCCGGCATCGCGCGCACCTTCCAGAACATCCGGCTGTTCGCCGAGATGACGGCGATCGAGAACGTGATGGTGGGCCGCCACGTGCGCACCAGCTCGGGCCTGATCGGCGCGGTGTTCCGCACCGGCGGCTTCAAGGCCGAGGAGGCCGCGATCGCGAAGCGCGCGCAGGAGCTGCTCGACTACGTCGGCATCGGCAAGTACGCCGAGTTCAAGGCCCGCACGCTGAGCTACGGCGACCAGCGCCGGCTCGAGATCGCGCGCGCGCTCGCCACCGACCCGAAGCTGATCGCGCTCGACGAGCCGGCGGCCGGCATGAACGCGACCGAGAAGGTCGTGCTGCGCGAGCTGATCGACCGCATCCGCAACGACGGCCGCACGATCCTGCTGATCGAGCACGACGTGAAGCTGGTGATGGGCCTGTGCGACCGCGTCACCGTGCTCGACTACGGCAAGCAGATCGCCGAAGGCACGCCGGCCGACGTGCAACGCAACGAAAAGGTGATCGAGGCCTACCTCGGCGCCGGACACAAGACACACTGAGGACGCCTGAACATGGCAGCAACGTTGTTGAAGGTGAGCGGCCTGCGGGTCGCGTACGGTGGCATCCAGGCCGTGAAGGGCGTGTCGTTCGAAGTGCATGAAGGCGAGCTGGTCAGCCTGATCGGCGCCAACGGCGCCGGCAAGACCACCACGCTGAAGGCGGTGACCGGCCTGCAGCCGGTGGCCGCCGGCGAGATCGAGTTCCTCGGCAAGCCGATCAAGGGGCAGGGGCCGTGGGACCTGGTCAAGCAGGGGCTGGTGATGGTGCCCGAGGGCCGCGGCACCTTCACGCGGATGACGATCACCGAGAACCTGCAGATGGGCGCCTTCGTGCGCAACGACAAGGAGGTCGACGCCGACATCGAGAAGGTGTTCGCGATCTTCCCGCGGCTGAAGGAGCGCCGCAACCAGCTGGCCGGCACGATGTCGGGCGGCGAGCAACAGATGCTCGCGATGGGCCGCGCGCTGATGGCCAAGCCCAAGGTGCTGCTGCTCGACGAGCCGTCGATGGGGCTGTCGCCGATCATGGTCGACAAGATCTTCGAGGTGGTGGCCGACATCCACAGCCGCGGCACCACGGTGCTGCTGGTCGAGCAGAACGCGAGCCGCGCGCTGCAGCTGGCCAACCGCGGCTACGTGATGGAGTCGGGCGAGGTCACGATGGACGGCGACGCGAAGGCGTTGCTGGACGACCCGAAAGTGCGCGCCGCCTACCTCGGGGAGTGAGGCAAGGCCGCTCCCGGATTGCGCGGCGCTCCATCCGGGCTACCAACCTGTGGCCCGGATGCCGATCCGGGTCGTCTTTCACGCCAAACCACCCGCCTGGGTGGTTTCGCGCGCCAGGGGGCGTTCCTATACTGTTTCGCGAAGACGGCTCAAGACAGGGCCGCGACGAACAACCCCCTAGGAGTTCCCATGAATGCTTCCCTGCGCACGTCGGGCCTGAGCCTGGCCGTCATCGCCGCTGCCGCGCTGCTCGCCGCCTGCGGTTCCACCATGCCGACGATGGGCGACAACAAGGGCACCGTGTCGGGCGCCGCCGGCGGCAGCACTGCCGAGAACAACAACAGCCAGCTCGAGAAATGCAGCGAATCTCTGGGCACGCTGGCGGTGCAGGAAGACACCACCGCGCCCTGGTACTACCAGCTGCGCCAGCACCAGCTCGGCTCGACCATTCCGGTGCTGCGCCTGATGGTGCAGCAGAGCAACTGCTTCGTGATCGTCGAGCGCGGCGGCGCGATGAACAACATGATGAAGGAGCGCTCGCTCGAGCAGAGCGGCGAGATGCGCGCCAACAGCAACTTCGGCAAGGGCCAGATGGTCTCGGCCGACTACACGATGAGCCCGGTGATCCAGTTCTCGGGCAAGACCGGCGGCGGCGGCGGCTTCCTCGGCGGCGGCGGGCTGGGCCTGCTGGGCGCGGTGGCCGGCAACGTCAGCCGCAATGAAGCGTCGACGACGCTGCTGTTGATCGACAACCGCTCGGGCGTGCAGATCTCGGCCGCCGAGGGCACCGCGAAGAACTTCGACTTCGGCATGTTCGGCGCCGCCTTCACCGGCGGGCTGGTCGGCGGTGGCGGCGGCTATGCCAACACGCCGCAGGGCAAGGTGGTCGTCACCGCGTTCGCCGACTCGTTCAACCAGATGGTGAAGTCGCTGCGCAACTACAAGGCGCAGACCGTCAAGGGCGGCCTGGGCACCGGCGGCCGCTTGGGCGTGGATGGCGGCACGACGCCGGCATCGCAGCCGCAGGCGCCTGTGAAGAAAAAGTAGTCAGTCGACTTTCGCGCCGGACTGCTTCACCACCGTTTCGTACTTCGCGCGCTCGCGCTTGACGAACGCGGCGAACTGCTCCGGCGTGCTCGGGATCGGCTCGGCCATCAGCGTCGCGAAGCGCGCCTTGATGTCAGGCGTCGCCAGCGCGTCGGTGAACGCCTTGTTCAGCTTGCGCGTCACGTCGGCTGGCAGCCCGGCCGGGCCGAACAGGCCGAACCAGGTGTTGACGTCGAAGCGCGCCAGGCTGCCGCCGGTTTCGGCGATGGTCGGCACCTCGGGCATCGCGCTCGAACGCGTGGTGGTCGTGACGGCCAGCGCGCGCAGCTTGCCGGCCTTGATGTTGGTCGACGCGGTCGCCAGGTTGTCGAAGTTCAGGTCGACCTGACCCGACAGCAGCGCCAGCTGCGCCGGGTTCCCGCCCGAGTACGGGATGTGGACCATGAACACGCCGGCCTGCGCCTTGAACATCTCGCCGGCCAGGTGGCCGGCACTGCCGTTGCCGCCCGAGCCGTAGTTCAGCTTGCCGGGGTTCTTCTTCGCGTAGGCGACCAGGTCGGCCACGTTGCGGATGCCGAGCCGCGCCGCGGTCTCGGTGTTCATCACCAGCACGTTGGGGACCTGCGCGACGCCGGTGATCGGCGTGAAGTCGCGGATCGGGTCGTACGGAATGCGCGCGTAGAGCCACGGGTTGATCGCATGCGTCGCGACCGCGCCCATCACGATGGTCAGGCCGTCGGGGGGCGACTTGGCGACCGCATCGGCGCCGATGTTGCCGCCGGCACCGGCCTTGTTGTCGACGATCACGACGCCGAGGCTGTCCTTGACCTTGTCGGCCAGCGCGCGGGCGATCACGTCGAGCGGACCACCGGGCGAGTAGGGCACGACCAACCGGATCGGCTTGCTGCCTTGGGCCGAAGCCAGGGTCGTGAAGGAGGGCAGCGCGGCGGCGCCGGCCAGGGAGAGGAGGTGTCTGCGTTGCATCGAGGGGTCTCAGGCAGGGTGCTTGTCAGCTTCGGATGTGAATGAATCGGCGTAGAACTCGTCGGCGGGCAGGCCGCAGCGGGCGACCAGGTCGCGCTGCGCCGATTCCACCATCACCGGCGCCCCGCAGGCATACACCTGGTGGGCGGACAGGTCGGGCAGGTCGGCCATCAGCACCTGATGGACGAAGCCGGTGCGGCCGGTCCAGCCGTCGTCGGGCTTCGGCTCGGACAGCACCGGCACGTAGCGCAGCCACGGCAGCTCGCTCGCGGCCTGCAGCATCCAGTCGTGCAGGTACAGGTCGGCGCGGCTGCGGCAGCCCCAGTAGACGACCGCGGGGCGCGTGTTGTCCTTGAAGCGCAGGTGCTCGACGATCGCCTTGATCGGCGCGAATCCGGTGCCGCTGGCCAGCAGCACCATCGGCCTGGCCGAATCCTCGCGCAGGAAGAAGCTGCCGAACGGGCCTTCGAGGCGCAGGATCTCTTTCTCCTTCATCGCGCCGAACACATGGTCGGTGAACTTGCCGCCCGGCATGTGCCGGATGTGCAGCTCGATGCCGGGGTGCTGCTCCTGCGTGTGCGGCGCATTGGCCATGCTGTAGCTGCGGCGGCTGCCGTCGCGCAGCACGAACTCGACGTACTGGCCGGCGTGGTAGCGCAGGCGGTCGTTGGCCGGCAGCTGAAGGTGCAGCACGGCCACGTCGCTGGCCGGCCGCTCGATGCGGTTGACGCGGCACGGCATCTTGCGCACCGGGAACTCGCCAGCGCCGGCGACGGTGCGGGCTTCGAGCACCACGTCGGTCTGCGGCGCGGCGCAGCAGGTCAGCACGAAGCCGGCCTCTTCTTCGGCGTCGCTCAGGGCCTTGGCCTGGTGGGCGCCGTGGATCACGCGGCCTTCGAGCAGCCTGCACTTGCAGGAGCCGCAGGCGCCGTCCTTGCAGCCATACGGCAGGCCGACGCCCTGGCGGATCGCTGCCGCGAGGATCGGCTCGTCGCGATCGACCTGGAAACTCGTGCCGCTGGGCTGCACGGTCGCGGTGAAAGTCATGGGGTAACCTCGAAATCAACCATCGATTCTGCCCGCGATCCAATGCCCTTCCGCCCCGACCTGCCGACCCGCTTCAAGCGCCCCACCGTGTTGATCGTCGGCTGCGGCGATGTCGGCCAGCGTGTCGTGCGGCTGCTGCAAGGGCGCTGGCGGGTGCTGGCCCTCACGTCGTCCCCGGCGCGCGTGCCGGCGCTGCGCGCGCTCGGCGTGCGGCCGCTGGTGGGCAACCTGGACGATGCGGCCACGCTCGGCCGCCTGGCCGGCCTGGCCGATGCGGTGCTGCACCTGGCGCCGCCGCCCGGCCACGGCGCCGACGATCCGCGCACCGCGGCGCTGTTGCACGCGCTGGCCCGCTCGCCGCGCGTGCGGCGCATCGTCTACGGCAGCACCAGCGGCGTGTACGGCGATGCCGGCGGCGCGCGCTTCGACGAGACGCGCGCCGCCGCGCCGGCCAGCGACCGCGCGCGGCGGCGCGTCGATGCCGAGGCGGGGCTGCGGCTGCACGGCAGGCGCTTCGGTGTCGCGGTGACGATCCTGCGCATCCCCGGCATCTACGCACCCGACCGGCCGGGCGGGCACCCGCGCGAACGCGTCGCGCGTGGCACGCCGGTGCTGCGCGCGGAGGACGACGTGTACACCAACCACATCCATGCCGACGACCTGGCGCGTGCCTGCATCGCGGCGCTGCACCGCGGGCTGCCGCAGCGCATCGTGCATGCGAGCGACGACACCGAGCTGAAGATGGGCGACTACTTCGACCTCGCGGCCGACCTGTGCGGCCTGCCGCGCCCGCCGCGCATCACGCGCGACGAAGCCCGGCAGCAGCTGCCGGCGATGCAGATGTCGTTCTTGTCGGAATCGCGCCGGCTCGACAACCGGCGCTTGCGCGAGGAACTGCGCGTGACGCTGCGCTACCCCACGGTGCGCGAGGGCTTGTTGGCGTGATCGAGCTCAGACGCCCAGCGACTGCGTGAGCGTCTTCATCCGGTCCGTGGCGCGAGCCTTCAGCGTCTGCGTCTCGTCGCCCCGCTTCACCTCCAGCGTCACCTCGCGCTCGGCCGTGCCTCCGCCCCACAGCGTCTTGTAGAAGCGCTCCAGCCCGCCGACCGCAACACCGTCGATGCGCAGGATCAGGTCGCCAGCCTGCAGCCCCGCGGCCTCGGCCGGGCTGCCGCGGTTGACCTTGACCACCCGCACCTGCCCGTCCGACTCGACGCAGTTCAGTCCCAGCCACGGCCGATGGCTCAGCGCGGTGCTGCCGCTCTCGCGCATCTCCTTCAGGATCGGCTTCAGCAGGTCGACCGGCACGAACATGTTGCCGGGCAGGCGGGGCGCGTCGTCGCCGCCCGCGTCGGCGACGATCAGCGAGCCGATGCCCAGCAACTCGCCGTTGGCGTTGAAGAGCGCCGCGCCGCTGTGGTCGGCGCGTGGCGGCGCGGTGAACAGCGCGCCGTCGATGTGGTATTCCCAGTAGCCGGAGAACGCGCGCCGCGACACCACCCGCGCAAGGCTCAGCTCGCCCTGGCCGACCGGCGAGCTGCCGCTGACGATCATCACCGGCTCGTCGGGCGCGAGCTGGCTGGTGTCGCCGAGCGGCACCGGCGGCAGGCGCAGCGGCGTCAGCGGTTGCAGCAGTCCGAAGCCGGTGGCCTGGTCGTAGGCGACGACGCGTGCCGGCACGACGCGTGCCGAATCGAGCTGCAGGTCGACCTGGTCGGCTTCGAGGATCAGGTAGCCGATGGTCAGCACCAGGCCGTCGGTGCCGATCACGACGCCCGAGCCGAGGCGCAGCTTGCCGAGCGTCTCGGCCGATGTGGCGTGGCCGAGCGCCTGCACCTGCACGCCGACCACCGCGGCCGCGGCGCGCGCCAGCAGCTCGCCTTGTTCCTTCAGCGTAGCCTCGTCATCGCCGGAGGGCGTCGCCGCGAGGGCCGCGCCGCAGGCTGCAAGCAGGCAACCCACGGCCCATCGGTGCATGGCACCGCGCATCGCATGAAGCCGGTCGTCGATGACGTTCATGTGGCCCTCCGGACGGGAAACAACCGTGCGTCGAGCATGAGCGCTTCACGCCGCCCTGGGGTGAAGCGGGGCTTTCCGCGGCGTGAAATCAGCGCCGGCCGAACGGTGGCTGGCCGCGCCAGTAGCGGATCATCAGCCAGCCGCCGAAGATGCCACCGAGGTGGGCGAAGTGGGCCACGCCGGCCATCGTGCCGGTGACGCCGAACAGCAGCTCCAGTCCGCCATAGATCGCGACGAAGGTCTTGGCCTTCATCGGGATCGGCGGGATCAGCGGCACGATGGTGCGGTTCGGGAACATCATCGCGAAGCCGAGCAGCAGCCCGAACAGGCCGCCGGAGGCTCCGACGGTCGGGAAGGTGGCGCCCATCAGCGCGCAGACGATCAACTGGAAGCCGGCCGCCGCGACCACGCTGGCCATGAAGAACTGCAGGAAGCGCTTGGCGCCCCACAGGCGTTCGAGTTCGGCGCCGAACATCCACAAGCCGAGCATGTTGAACAGCAGGTGGTTGAAGCTGCCGTGCAGGAAGCCGTAGGTTACGATCTGCCAGGGCAGGAAGCCGGCACCGATCGGCCACAGGGCCAGGAAGCGGTCGACGACGAAGCCGAGCACGTACTGCAGGCAGAACATGCCCACATTGATCAGCAGCAGGGCCTGGGTGACGGGAGGCAACGAAGGCATGCAAAGTCCGCGACGAGGGAAGGGGCGCCAAGCGTACCCGGTTTGGGCTTTTCCCTGAAAGGCTGTGGCAAACTCTCACCCCCTGCACCGGCCTCGGTGGCGAAATTGGTAGACGCGCGGGACTCAAAATCCCGTTCCGCAAGGAGTGTCGGTTCGATTCCGACCCGAGGCACCACGTGTTTCAGCGAGAGTGTTCGCTGACCGTTTCCGCAAACTCCATCTTATCGCTCCCGCTACCGCACGGGTGTCACTCTCTTTGGGGATGTGCGGTAGTGCTTCACGGTGGTCGCCGTGCTCGTGTGCTGCAGCAGCTTCGCTGCGGCCTCGTCCGACTCCGCCAGATCGCTCGCGCGCTTGCGCATGTCGCGCAGGAACATGGCCTTGATCTCGGCAGCCAGCTTCGGGTTCTTCGCCGCCGCCTTGGTGCGCGCCTCGTCCCATCGATCGCGCAGCATGCGCGCGGACAGCGGCCGGCCGGTCGGCGTCGACAGCTACAGGTCGTGCGCCACGTTGACGGCGCGCTGGCGCGCGATCAGTTCGGGTAGCACGTCCGAGAGGGTGACGTCGAACGCGGTCGCCTTGCCAGTCTTGCTCGCCTCGAGGTGCAGCACGTCGCCGGCGGGCAATTCGATGGTGCGGCAGTCCGTCAGCCGCATGCCGGTCGCCGTCGCCAGATCCATGCAGTCGCGCAGCACCTGGTCGGCCTCCGCGTACACCGCCGCGAACAGCGCATCGGTGACCTCGAACGTGCGCGCCTTCTCCTTGTTCTTTCAGCGGCTGCGCTCCATGCCGGCGGCCGGCCACGGCATGTTGTGCAGCGCCTCGCCGCGGGCCCAGTTCCACACCGCGGACAGCAGCGACAGCTCGCGGTTGGCCGAAGGTGCGCGAGGAGGTGCTGCGCGGCTGGCTGAAGTGCGACGACGGCCGGCTCTATCACCCGGTGGTGGCCGAGAAGGCTGTCGAGGCATGGAAGGCGAAGCTCGCGCAGCGGCAGCGCACTGAAGCCGCCCGACAGGCGAAGGAGGCGAAGCGACAGGCTGAGCAACAGAAGTTGTCGCAGGCTGGTTCAGCAATCTCTGTCACAGCGCCTGCAACACAACCTGTCGCAATCTCTGTCACAGAAGTTGTCACTGGATCCAAGGGAGAGGGACAGGGAGAGAGAGGGACAGGGACAGGGAGATTCAAAAGAAAAGAAGTCCGCCGCTGAAGCGTCGGCGGCTGACGCCGCTTCGATGACGAAGACCGAGCTCTGGAGGGGGGGAAGTCGCTGCTGCAGCAGGGCGGAATGCCGCAGGCGCAGTGCGGCACCTTCGTCGGCAAGCTCGTGAAGGACTACGGCGACGAGCTGGTCATCGAGGCCGTTCGCTCCGCCGTGGTGGCCCGGCCCGCCGATGCTGCGACCTACCTCAAAGCCACCTGCATGCGCCTGAAGGGCGAGCGCAAAGACGCGCCGCCGCCGAACACCGTCCTGGAGGCGGGGCTCAAGGCGCATGCCGCCACGCAGCAGCACCTGGCCGACCACGTCATGACCCCGGAAGAGGAGGCGAGCGCTGCAGCTGCGCGCGCCGCCTTCGTTGCGAAGCACCCGAAGACCTCCAAGACCCCCGAACCAGAAGGACAACCCCAATGAGCAAACGCCCGGGAACAAGCCCCCGCCAGCGCCATGTCGCCGACCTGTTCGTGCAGGGCCTGACGATCAAGGCGATCGCCCGTCGCCTCCACGTTGAGCGCGGCAGCCGCCGAGTTCGTTGAGAAGTTCAAGGCGCACAAGAACCGGCACGTGCTGATCTACGGCGACCCGGCGGGCCGGGCAGGGGAGAAGCACGGGCACTCGTCCGACTACACCGACATCGAGGGCGTGCTGAAGGCAAATGGATGGACGTTCGAGCGCAAGGTGAAGCTTGCCGCGCCGGCGATCAAGGATCGGCAGAACGCGGTCCGGACGAAGGTGTGCACCGCCGACGGCCACCGCTCGCTGTTCGTCAACCCGACGACCGCGAAGTGGTGCGACAAGGGCCTGGCCACCGTGCAGCTGCAGGAGGGCTCGACCTTCCAGGAAGACTAGAAGAACAAGTACCAGCACATCACCACGGCGATCGGCTATTGCATTGACGTTGAATGGCCGGCGGCACGACTACAGGCAGGGATCTTCGCGTGACCCTCAGAGTTTGATGTCACCCGGGGGGAACTCGTTCAAGCCTGGTTCGCCACACATTGCGACCGCATCGACATGCGACGCCAGAAACATCCTGCCTAGTGCAAGACTTTCGAGTTGTGACTGCACCTTGCCTGGCGTCCCGGCGTATACGCCAACAAAGGTGAGCACCTTTGTGGGTTTCATCTCATCCGCGCTGAGGCTCAATATGTACTGCATATGAGTCTGATCTCGCTTTGGCTTCGGCGCGGTTATGCCATCTTCTACTTTGTAGACAGGTGAGCCTGACATTCCGAGGTGGCCAGGTGCATCAAGAAGAACCTGGGGAATTCCATCAATCGTGAACATCGGCTCTGAGGCCACCATTGCCCGCTTCCAAATTGGATATGGCCGGTCGATGGAGGGCAAAAAAGGACAACCGACGATGACGACTTCGTCCCCGGGACGGAGCGGATTGGCATCTCGCTCCGCAAAGTCCTGAACAGCCGGCCAGTGCACTTCGTCGGGAATGTTCAGTGGGATCGCGGCTAGGTCGACTCCCTTGGCCAGCGAGAACTGATTCCATATTGGGCGACCCCCCTCATAGAGGTCTAGAGGCAAAGGCGCCAGGAACTGGCCCGCAGTTTTTGTAGGAAATGGAATCTCAATGCGGTGCGGGCTCTGTGGATAAACTCCCAGCAGAATGCCTGGATTGTCTGGTCGCCGGGCGGTAAGCACGTGCCAGTTAGTGACAAGCCAATCGCGACCATTCGCGCATCGATAGTGAAACCCGGTTCCGAATCCAAAGGGCTTGTCGCCGCTCGGTGTTGCAACGATCTTGGAGATTGGGACTGAGCAGAGGCTGGCCCGATGCGGGCTGGCCACCTTGGTCTTGAATATCCCTGGGGCAGAGGTCAGCGGGCTGTCCATGAGTTCAACGCACGGTTGGAACGCGCCATTGTGCTGCACATCCTTAGCATGGAGTGATGGCCGAACCCATCCTCAACCAGATCAACGCCAGCGATCAGGACGCCAGTGGGCACCGGCGACGGCCAGCGCTCGACGTTCGATGCCCCCGGTCGGGGCGAACCGGTGCGAGAAGGGCACAGCCACCTGGCGGTTGCAAGAGGGCTCAGCCTTCCCGGAAGACCAGAAGGCCAAGTACCAGCACGTCACGACCGTAATCGGCTACTGCATCGACGTCGAGTAACCGGCGGCGCGGGCTGCGGCGAGGATCTACGCGTAGTTCAGTCTCCGCTGTATCGCTCGGCTGGATACGCACACGAGACATGGGGCATGTCTTCTCCACTCACCAGCCGAATGTGCTCAAGCCCCGCAACTTTGAAAACGCCCGCCTCTGCAAACTCGAAGAGTGGATAGCGATCCCCTTCGGGATGGCGATCCCACGGAGCGTCAATCGGGATGCCAAGCATCGGCCAAATGGAGGCGCCGTAGCTGACGTGTTCCTCTCCCTCTTCAAACGGGGGCAGAGTGGAGCACATTACCCCGCAAACCTGCCCAAACTCATTGAACATGGGCCCGCCGCTCATTGCCCCGTCGATCCGGGCGTTCGTTTGGAAGCATGGGAACGAGAGCCGTTGGTCTCGCCGCTCCGCATGCACCTTTGAGACGGTTCCGCTTGTCGTCTTGGCGTCGAAGTACAGAACGTGCCCAGCATCGTCCACATCCACCTTGGGCGTTGGATAGCCGAACGCCGAGACCTTGGTGCCAGGGACAGGGGGGAGCGCGGCGAGACAGACCGTGTCCCAGACATGAGTCGCCGGGATCTCGCAAGCCGGTTCCAGCAGCATCACACCAATGTCGGTTGCCGTCGTGAACCACGCTCGTGAAACGAAGAAGGTCAGCGGCGGCTGGCCCTTTCCGGGGTTCACGAAAAAGAGAAACCGATGAAGGGCGTTGTCGTGCTCTTTCACGTCGCGGCCGGTGCTCGACTTGAACAACTCCTCCAACACATGACGCGCAGTTGTCGCCAGCCATGGAGCGATCACGAAGGCGGTCCCCATTGGAACCAATTGGTCGTCAATTAACCCCATCAAGGGGCCGGCAACGTTCGTGATCGGGCTGTCAAAAGAAGTGCCATGCCACGTCGTCGTCGATGGTGCGTGTGTCATCTGCGTCTCCCTGTGCGGCTGCGATATTAGGTTGCTCAGATGGCGCTGTCGACAGCCTTCCTAGCATCGGCGCGATGGCTGAACCGATCACCATCAACATCTCCGACTACGAAATCCGCACGTCGCGCGAGGAGTACTTCCGCGGCTTCGGCGCGCTGGATGTGAAGCGGCCAAACGCCTGGCGGCAGTACGGCTACCCCGACGAGGTGAGCTTCGCGCAGCTGCTGACCGCCTACCAGCGCGGCGGCCCCGGTCACGGCGCCGTGCACCGCCTGCTCGACAAGTGCTGGCAGGAGGCGCCGCGCATCAAGGCTCGGGGCGACGACGAAGAATCCACGTGGGAGGAGGCTGCCCTGAAGGTGCTGAACGCGGTACAGGCCTTCAAGAAGCTGAAGGACCTGGACCGCCGCGACATGGTCGGCAAGTACGCGGCGCTGATCTACCGCGTCGGTGATGGCAAGCCGCTCGCGGCCCCGCTCGGGACGGCGGAGCGGCTGGTCGACCTCGTGCCGGTGTACGAGGACCAGATCAAGGTCACGAGGTGGCAGGAGGACCAGAACGCAGAGGACTACGCGCAGCCGCTCATGTACCAGTACCGCACGCGCCCGATCGCCACCATCGGCGACACGCAGGCACGGCCCGAGACGTGGATCGAGGTGCACCCGAGCCGAGTGCAGGTCCTGGCCGAGGGCAGCGTGGGGGACATGTTCGACGGCGTGCCGCTGCTGCTGGCCGGTTTCAATCACCTGGTCGACCTGGAGAAGATCTCCGGCGGATCGGCCGAAAGCTTCCTGAAGAACAGCGCCCGCACGTTCATCTTCGAGTATCTCTGTCCTTGTCAACCTCCAATTGCGTAGTGGTTGCTGAGCACGCTGAGGTTCAGCCCAGAGGGATCAGTGGGTCGAACGGCGGCGAGGGCGAGAGGACGGGCTGTCGAGGAGTGCGGGCAGTTGGGCCAAGCCGATGCGATCAAGCATGTGGAGTTCACCGGGAGCCAAGGGCACGAGGGCGGGCATGTCCTCCCTCATCAAGACGGTGCTGAGTGCCGGCGTGGTGCGTTGCGGCGAGCCGGCGGGGGTGCTGTGCGGAGCGCCGGTGGCGGGCCCGGTCTTGCGGCGCACGCCTGTGGCGGCCACGCGCAGCCGGGCGAGCTTGTTCTGAGTGGGAGTGGGCAGCGCGTAGCGGTAGGGCTCGTTGCGCTGGAGCATCAGATAGGCGATGCAGGCGAGCTTGCGCGCCATGGCGACGACGGCGATGTTGCGGTTCTTGCGGGCGGTCAACCTGCTGCGCCGCGGCTCGTCCGATTCGGCCTTCGAGACGTTCCTGGCTGCGCTGTCGCGCTTGCCTGGCGTGGCCGCGATCAAGCAGATCAATGACCCGACGGTGCTGACGGGCAACGAGTTCTTCGCGATTCCGCTGTCGTCGGAGTACATCCACCCGATCACCGCGATGGGTGTGACCACCACCCCGGTGCAGCGCCTTCAACCCTTCGAAGACTTCAACTTCGTCACGTGGGGGGCGATGGGCATCCAGATCAAGGCCGACTACAACGGCAAGAAGGGTTGCGTCTGGGCCCGGGAGATCCCGTGATGGAAGGCCGCACCTACAAGTATCGGGTGCTGGCCGACATCGGCAGCCTGGATCCGTCGAAGGCGCGCAGGTCTGGCGACATCATTGAACTGGACGCCCCGGCGAAGAACCCGGGGGGCGTGCTGGAACTCATCGAGGGCGACGTGTCCGCGGTGGGCGAGTTGAAGGTCGCGCTGACCGTCGACTCGGCCGAGGTGCAGAAGCTGCTGGCCGACGCGCAGGCGCACTACGAGGCGGGTGTCGCCTCGCTGCGCGCCGAGCACGCGAAGGAGGTCGAGCAACTGCGGGGCCACGTCGCCGACGCGACCGGCGCGCTGCAGGTCGCCCGGACCGAGATCGCTTCGCTGCGCGCCGAGCTGGACGCGGCGAAGGCCCAGGCGGCGAAGGCCAAGGGCGCGAAGTGATCACGACGGCGCAGGCGACCCAGTACCTGGATCAGGCTATCGGGGTCGCTGTGCCGTCGTTCATCGTCGCGGCCGCGGTCGAGAAGATCGAAGCCGCCGAGGCCGCAATGGACGCGGCTGGCTACGACGGCTCGACCAAGACGCTGGTGCAGACCATGGCAGTCGCGGTCATCTCGGCCGCTGGCGGCGCCCGCCGCATCAGCTCGCAGACCGCGCCGTCGGGTGCATCGCGCAGCTTCAAGAACGTCGACAACGCGCTGACGCAGCTGCGGCGCACGCTGGCCGCGCTGGATACCGCAGGTGAATCGCACCGACTTTCGAGGAGGCTCCTTCGATTGAGAGAATGGAGCGATGAGGAAGTCCCCGAAGTTTTCACCTGAGGTGATGGAGCGCGCAGTGCGCATGGTTCTGGAGT
>Ga0209050_1001121_pt1 | contig 32366 bp, 26 predicted proteins | sample Araplavi_mTSA_r2_FD_184276 | JGI IMG/M metagenome (GOLD analysis project Ga0209050, IMG submission 184276) | Arabidopsis root microbial communities from North Carolina, USA - plate scrape MF_Cvi_mTSA_r2 (SPAdes) (version 2) | ecosystem: Host-associated > Plants > Roots > Endosphere | place: USA... | reverse complement strand
GCATGGCGGGTGCGTTCAATCAGTTCGCCACCGGCATCGGCAATACCGACGCGGGCTTCGTGCTCGGCACCGGTAAAATCCTCCTCAAGGTGCCGGAAACCATGCGTTTCTTCCTCGAGGGTGAACTGCCCCCGGGCGTCATGGCCAAGGATGTCATCCTGCACGTCATCGGCGAAATCGGCTTCGACGGTGCCACCTACCGCGCCATGCAGTGGGAAGGCCCCGGCGTCCACGCCATGGACATGGATGACCGCATGACCATCGCCAACATGGCGATCGAAGCCGGCGGCAAAAACGGCATCTTCCCGTACGACGAAAAGACCGGCGCTTACGTCAATGAGCGCGTGAACGAAAACGGCACGAAGAACAACTTCGAGCCCGTCTTCGCCGACGCCGACCAGAAATTCTCCTACGACAAAAAGTTCGATCTCTCGAAGCTCGAACCCACCGTCGCCTGCCACCCGGACCCGGGTCAGCGCAAGACCGCGCACGAACTGCGCGACGTGAAACTCGACCGCGCCTACATCGGCTCCTGCACCGGTGGCAAGACCAGCGACTTCCTCGCTTTCGCCCGCGTGATCAAAGGCCACAGCGTCAAGATCGACACCTTCGGTGTGCCGGCGACCACCAAGGTCGTCCGTGAGCTCAAGGAAACCGTCTGGGACGGCCAGAGCGTCTGGTCCATCCTGGAAAACGCCGGTGTCCGCCTCACGGAAAACGCCAGCTGCGCCGCCTGCCTCGGTGGCCCAGTCGATACCTTTGGCCGCATGAACACGCCGATGAAGTGCATCAGCGCGACGAACCGCAACTTCCCCGGCCGCATGGGCCACAAGGAATCCATGGTTTACCTCGCCTCGCCCTACACCGTCGCCGCCAGCGCCCTCACCGGCAAGATCACCGACCCGCGCGACTACGTCGGCTAAATTCCGCCTCGATGTAGGTCAAATGTAGGTCGACCTGCCGAGCCTCTCACTCACCTTGGCCCGCTCCGGGATCTTCCTGGAGCGGGCTAATTTTTTCCGCCGGCGCTCTCCTCAGCGGTACACTCACCGCGATCAGCACACACGCCATCATCGCCGGCGCCACCAGCAGGCGCGGGTACGAGGTGGCCATGTGCCAGACCACGTTTGGCCAGATGCTGAAAACATACAGGCTCGCATAGCCTGCGATGAGCAGACCGATGCACCCCAGCATCCAGCCCCAGCGTTTTAAGGCCGGCGTCCGAAGGATGAGCCATACCGTCGGAAGGAGCGTCGCCCAGAGCAGGCTCCAGCGTTGCCAGGTGCCGAGTTCGGCGATGGCGACCGTCAGGATACGGGAAATACGGTCGAGATGATCCCAGAAAAACCCTGGTGTCGGCGGCGCAAAATCGCTGACTGGCGGGCTCTGCGCCCATTTCGTGAAGGCCGCCCACCCTCCCGCGACCAGCACAAAAGGCAGCGCCACCCCGATCCACTGTTTCCACGGCCGCTCTTTGCGGGTGCTCCAGAGAAAAGCGGCGAAAAGCACGGCCGCCAAAATGATTCCCTCCCGTTTGATCCACGGCAGCGTGGCCAGCAGCCCCGCAAAAACCGCCGGCCCCGTGCGGTGTTCGCGGTATTCCATCAGGTAAAGCGCCGCGGCCAGCGCCGTGGCGCCAACCGGAAAATCGCCCCACCCCCAAACTGCTCCACCCCGCGCAAAAATGATGGAGGGGACCAGCAGCATCGCGCCCACCGCAATCCCGCCCCGGATGGATTCCCCCGTCAGCCGGGCGATTTGGCTCCAGGTCAGGGCGGCGGCGGCTCCAAACCACAGCACCCCGAGGATCTTCGCGAGGCCTTGGTGCGGCTCACCCAGGCAAAGGTAGAGCCAGAGTTGATTCAGCGCGACGAGCGGCGGGTAACACGCGTGGTGCCAGAGCCGGGAAGGATCAGAGAAAAACTGGAGCGGAATCTGGCCCCCGTTCATCCAGCCGAAGTGCGCCCGATCCGCAAAATTGAAGAGTCCATCCCCGCCGAAAGGCAGCGCCAGCGCCTGCCAGGCCACCGGAAAAAGAACCACCGGAAGCGCCCAGGCCGCCGCACCAACGGAAGGTGAAACCGGCCACGGCGCCCCCCGCAATTTCCACCAACCGGCCCCTCCCGCTGCCATGGCCAGCGCCATGATCAGCCCGATCAAAATCGGCCCTTGGACCAGCCATCCGAGCCCAAAAAGCAGGAGCGAAATGAGCGCGCTCCCGAAAATGAAACTCAGGCCGAGCGCTTCGAGGAGATCGCTGGAGCGGCGGGATCGTAGCCAGGCAAAAAGCCCCGCGCCGGCCAGCAAAGTAGTCCCGATGGAGAGCAGGATGCCGATCATTGGGGCTGCCTGATTTCGGAGCTCAAAATCAGGTATAGGGCCGGTCCGATGGCCTGTCCTTTTCCGATGACGTTCGGCGGTGGGGCGATCTCAAAAAACAAAAAGGCCCCGAGCTGGGTGCCCTTTGGGGGCGGCAAATGCCCGGCAAACCAGACCGACCGAGGCCAGGCCAGGTCGCTGATCAGTTGATACGTGTCCGCCGAGCTGACGGTGTGATCGTGCGAAAAGAACAAAATGGGCTGATCGCGGGGAATGCGATCCAGCGCCGTCCGCAGTTGCTCCAGAGCGTCGGGAATGTGCAACCGCTGTACTGCGATGGTTCGGAAAGAAGCGTCGGGGTCGTTCCACTGCAGGCCCTTCAACGTCCACTCCCGCGACAAACCGGCAATGCTCACCCCGAGGAAACTCACGGCCAGTACAGCCCAAAAATATGGAGATCGGAGCACCTCTGGAGTTTTCATAACCCGCGCTCCGATGGCACGTGGAAAAACGGGAAAACCTGACTTTGCGCTACGCCCACGGCTTGCCCCTTGTCGGATTTCAGGGCACGAGAAGAGGTATGCCGTTTTGTTGTCGTGCGATCCAGTCTGGTGCTCTGGCGGTACTGTTGACCGGTTGTGCGACCGGTCCGGTCCTGCCTCCGGGGGCAGCCGTCGAGGTTTCCTCGGCCCGGGCTCCATTCTACAAATACGGCCCAGCCCAGACCTTCGGCGCCGACGACATGCTGCCCCAGGGCACCCGTCTCACCCTGCTTCAGCGCAGTATGGGTTTCAGCCGGGTCATGCAGCTCAACGGGCAGACTGGCTACATCGCCAACGAAGACATCAGCCCCGTCGCCCCCGAGCCGAAGCCAAAGCCCGGCACCGTGGTGACCAATCGCAAGCTGGACCGCCTCTTTGGTCCCTCGGCGCCGACCAAGCGCAGTAACGTGCGGCCCACTCCCGGCGACCCGCTCTTCGACGTGAACGACGTGCCCTTGCCGATGAAAGAAGAGCCGGCCCCGAAACCCGCGCTGCGCACCCCACCGCCCGAACCGCGTCCCAGCTCGACTCCCGCCCCGGCCAATTCGGAAAAGAAATCCGGTTAAACGAACCGCTTGCCGGAAGGGGAGTTGGGGGCGAAGTAAACGGTCCAGTTTTCTCGCCATGCCTAATACGATCACCAGCCCGATCTACGTCGTTAAGGACAATATCGATACCGACCAGATCATTCCGGCCCAGTACCTGACCCTCGTTCCGACCATCGCCGAGGAGTACGAAAAGCTGGGCAGTTATGCGCTGATCGGTCTGCCTGACGACCAGTACCCCACGCGTTTCGTCCCCGAAGGTGAGACCAAGACCCCGTACAAGATCGTCATCGCCGGCCGCAATTTCGGCTGTGGCAGCTCCCGCGAGCATGCCCCGATCGCCATGGGTGCCGCCGGGGTGGACGCCGTGGTCGCCGAAAGTTTCGCCCGCATCTATTTCCGCAACTGCGTGGCCACCGGCGAACTTTACCCCTTCGATGCCAAGGAACGCCTCTGCGACATCCTCAAGACCGGTGAAGTCGGCACGCTCGACATCGACGCCAACACGCTCACCGTGGGCGAAACCACCTACCAGCTCGTCCCGCTCGGCGACGCCAAGCCGGTCATCGACGCCGGCGGCGTCTTCAACTACGCCCGCCAGAGCGGCATGATCCCGGCTTAGTCGGACGCGTGATTGGTGGGTAGTGACGGGTGATTGGAAGGCCTCGCGGGAGCGCGGCCTCCGTCCCCCCACAAATCACGAATCACCATCCACGCCTTTCGCGGCTAAATCCGCCACAGGCTGTGGTGGTTGCCAAACTCGCTGATCTCGCCGCTCGATTTCTTGCTCACGTAGATCACCATCACCACCGCGGAGACGATGGTGGAGATGAAGACTCCGGCGACCAGCCAGCTTGGGATCGAAGTGCCCACGTGGAGTGCCTGGTAAAAGGTCCTCCACGAATCGATCTTCGGGTCCGCGTGGAGGAAGATTTTGGTGATCCAGGCGACGAGGACGATGGCGAAGATGAAGCCGTAGTTGCGCCGCAATCGCCGCCCGACTGCTTCGAGCCGGGTGATCTTGAAGGAAGGCAGCAGGAGGTCTTCGCAGACGAGCCGCTGCCATTCGCCCTGCAGCATCGAGGTATTCTCGGCCACGATCGGGACGAGGAAATGCGCTTCGAGCATGCGCACCCGCGCCCGGAAGGCATCGTAGAAACGGTAACGCCGGGCCTCGATCCAGAGGAGCATCCAGACCACCGCGAGGTTGAAGAAAAAGATGATGTGCGGGACCTCTCGATTGGAAAAGGCGAAGCCAAAGACCGCTGAGCTGAGGGTGATGGCCCACGAGGTGGTCACATCGAGGCGTTGCCGCCAGATCATGATCCGGCCCAGCTCGCCGCGATAGAAATGCGACATCGCGTTGACGTAGACCGGATCGAAACGCTGCTTCGGGGGGGCTTTCGGAACCTCGGGGATCGGCTCGGGCAGCGGTTCGCTCATGCCGGTAAATCGTGGCTCAGCGTCGCGGGGATTCCCGCTTCATCAAATCTTCCCGCGCCTTTTCCAACCGCTTCCGCTCCTGCTCCGTGAGGCTTGCCAGCCCCGATTTCGCGATCTTGTCGAGCAGCGCATCGACCTCGGCCATGGGTTCGTCCGGATCTTCGTCCGAATCCAGGTTCGGATTGGGCAGCACCCGTAGCTTCGGTTTGCGCCGCAGCGAAGGCATCGGGATTTGCGGCAGGGTCAGCCGCCCCTGCTCGTAGCGGACAAAGAAGTGGGCAAACGCTACAGGTAGCAAGAATGCGATCAGGCCGATGAAGTCCCGGTTGTAGAACGAGATGAGAGTGCCGATCACGACGCCCCCAATCGCCCACCACATGGCTTGGATTCGGAAAAAAAGCAGTGCGCCCGGGTACAGTGTGGCGAAAGCGATGAAAATTCCGAAGGTGCCTGGTTGGCCAGCCAATGCAAATTTCCGCCAAAACCCGAGCGCGGTAAAGGTCAGCGGTATGAGTAGGTACAATACCCCGTAGAAGGTGAGAAAGATCCGGCGGCCAAGGAATTGCTCCACGTCTCGCCCAAACCAAACCAACACCACCATGCTAAAGGCGAAGCCGAGAGTTGGCGGATTGATTAGTCCGTAGGTGAAAATTCGCCAAACTTGGCCGTGGTAAACCAGTTCGCTGGAAAAACCAAGTGCTCCTTCCACCGCGATCAGAGCTTCATTTCCGATGACGGTGCAGATCAGCATCGTCGCGGCGAAAAAAATCATGACCACATGTGTCGCGTACAGCGGATAGCCGCGAAAGTAGGCGAGAGGTTGCTGATCTTCGCTGGGCGCAAACATCATGATGGCATACTGTGTAAGCACGAACCGCGCGCACGGCAATCGCGCATGCAAACGGGGAACTTAGAAGCGAAGCCGCAAAAGAGGGTGAGTCTTGGGCAGCCATAGTCTTGTCACCCGCGGCGGGGGTCCTAAACTCAGAAGCGTCATGGGAAACTTTGGAACCACCGCTCCGGCCAATCCGGCCATCCTCGCTTGGGTTGAACAATACCGCCAAATCTGCCAGCCCGACCGCATCTTCTGGGTCGATGGCTCGGAAGCCGAAAAAGAATTTCTTCTCGATCAAGCCGTCCAGCAAGGCGTCCTGCTCAAGCTGAACCAGGAAAAACTGCCTGGCTGTTATTACCACCGCTCGAACCCGAACGACGTCGCCCGCGTCGAGCAGTGCACCTTCATCTGCACCCCCGCAAAGGATGAAGCCGGCCCGACCAACAACTGGGCCGCGCCGCGCGAGATGTACGACAAACTCCACGGCATGCTCGCCGGCGCCATGAAAGGCCGCACCATGTATGTGGTGCCCTACCTCATGGGGCCGCCCGGTTCGCCGCTGACCAAGGTTGGCCTCGAAATCACCGACTCGATTTACGTCGTGCTGAACATGCGCCTCATGTCGCGCATGGGCCGCATCGCGCTCGATGAACTCGATGCCAAAGCTGCCGCGGGTGCGCCGTCGGATGACTTCAATCGTGGCGTCCACAGCGTGCTCGATTGCAATCCCGACCGCCGCTTCATCTGCCATTTCCCGCAGGACAACGCCATCATCTCGGTCGGCTCCGGCTACGGCGGCAATGTGCTCCTCGGCAAAAAATGCCTCGCCCTGCGCATCGGCAGTTACCTCGGGCGCAACCAGGGCTGGATGGCTGAGCACATGCTCATCCTCTGTGTCGAATCGCCCGAGGGCGAAAAAACGTACGTCGCGGCTGCTTTCCCGAGCGCGTGCGGCAAGACGAACTTCGCCATGCTCATCCCGCCGAAAGCCTTCGATGGCTGGAAGGTGACCACCATCGGCGACGACATCGCCTGGATGCAGCCCGGACCGGATGGAAAGCTCTACGCGATCAATCCCGAGGCGGGTTATTTCGGCGTCGCGCCGGGGACAAATTACAAATCGAACCCGAACGCGATGCAAACGATTCAGCGCGATACGATCTACACGAACGTCGCGCTCGCCCCGGATGGCACGGTGTGGTGGGAGGGCCACGACGATCCGGCGCCGGAAGGTTTGCTCGATTGGAAAGGCCAGCCGTGGTCGCCGGAGTCCGGCGAAAAAGCGGCGCACCCGAACAGCCGTTTCACCGCGCCGATGATGAACAATCCGGCGCTCGCCGAAGAAGCCTTGAAGCCCGAGGGCGTGCCGATCAGCGCGATCATTTTCGGTGGCCGCCGCGCCACCACCATGCCGCTCATCTTCCAGTCGTTTAACTGGATTCACGGCGTCTATCTCGGCGCCACCATGGGCAGCGAAATGACCGCCGCGGCCGTCGGCGGCTACGGCCAGGTGCGCCGCGACCCGATGGCCATGCTGCCCTTCTGCGGGTACAACATGAGCGATTACTTCAACCACTGGCTGAACATCCGCCGCGCCCTCTCCGACCCGCCGCGCATCTTCCACGTGAACTGGTTCCGCAAAGCCGAGGATGGCCGCTTCCTCTGGCCGGGCTTCGGCGAGAATTTCCGTGTGCTCCGCTGGATCATCGACCGCACCCGCGGCCGGGCCCGGGCGCGCGAAACGCAGATCGGCTGGATGCCGGCGTACCACGAGTTCGATTGGAGCGGCATGGATTACTCCAAGGAAGATTTCGCCCAGTGCATGAAGATCGACGGCCCCGAGTGGCAGCGCGAATTGCTCTCCCAAACCGAGCTCTTCCTGCAGCTCCACGATCGCCTGCCGAAGGAGCTCATCTTCCAGCGCGAACTGCTCATCAGCCGCCTGTAACGCAATTGACCCGGGCGAGGCGAAAAATCCCCTCGCTCGGGTAGCTAAGGCTTCGGTATGGGAAGGGTCCTTCCCGCTACCATGACCCGACGTTTCCTCCTCTCCCTCGCCGTGGCCGGAGCTTTCGCGCCGCTGGCCGAAGCCAAGCTCAAACTCCCCGCGCTGGTCAGCGACCACATGGTCCTCCAGCCGGAGACCCGGGCGAATGTCTGGGGCTGGGCCGAGCCCGGCGAAAAAGTGACGGTGAAATTTGCCGATCAGACCGTGTCCACCCAGGCCGGTGCCGATGGCAAATGGAGCGCGCGCCTGGTCGAGCTGAAAGCCGGCACCACCGGCGATCTCACCATTACCGGGGAAGACGAAAAGGTCGTGAAAGACGTGATCGTCGGCGAAGTGTGGGTCGCCTCCGGCCAGTCGAACATGGAGTGGATCGTCGCGAATGCGAAGGACGCCGCGCAGGAACAGGCCGCCGCGAACTTCCCGCAGATCCGCATGTTTACCGTGCAAAAGGCGGCGGAAGCTGCAGCCAAGGACGACTGCATCGGCCAGTGGCAGGTCTGCGCCCCGGAAACCGTCGGGCGTTTCTCCGCGGTCGGCTATTTCTTCGCGCGCGAATTGCACCAGAAAATGAAGGTGCCCGTCGGCGTCATTCACACTTCCTGGGGGGGCACTCCGGCAGAGTTCTGGACGCCGTCCACGGTACTCGAGCGCGAGCCGAAGTTTCAGCGCTACTTCAACCGCTGGAAGTCGGAGAAGGAAAAATACCCCGAAGCCAAAAAAGCTTACGACGAAGCGTACGCCAAATGGGAGCAGGCTTCGGCTGATGCGAAAGCCGCTGGTCAACCGATTCCGCCCACGCCGCGCATGCCGCGCGGGGGCAACGCCTTTGGCGCGCCGGGTTGTTTGTGGAACGGAATGATCGAGCCCGTGCTGCCTTACACGATTCAGGGCGCGATCTGGTATCAGGGTGAAGCGAATGGCGGCAGCGCCGAGGATGCCGAACTCTATCGCGTGCTTTTCCCGACCATGATCCTGAGCTGGCGCCGCGCCTGGGCCCAGGGTGGTCTCGAAGGTAGCGATCAACCGGATTTCCCGTTCCTCTTTGTGCAGCTCGCGAATTACCGCACGCGTTATCCCGATCCCGTCGATAGCTCCTGGGCGCGCCTCCGCGAGAGCCAGCTGGAGACGCTCGAGTTGCCGCGCACCGGCATGGCCGTGGCCATCGATGTCGGTGAAGCCGGCGACATTCATCCGAAAAACAAACAGGAAGTCGGCCGCCGCCTCGCTTTGTCCGCGCTCGCCCAGGTCTATTTCCAGGACGCGGAATACAGCGGCCCGATCATTTCGAGCTGGCAGGATGAGGACGGCAAAATCCGCCTCAGCTTCCGCAACGCCGATGGCCTGAAAGCCGCCGACGGTGGCAAAATCAAAGGCTTCGCCATCGCTGGTGAAGACCGCAAATTTGTCTGGGCTGACGTTGTGATCGACGGCGACCACGTTCTGATCAGCAGCCCACAGGTCCCCAAGCCCGAAGCCGTCCGCTACGGCTGGCAGGACAACCCCGAGGTCAACCTCGTCAACGAAGCCGGCCTCCCCGCCTCTCCCTTCCGCACCGACGACTGGCCTTGGGTCCAGCCCCCAGCGCCTCCCGCACCCGCGCCCGCCAAATAACGCGGCCCACGGATGCCGAAGATAAAAGACCACAGATGCTGCAGATGGTCTGAGCACGCCAAATCCGCGAAGCGAACGTAGGTGGCTCTTCCCAGAGCCGCCCCGAAACCTCCCCCGCCAAAGGCGGCAAATTCCCCTCGCTCCACTGACTCCCGCAAATTGCGAGGTCGTCGCGCCATCTCTGTTTCCCCGTCTGCGCCATCCATGGTTCCCCTGATCTGTGGCATCCCCGTGCTTGCCGGGATGCGATGGCACTGCTTTAGAAGCTCTCAATGACCTGTCGTTCCGTTTCCCGCCTCTGCCTCGGGCCTTACTCCGAGAGCGCCGTGATCGACACGGCGAAGCAGGCGTTGGCCGAGATCGGCGGCAAGGTCACCTGCGGTTTCGTCTTCGTCTCCGCCGATTACGCCCCGCAGCTCACCGATTTCCTCGAGCTTCTCGAACTGCACGCGCATGTCCCGCTGCTGGCTGGTTGCAGCGGGGTCGGCCTCATCGCCACCGGGCACGAAGAAGAGCAGGCCATCGGGTTTTCGCTCCTCCTCCTTTACCTCCCGCATACCGAGGTCCGCGCCGTGCGCCTCCCGGCCGTGGGTGAAGACGAAGAGCTCACGCCCGAGACCATGCGCAATCTGGCCGGGCCGGGCAGCCAGCATTTCGAAAGTTGGATCGTCGTCGCCAATCCTTTCACCCTCGCCGTCGAACCGTGGCTCGATGCCTGGAATGCCGGTTTCCCTGGCGTCGCCGCTGTCGGTGGGCTCGCCAGTGGCGGGCGGCGCGGCGACACCGCGTTTGCCTTTTTCGAGCGCCAGTTGCTCGAAGGCGGCATCGCCGTCGGCTTTTCCGGCGGCGTAAAAATTCGCACCCTCGTCAGCCAGGGGTGCCGCCCGGTGGGCGAACCTTTCACCATCACCGGCGCGGAAGGTCATCTCGTGACTTCCCTGGGCTCACGCCCTGCCTTCGAGGTGCTCGATTCCACCTTTGGCGCATTGCCTGCGCAGGACAAAGCCCTCGCTCAAGGCAACCTCTTCGTCGGCCTCGCCATGTCCGAGTACGTCGAGGAATTCAAGACCGGCGACTTTCTCATTCGCAATCTCATCGGCGGTGATCCCGAGGCTGGCGTGCTCGCCGTCGGGGCCTTGCCGCGTGTGGGCCAGACCCTGCAATTCCAGCTCCGCGACCGCGAGAGCGCCGATGCCGAAATGCGCCAGCTCCTCGACGTGGTCCAGCAGGAAGGTGCCCGTCCTTTCGCCTCGCTGATTTTTTCCTGCACCGGCCGCGGCCGCCACCTCTTCGGCGAACGTCATCACGACGCCGCCACGATCGCCGAAGTCCTCGGCGAACACCCCAGCGCCGGCTTCTTCTGCAACGGCGAAATCGGCCCCGTTGGCCCCCGCAATTTCGTCCACGGCTACAGCGCCGCCCTCGCCCTCTTCTGCGAGCGCTGAGGGCTGTCAGATCCGTGGTTCACGCAGCCCTCTGCGTGAAGCGATAATGCCTGCGCCTGACCGGCGCAGGGTGATCTTTTTCATCTCCCGCAAAGCCTGCGTAGACCACGGATCTACTTCTTCTCCTCCGGCTTCTTTTCCGCCACCGGTGGCGTCAGGCTGGCCACGATATCCAGATATTCCGGCTTCACCGCCGCCGCGGCCGTGAGCAGCTCACGCCCGAGATCGGTGAACCCCATGACCAGGGCAAAATTGCCGAGGTTCCACTGCCGCTCGGCGGTGTCGTTCGCGGAAAGCCCAGGCCGGATGAAACTGCGGCCCATGGCCACGATCGATTCCGTGGCCACATCGTTCCAGCCGACGGGCAGCGTGCCGAATTGCGATTGGAGCACCAGCTGCGTTTCCGTGCCCGTGAAACGTCCCGGCGGAAACGCCGCTCCGGTCGCTCGTTTGGCCGGGCCCGTGTAGCCGATCGTGCCCAGATCGCGCACGAGTTGCTGGCGAAATTCCACGAGCGCATCGAGCCGCATCGAGAGCCGCTCTTTCAGTTTCCGCACCTTCGGCGTCTTCGGCCGAAACTCCGCTGCCAGGTCACGCGCCTCGGTGAAATGTTTCTGCGCGATCTGTTCGTTGCACTTCTTCTTCACCTCCGCGAGTTGCTCCTCCTCAGCTGCCTCGTTCCGCGCGAACTCCTTCTTCGCTTCTTCTTCGGCCGCTGCGTCGGCCTTTTCCAGCCGCTGAATCGCGGCTTCCACTTTGGTTCGCAATCCCGCCGAGAGTTTTAGCTTCTCGCGCGCGCCCTTCAGTTTTTCGATCGCCGCATCCGCCTGGCTCGGGTCCCGCGAATCGAGCGCATTGCCCAGCCCGCGATAGAGCTCGAGTTCATCCGAAATCGGGGCGAGCAGTTTTTTGTAGTCGGCGATCCATTCGAGCGGCGGCTCGGGATTGGCCTTTTGGAATCGCTCGAAGAGCCGTTTGGAATCCTCCGTTTCACCGAGGCTCCAGTTCTTCAGCCCGAAAAGCAGATACCCCATCGCCTCGCCGGTGCTCGGATTGAAATCCACCGCCATGTTCGCCGCCACGGCGCCATTGCCCATCATAGCCTTGGCCGTCTCGGCGAAAAACTTCACCTCACGCTCATCCTCTTCGCCGTGGCCGTATGGCTCGCGTTTGGCCAACCGGTCGAAGGCCTTGCGGGCCGCCTTTTCCTGTCCGTCGAGGATCAAGGCGAGCCCCTCGTTCATCGTCAGCCAGTTCAGCAGCGGCTGCGGTACGTCCATCTCATCGGCAAACGAACGGAACCCAGCGGCTGCGCGTTTGGCCTGGCCGTTGAGCAGCAATTCTCGCGTCGCTTTGAAACGCTCCTCCTGTTCCGGCCGCGCCTTGCGCACGGGCTGATTGCGATTCACCACCGTCACGCCCTGGCCGTCGCGATTCCCGGGAAAAATCCGGTCGCGATATACCCACGCTCCTACGCCGCCGAGCACCACGATCGCCACCATCACAAATGTGATCCAGCTCATCGCCCGCGCTTCGTCCTCCGTCTCCAGGACCACGCGCGCGCGCTTTTGCCCCGGCCCGCCACCTTGTTTGACCACCTGTGCGTGCGCGTACTCCAGGTGCTCGATGAATTCCTCGTAGCTCGGGTAGCGCTGATCCGGGTCCTTGTGCAGCGCGCGATTGATCACAAAAGTGGTCGCGCTGTTCATGTCTGGCGCGAAAGCCTGGAGGCTGACGACCTGCGACTTCAAATGCTTCAGCGCCACCAGCGAAGCCGTCTCCGCTTCAAACGGCGGACGCCCGGCCAGCGCGTGAAAAAGCGACGCCCCCAGCGAATAAATATCGCTGCGAAAATCCTCCCGCGGCGGCGAGTCGAGCTTCTCCGGCGCGACGTAGTAAGGTGTGCCCCACACTTCTCCATCGCTCTTCTCCACGTGCTCCTGGAGCGAGGCGAGGCCGAAGTCCACGATCTTGGCCGAGTGCGCATTGGCGAAGAGGATGTTGCCCGGCTTCACGTCGCGATGCACCAGACCGCGCTGATGCGCCGCCTGCAACCCGCGCGCCACTTGCACCCCCACCTCCAGCACCTGCACCTCGGCCACACTTCCCTGCAAGGTCATCAGTTCGTCGAGCGAACCTTTGTCGACCAGCTCCATCGCGATGTAGAGCAGGCCGTGATCTCTCGCCGCCGAATACACCCGCACCACGTTGGGGTGGTTGATCGATGCTGTGATCGCCGCCTCGCGCTGAAACTGCGCGACGAAATCGGGATCCGCGCTGAATTCCTTGCGCAAAAGCTTCAGCGCCACTGCCCGGTTCAGCGTCGTATCCCACGCCCGGTACACCGCGCCCATGCCGCCGGCACCGAGTACTTCCTGGATCTCGAAATGGTCGAAGCGTGTGCGCACCCGCTGCGGTGTCCCGCAGGAAGGACAGTGCACGAGCGTGAGAGGCTCCTGGTCTTCGATATCGATCAGAGTCCCACACGATTGACAGGTGTGGACTAAAGGCGCGGCGGATTCGTCCATGGGCGCATCCACCCTACCACGCGCAAGGTGACCCCGGCAATGACCCTCATGCATGGTTCCGTGACGTTTCATTACCCGAACGCATGGTTGGCGCTCCCCGCGTTTTCGACGAACAAACGGGTTCCTCCTATGCGTTTCCTCCTCGCCCTCCTGGCTCTCGGTGCGTCGCTCCTCGCCGCCGAAAAGCCCAATATCGTCCTCATTCTCGCCGACGACATCGGTTACGGCGATCTCGGCTGCTACGGCGCCACCTTGGTGAAAACGCCGAATCTCGACCGCCTCCGCGCTGCGGGTTGTAAATTCACCGACGCCCATTCCTCCGCCTCCACCTGCACTCCCACGCGGCGCGCCCTGCTCACCGGCACGTATTCGTGGCGGCAAAAAGAAGCGTCGAGCATCATGCCCGGCGATGCACCGCTCGGCATTGCCCCGGGCACCACCACGCTGCCTTCGATTCTGAAAGAAGCCGGCTACCGCACCGGCGCGGTCGGCAAGTGGCACCTCGGTCTTGGTGATGAAAAAGGCCCGGCCTGGAATGGAGAGCTCAAGCCCGGCCCGCTGGAGCTCGGCTTCGACTACGCCTTTCTGATCGCTGCGACCGGCGATCGGGTGCCCACCGTCTTTTTCGAAAATCACCGCGTGGTCGGTCTCGATCCGGCCGATCCGATCCAGGTGAGCTATAAGGAGAAGATCGGCACCGAGCCCACCGGGAAAGAGAACCCGGAGTTACTGAAGCTCAAGCACACGCATGGCCACGATATGACCATCGTGAATGGCATCGGCCGTATCGGCTGGATGACGGGCGGCAAGGCAGCCCGATGGAAGGATGAAGACATGGCCGATACGCTCACGGGCAAGGCGATCGATTTCATCGAGCGCGAACAAAAAGCGCCATTCTTCCTCTACCTCGCCACGCACAATATCCACGTGCCGCGCGTGCCGAACCCGCGGTTCAAAAATGCCAGCCAGTGCGGCATTCGCGGCGACGCCATCGCCGAACTCGACGACACCGTCGGCAAGGTGCTCGACACCCTCGATCGCCTGAAACTCACCGACAACACCCTCCTCATCTTCACCAGCGACAACGGCGCGGTGAATGACGACGGCTACGAGGATTTCGACACCTCGGCCCACAAAATGAACGGCGTGCTTCGCGGCACGAAAGGCACGATTTTCGAAGGCGGCCACCGCGTGCCTTTCCTCGCCCGCTGGCCCGGTCACATCCAGGCTGGTAGCGAATCCGGCGCATTGCTCGCTTCGCTGGATTTGCCCGCCACTTGCGCGGCCCTGACCGGCGTCACGCTGCCCGCTGATGCGGCGCGCGATAGTATCAATGTGCTGCCCGCGCTCCTCGGCCAAAGCCAGACCGGCCGCAGCGATTTTATCGCGCACAATGGCGGCATTGTCGGGCCTTTCAGCATCCGCCAGGGCGATTGGGTTTTCGTCCAGGGCGGCAAAGGCAACTACGCCCGCGCCAACGAAGCCAGTGCGGGACTCGATATGAGCCAGGGGGGCCTGTTCAACCTCGCCGCTGATCTCGCCCAGCAAAAGAACCTCGTCACCGTCAGCCCCGACAAGGTGGCCGAACTCAAAGCCTTCCTTGCGGCTGCTCGCGAAAAAGGCCGCACCCGTCCTTAACTTCCACTTCCTTCCTCTCATGCTCCGCTACGTCCTCCTTCTCGTAGTCGCTGCGTTCACCACCCACGCCGCGCAGCCGCCGAACATCGTCCTCATCTTCTCGGACGATCACGCCTATCAGGCGATCAGTGCTTATGGCGACGAACGCAAATTGATTGAGACCCCGAACATCGACCGTATCGGCCAGGAAGGCATGCGCTTCGATCGTTGCATCGTGCCGAACTCCATCTGCGGCCCGAGCCGCGCCATGGTGCTCACCGGAAAATACAGCCACGCCAACGGCTTTTATAACAACACCAACAGCCGCTTCGACGGCTCGCAGGCGACCTTCCCGAAACTGCTCCAGGCCGCAGGTTATCAGACCGCGATGATCGGCAAGTGGCACCTCGAAAGCGATCCGACCGGCTTCGACTTCTGGCAGATCCTCTACGGCCAGGGCGTGTACTATAATCCGCCCATGAACCGCATGGGCCAGCGGGTGCAACTCGATGGCTACGTCACCGATCTGATCGCTGATGCCTCGCTCGATTGGATGAAAAAGCGCGATAAATCCAAGCCCTTCCTGCTCATGACCCAGCACAAGGCGCCGCATCGCGAATGGGAGCCGCCGCTGCGTCATCTCGATTTCGATCACGGCCGGGTTTACCCCGAGCCGCCGACCCTATTCGACGACTACGCCAATCGCGGCCTCGCCGTGCGCGACCAGGATATGACCCTGGAAAAAACGATCACCGAAAAAGACATGAAGCTGATCGTGCCGCCGCAGCTCACCAGCGAGCAGCGCACGGTTTGGAGTGCCTACTACGACCCGCGCAACGCCGCCTATTTCAAAGCGAATCCGCAGGGCAAGGATCTCGTGCGCTGGCGCTATCAGCGCTACATGCATGACTACCTCGCCTGCGTAAAAGCCGTCGATGAAGCCGTGGGCCGCGTGCTGCAATACCTCGACGATGAAGGCCTCGCGCAAAACACCATCGTCGTCTACGCCGCCGACCAGGGCTTCTACCTCGGTGAACACGGCTGGTTCGACAAACGCTGGATCTTCGAGGAATCCGTCCGCACCCCGCTGCTCATGCGCTGGCCTGGTATGATCAAAGCCGGCACCGCGAATGGCCACCTCACCAGCGTCATCGATTTCGCGCCCACTTTCCTCGAAGCCGCCGGCCAGCCCATTCCTCCGGAAATCCAGGGCCGCAGCCTCCAGCCGCTCTTCGCCGGCACCACCCCGGATGATTGGCGCAAGAGCCTTTACTATCACTATTACGAGTACCCGCAGCCGCATCACGTCCGCCCGCACGAAGGCGTCATCACCGATCGTTATAAACTCATCCACTTCTACCTCCCCGACGTAGACTACTGGGAACTCTACGACCGCGAAAAAGACCCGCACGAACTCCGCCAGTTTGCCGATGATCCCGCCTATGCCAAAACCGTTGAGGAACTAAAAACCGAACTCGCTCGCCTCCGCACCGAACTCAAAGTCCCCGATCCGATTCCCAAGGAAGCCTATGGCCGGCTCTACATGCCGCCGGGACCGGCGAAGAAAAAGCAACAGCCCTCACAGCAGTAACTCGTCCTCCTCCCTTAACGATGAAATCCCTCTGCCTGTTTCTGACGCTGGCTGCCTCCGGCCTGCTCGCTGCGGATAAGCCGAATATCGTGATCATTCTCTGCGACGACCTCGGCTACGGCGACGTGCAGGCGAATAACCCCGAGGGGAAAATCGCCACGCCGAATATGGATCGCCTCGCGCGGGAAGGCGTGCGGTTTACCGACGCGCACACGCCGTCGGCAGTGTGTTCGCCCACCCGGTATGGGCTGATGACCGGCCGCTACAACTGGCGTTCGAAGTTGCAGAGTTTTGTGCTCGGCGGGTTGTCGCCACGGCTGATCGAGCCGGGCCGGGAAACCATTGCCAGTCTGCTCAAAGCGCAGGGCTATCATACGGCGATGGTTGGCAAATGGCACCTCGGCATGGATTGGGTGAAACTGCCCGGGAAGGACGTGACGGAGCTCAATATCGAGACGCCCGAGCAGGTGCGAAATGTGGACTACGCCCAGCCGATCGCGAACGGTCCGACCAGTGTGGGCTTCGATACCTATTTCGGCATCAGCGCTTCGCTTGATATGGTACCGTACACCTTCATCGAAAACGATCGCGTGACGGTGCAGCCGACGGAGGATCGCGACTTTCCACTCATGGTCGGGCACGACGACAAGAAGAGCCGCCTCGGCCCGGCTGCGCCCGGTTTCAAAGTGGAAGACGTGCTGCCGGCGTTGACGCGCAAAGCCACGGCGGAGATCACGGCGCGCGCCGCAGAAGTCAAAGCAGGCAAACCGTTCTTCCTCTACCTGCCGCTGAATTCGCCCCACACCCCGATCGCGCCGACCGCGGAATGGCTCGGAAAAAGCGGGCTGAATCCGTATGCGGATTTCGTGATGGAGACCGACTGGGCCGTAGGTGAAGTGCTCAAGGCGCTCGACGCCGGTGGCGTCGCCGAAAACACCCTCGTCATCTTCACCAGCGATAACGGTTGTTCACCCCAGGCCCGCTATGAAGACCTGCTGCCCAAGGGCCACGATCCGAGCCATCCGCTCCGTGGGACCAAGGCGGATATCTACGACGGCGGCCACCGCGTGCCTTTCTTCGTGCGCTGGCCGGCGAAGGTAAAACCGGCGGTCACCGACCAATTGATCTGCCTCACCGACGTCTTCGCCACTTGCGCGGAGATCGTCGGGACGAAGGTTCCGGATACTGCCGGGGAAGATAGCGTGAGTTTTCTGCCCGCTCTGCTTGGCACGGCGAAGGCCCCGTCGCGCGAAGCCGTGGTGCACCACTCCATCAATGGCATGTTCGCCATTCGCCAGGGGCCGTGGAAACTGGAGCTCTGCCCCGGTAGCGGCGGTTGGTCGGAGCCGCGGGATCCCGTCGCCGTGAAGCGCGGTCTGCCGGAGACCCAGCTCTATCGCATCGGTGATGGCGATATCGCCGAACAAAAGAACGTCGCAGCGGAAAACCCCGAGATTGTCGCCCGGCTGAATGCACTGCTGGAAAAATACATCGCCGACGGACGCAGCACCCCTGGAGCGCCGCAGAAAAACGCCGTGCCGGTGGTGATTCGCAAACCCATCGTCCCCGGCGCGAAAAAGAAACCGGACTAGGAGGCATCCGGATGCGAGGAAATAGCCCTGCGGAAGGCGACTAAGGCTGGTGGCTCCGCCGGATTCACCCATTTCTACCCACATGAAAACCCGCCTGGCCTCCCTCCTGTTCGCCGTCGCCACTGCCGCCCACGCCGAGCCTCAATGGATCTGGCTGTCCAAAAAAGCCGCCAATGGCGAAGAGGTGCTCCTGCGCCAGCAGTTCGAGATTTCGGGCGCGGTGAAGTCCGCGACGCTGCAGTTTTCCGTCGATGATCAGGCTCAGGCGATATTGAATGGAAAGCCCTCGCTGGTCAGCCCGGCCTGGCAACAGCCCGCCAAGGGCGACGTGAAGGCCTTGCTGCAGCCCGGCAAAAACGAGCTCGTGCTCGCCGCGAAGAACAATGGGGGCAGTGCCGCAGCGGTCGCGGTGCTGAATATCGAATTGGCCGACGGCAAAAAGTTGGCGATCGAGACGGGTGGGGACTGGCAGGCAGCGCCGGGCAAGACCACGAATTTCCAGCCGGCGGTGGTGCTCGCGAAATATGGGGATCGCCCGTGGGGCCGCGTTTTCGAGGGCAAAGCGGGAGGCACCAATGAAGGGCCAGCCACCGTGGTCGCGCCGGCCGATCTGAAATTGCCGCCCGGTTTCAAAGCCGAGCTGCTCTATACCGTGCCGAAAGCTGACCAGGGTTCCTGGGTGGCGCTCACGGTGGAAAAGGAAGGCCGCCTTTTGGCCAGCGATCAATATGGCACCGTCTATCGCATCACCGTGCCCCCGCTCGGCACCGCGGACCCGGACAAAGCCACGAAGATCGAGGCGCTGACTTTGCCGCCGGACAAGGATGGCAAGCCGCTCGGTGGTGCCCACGGCCTGCTCTACGCTTTCGACAGCCTGTACCTGATGAACAACGAGCGCGTGGGCAAAGGCCTCTGGCGCTTGCGCGACCAGGATGGCGATGGCCAGTACGAGACGGCGGAATATCTGCGTACCATGCCTGGCGGCGGCGAGCACGGCCCGCACGGCTTCTCGCTCGGGCCGGATGGCAAGTCGATCTACTTCGCCGCGGGCAATCACACCAAGCTGCCCGAGCATATCGAGCTGCAGCGGCCGGTGGCGATCAATGAAGATCACCTCATCACCCGTCTGTGGGATGCGAATGGCCACGCCAAGGGCATCCTTGCGCCGGGGGGGTACATCTGCCGCATGGATCCCGACGGCAAGACCATCGAACTCTTCTGCGGCGGTTTCCGGAATCAGTACGACATCGCCTTCGACGCGAACGGTGAGCTCTTCACCTACGACTCCGACATGGAGTGGGATATCGGCACACCGTGGTACATGCCCACGCGGATCAATCACTGCGTGAGCGGCGGCGACTATGGCTGGCGTAGCGGCGCCGGTCGCTGGCCGGCCTACTACGCCGATTCGCTGCCGGCGGCGGTGAATATCGGACCCGGCTCGCCGACCGGCACGGTCTTCGGCACCGGGGCGAAATTTCCCGCGAAATATCAGCGCGCCTTTTTCGCGCTCGACTGGACCTACGGCACCATGTGGGCCATCCACCTGATCCCCGATGGCGCGAGTTTCCGCGCGGAGAAGGAAGAGTTCGTCACCGGGAAACCGCTCCCGCTCACCGACGCGATCATTCGCCCGCAGGATGGCGCGATGTATTTCACCATCGGCGGCCGCCGGACGCAGAGTGGCCTGTATCGCGTGATTTATACCGGCAGCGAGAGCACCGCTCCCGCGGCGCCGCTCGCCGTCACGCCCGAGGCGAAGCTGCGGCACGACTTGGAGAAATTGCATGATGCTGGTGTGGGGCCGGAGGCCGTGGACAAAGCCTGGCCGTCGCTCAGCCACGCGGACCGTTTCCTTCGCTTTTCCGCGCGGGTCGCCATCGAGCGCCAGCCCGCCAGCCAGTGGGCCGACCGCGCGCTCGCCGAGAAAAACCCGCAGGCCTCGATCGAAGCCCTCATCGCGTTGGCGCGCGTGGGCGACAAATCGCTCCAGCCGCGCCTGATCGAAGCGCTCAGCCGGCTCGATTTTGCGAAAGTCGAACCGGGGCTGCGCCTGCCGCTGCTGCGCGCTTGGGAGCTGTGCTTCACCCGCATGGGCAAACCGGCGCCGGAAGTCTGCGCGCAGCTCGCGGCGAAATTCGACCCGCTCTTCCCGCAGGCCGATCCGCTGGAAAACCGGGAGCTGATCCAGCTCCTCGTCTTCCTCGATTCGACGAAGATCGTCGGCAAAGCCGTGCCGCTGCTCGCCACCACGCAGGATGCCGGCGAATCGCTCGCCGCCTCGAGTGTGCTGGCCCGCAATGAAGGGTACGCCCGTGCCGCGCAGGCGATGGAAGCAAGTCGCCCGAATCGCCAGGCGATCGCCTATGCCTACGCGCTGCGCATGGCGACTGCCGGCTGGACCCCGGCCTTGCACAAAGCCTACTTCGCCTGGTTCCCGAGCACCCGCGGGTGGAAGGGTGGCAATAGCTTCGTGAAGTTCCTCGAAAACATCCGCATCGAATCGCTGGTGAATGTCCCCGAGGCGGAGCGCCCCGCGCTCGATGACCTGAGCCGCAAGCAAGGCCCGAGCGGTTTGCAGATCACGGCCACGCCGAAAGGCCCCGGCCGTGCCTACACGACCGACGATCTCGTGAAGCTGGTCGGTACCGGCCTGCGCGGGCGCAATTTCGCCAATGGCAAAGCCATGTTTGCCGCGACGCTCTGCGCCTCGTGCCACAAATTTGCCGGCGACGGCGGCAATATCGGCCCGGATCTCACCGGCAGCGGCAATCGCTATACCGTGCGCGATCTCGCCGAAAACATCATCGATCCCAGCAAGGTGATCAGCGACCAGTACGAAAGCAGCGAGCTCACGCTGAAGGACGGCAGCGCGATCATCGGCCGCATCGTGGTCGAGGAAAACGGCAAGCTTTTCGTCATGACCAGCCCGCTGACGCCCGACGACCTCACCGCCGTTACCGAGGCTGACGTGACCGGCCGCAAACCGTGGAACGTGTCGATGATGCCGCCCGGCCTGATCAATTCGCTCAACGAAGACGAACTCAAGGATCTGCTCGCCTACCTGCAAAGCGGCGGCAATGAACAGGACAAAGCCTTCGCCCGCTGAGTCGACCGTTGGTGTACAGGCTTCAGCCTGCTCGTGGCAGCAGAAGGAACGTCGCCACCTTTCCGCAGCTAAGGCTGTACTCCAACGTCTGCTGCCGACCGCCATCACGGCATCGCAACGCGATGCCGGAGATGGGAGTTAAAGCAGTAAAACGCGCCCTTGCCCCCGTTCAGGGCATCTGGCAGACCGGCTTCGTCATGAAAAACCGGTTAGCTCTTGGTGTCTTGTTGCTCCTGTCCTGCACGGCTTTCGCCGACAATCTCCGCGTGGAAATGAAAGCGGAGAAAAAGCGCTTCGATACCTCGCGCGAAAAGTCGGAGACCACTTTCACCAGCAACGAAAAGTGGGGCTACGTTATCAAGCTGCGCAACACCACCTTCAAGGATCTGCCCGATGTGTCGGTCGAGTATCAGATCTTCAGCAAGGACGAAAAAATGGCCGCCAGCAAAGGCGACGTCGATCATCGCCGGCTCAAGGGCACCCAGAAAATCGGCGATTGGAAAGTGAACGCCATTTCCAGTTTCGAGACCGAGCAGGTGGACCTCACCCGCTCGCAATTGGTCGGCGGTTATTACTACGCCAACCGCGCCAGCGTGAAGGCCACCGACAGCATCACCGGCATCTGGGTCCGCATCTTTTCCGCCGGCAAACAGATCTCCGAAATTATCGACCCGCCGAGCCTCGCGACCAAGGCCAAGTGGGACGCGCCCGCCCTCCCGGCCAACGAGAAATAACTGGCACCCGCCTCGCTTGAAAAGCAAACCGCCCGGCGCTCACGAGGAACGCCCGGCGGCATCAATCAACGGCCACGTTTGGGCCGGTCTGATCAAAGGTTGCGGGTTACGGAATGCCGATCGTGGCCAGCGCCTGGGTCTTGTCGCTGAAGTTGATCGTGAGCGTCACCGCGCTACTGACGCTGAAGCTGCGCGCCGAGGAAATCGCCCGTGGCGATCAGCGGGCGAATCTTGCCTTTATCCACCGCCAGAGGCCGAGGTGTTTTTCCCGGTGATGCCTTTGCCGCGGCGTTTCGCCACGAAGATCGGCCGCCCCAGGTTGCCGCCCGGCAGTGCCGTCGCGACGAAAGCCACGTCGCCATTTCCATCCACTACGATGGCGGCCGGAGTTGCCGGGACAGTGGGGCTGTAGAAGCTCTCCTGGATTTTGTGGCCGTCCAGCGCGTCGTACTGGGCGGTGTAGTAGTAGTCCACATCAACTGGGGTTTTCGCGTAGCCGGTTACTGCGTTTATCCACGGCAATGGCCTTGCCTCCCTGCGAAGCATTGAGGGCCGGATCGGATTTATACTCCTGCAGCCAGGCGGGATAAAACTGGTCGGCATGCGCCAGGGTGGCGCCCCCTGCGAGCAGGAGCAGTGAGGCAAAGAAACCCCGCGCCACGGGGCAAAGACGAAAGCCATGGACCTGGCTGGCTGGAACGATATGCATGGATGCGGTGGTTGATGTGGATTGGGGCGGACTGGCTTCCTTCATGCGGTGGTATGCGACGTTTGGATGCAGGCCCTTCCGGCAGGCTCGATGGCCTTTTCCGGTTGGGAGGGCGCGGCATGCCGGGCGCCCGACGAAAGCCCCATCCGCCAAAGGTTGTATATGGCTTTCCGTACTCTTCGCAGTTCGGCGAGGGCATCCGCCGCGGCGAAATCGCCAACCATCCGCCACGGAATCTTCACGCCTTCGTGGGGCATTCCTCACCTCCGGTTCACGAAACGGCCACACGCCACCCCAAGAATCCGCGGCGTGCTAGCCATCCGTCCCCATCTCGCTGTTGCCAGTCTCGCTCTCTTTTCCGGGGTTTTTGTGGCCCTCGCCCAAAATCCCGAACCCGCCGTTCACCGGGGTGGAGGGCCACGCTCGCTGGTTGCTTCGGTGCCGCGCATGCCCGTTTCCCAGATGATCGAGGAAATCGGCGAACTCCCTGCGCTGCCGGAGGGCGTGAGCGAATTGCGCTTCAAGGATTTTTACAAGCTCCCCGTCGGCCCGCGCGGCCTCGAACCCGCGGAAACGCTGAAAAAACTCGATGGCACCAAGGTTCGCCTCGTCGGCTATTTCGTTTTCGAAGACTGGAGCTCCTGCTCCTGCCCGCCGGATAGCAGCGCCGACACCGCGACGCGCAAGGCCCGCCGCCCGCTACCCGCCTGGATGAAACACGTGGTGCCCGGCCGCATCATGATGGCCACGCGCCCGGTCACCGTGAGCCTCGGCCACTACGGCCTCTGCGACGATCTCCCACCGCAGGTCGCGTATCTCAATATCGCCTCGAAATACGGCGAACCGGTCTTCTACCGGCCCGGTCTTTTTGCCGTCACCGGTACGCTGGTGGTCGGCAACAAGGACGAACCCGATGGCCGCATCTCGTACGTGCGCCTCGCCGTCGACAGCGAAACCGATGTGGTCCCCGTCGGCCGCATCCCGGGCAGTGCGAATTCGGCCCCGGTGCCTGCGCGGGCCTCGGCCCCCACGGCCACGGCCGCCAACCCCTGATTTTTTCGTCAACCCAACTACCCAACCCAAAACCCTACCAACCTCCGATCATGTTCAAACCAAAAGCCATTCTCGCCGCCGGCATCGCGGCCCTCTGCGGATTCACCGCGAGCGCTGATGCCGCTTCCGTTATCAGCCGCCTCAATCCGCCCAGCGCTCTCTTCACCTTCGGTGACGCTGGCGCTCCCTACATCGCCCGCTTCCTGCCCGGCCAGCGCTTCGATCTCCAGTGCACCGTGCAGCCGGATACCGGCCTCACCGTCACGAGCGTGAGCTTCAAGGTCGACAACGCCGTCGTCACCGGCACGACCAACCTGACCACCACCGGCCTCGTCGGCGGTCTTGCGGCGAACTCCGCCGTGGCCACCCGCTACGCCTACTCCATCACCAAACCGGGTGTGCACACCCTCACCGCCATCGCCACGCTGAGCGACAACAGCGTTGTGCAGGCGGTCGGCAATTTCGAAATCGTTCGCGTCCCGGGCATCGGCACGCTGAAGAACGTCATCGTCATGATCGGCGACGGCATGGGCGCCGCGCACCGCACCGCCGCGCGTCTCGTCGCGAAGGGCGTGCAGCAGGGCAAAGCGAATGCCCCGCTGAACATGGACACCTTCCCGTACACCGGCATGGTCGAGACCTCCTCGCTGAACTCGATCGTCACCGACTCCTCGCCGGGCGCCGCTTGCTACTCCACCGGCAACAAGTCGAACAACAACCAGCAGGGCGTTTTCCCGGATGACACCACCGACGCTTTCGACAATCCGCGCGTCGAACTCATCGGCGAATTCCTCGCCCGCAAAAAAGGCAAGGCCCTCGGCATCGTGACCACCGCCGACGTCTTCGACGCGACCCCGGGCGCCTTCGGCAGCCACACCTCGAACCGCGGCGCCGGCACCGGCATCTGCGATCAGTACCTCGATGAAACGGCCGTCAGCGCCAACCTCAAGGTTCTCATGGGCGGCGGCCGCAAGTGGTTCCTGCCCAAGGCGACCTCGGGCAGCGCCCGCACCAATGCGACCGACTACTCCCTCCCGGCCGCCCAGGCGACCGCTTGGGGCGTGGCCCAGGGTGCCGCGGACGAAAACCGCGATCTGCTCGCCGACTTCCAGACCGCCGGCTTTGCCTACGCTCCAACCAAGACCGACCTGACTACGGTGGCTCCCGGCGCGACCAAGCTCCTCGGCCTCTTCACGCTCTCGAACATGAACGTGTCGCTCGACAAGATCGGCAAGCGCCGCGGCACCTCGACTGTGGTCGATGACTACGGCTTCCCGGATCAGCCCATGCTCGACGAAATGACCAGCGCCGCGCTCGGCGTGCTGAACAAGAACAGCAATGGCTTCGTCCTCATGGTCGAAGGCGCCTCGATCGACAAGCAGGCCCACAACATGGACACCGAACGCTGGATCCTCGAGACCCTCGAGTTCGATCGCGCGATCGGTGTGGCCAAGGCCTTCGCCCAGGCGAACAAAAACACGCTGGTCATCATCACCGCCGACCACGAATGCTCCGGCGCCGGCCTGATCGGTGCTTCGGTCGTGACCAACTCGCAGCTCCAGACGCGCGCCGCTTCCGGCGGTGGTGCCGCCCAGCTCCGCACGGGCGTCGTCGGCACGTATGATGCCGCCGGCTTCCCGGTCTACACCATCGAACCCGATGGTTTCCCGACCACCACCGACATCGATAAGAAGCTCCTCGTCGGTTACGCCGCGAACGCCGACCGTTACGAAGATTGGCTCACCAATCCGTTCCCGCTCCGGGATAGCCAGCAGCCTTTCAACGGCACCGCGCCGCTGAACACCTATCCGAACCTGCCGGTCAATCGCGACACCACCGGGAACTTCCTCATCACCGGCCAGGTGTCCGACACCACGGCGGTCCACACCGCCTCGGACATCCCGCTCTCTGCCTTCGGCCGCGGCGCGCAGAACTTCAGCGGTTATTTCGATAACACCGAAGTCTTCTTCAAGGTGATGAGCCTCTTCGGCACCCGGTAATTCTCCCCGATCCCGCCAGCCGGGAGCGCTCCTGCGAGCGTCTTCCGGCGCGGGGTCGAAGCACCCAACCGATTACCTCGCTTCCTATGAAAGCATTCTATTCCGCGCCTGAGGCGCTGGAAACCCGCATCGCTCCGGCGGCGGTCTTTGTGGATGCCACGTCGCTCACGATTTCGCTGAGCACGTCGGGCGCCCTCAAGATCGCGCCGAAAGTGGCCAACAGCTCCGTGGAGGTGCATCTCCAGCAGCTGGAAAATGGCGACTTCCTCATCACCGACGCCGCTGGCGACGACGATCTCGAAGAGACCGCCGATTTCACCGGCAATGTCACCAGCGTCAATGTCGCGCTGGGCAATGGCGACGACCTCGTGGACGTGGCGCTGCTCGGCGCCAACGGCTTCCGCGGTTCGCTCTCCATCTCCACTGCGCTGGGCGATGATTCCGTGACCGTGAGCGAAGGCCTGCTCAAAGGCCCGCTGAGCATCACGACCAAAGCCAACTCCGAAATCACCCTCGGCGGCTCCGATCTGAACATCCGCGGCGCGGTCAGCGTCGCGCAGGTCGGCGGTTCCTTCACCCTCGAAGAAGGCAGTCTCCTTGGCAGTCTCTCGGCTTCCGGCGCCAATGCCTTCGAACTCCTGGGTTCGGTGCGGGGCTCGGCTTCGCTGAAGGCGACCACGGCGGCCAGCTTTGCCGTCGGTACGCTGGGCAGCTCCCCGGCGACCACGATCAAGGGCGGCCTCACCATCACCGGTTCGGCCGGCGACGACAGCCTCGAACTCGCCAACGTCAACGTCAGCGGCGCCTTTTCGGCCAGCCTCGGCGCGGGCAACAACGACACCTCGATCGGTTCGGGTGTGCGCGTCGATGGCACTGCGAAGTTCTCCGGCACCACGGGGACCGACGAGTTCCACTTCGGCTCGCTCGCCGATGGCGGTCCGCGCTTCAACGGCACGCTCTCCGTCAACGGCGGCTCCTCTGGCGGCGCGAACCTCATCGAAGTCCTCAGCGGCATCTATGCCGGTGGCTTCAGCTACAGCGGCGGCACGTCGGACGATTCGGCTGTTTTCGGCTCCACCACCACGACGGGTCCGGCTCTCTACGGCAAGCTCTCGCTCTCGCTGGGCAATGCCACCACGGCCAACTCGGCGGCGATCTACAGCGGCACGTACGGCGCCGGCGCGTCCATCAATGGCGGGATCGCGGACGACTCGCTCGTCATCGGTTCGGCCACCACGGACGGCCCGAGCTTCTTCGCCAAGGTGTCCACCAGCCTGAACCTCGCCACCACCGCCAACCAGGCGCAGATCCTCAGTGGGCTCTTCGTCGGCGGCCTTTCCCTGACGGGCGGCAATGCGGACGACTCCGTGACCTTCGGTACGGCGGCCACCGCCGGCCCGCAGTTCTACTCGAAGGTCTCCGTGAGTCTGGGCAGCTCGATCACCACGAACACGCTCAACGCCGTGTCGGGCCTCTTCGGCGCCGGCTTCTCGGTGTCGGCTGGCGTGAATGCCGATCTGCTGACCTTCGGATCCGAACTCAACCTGCGCGCGGATCTTTCCGTGAGCGCGGGCGCCGGAGCCAATACCGTCAGCGTCGGCACCTTCAGCGACGCGATCAAGTTCTCCTACTCCGGTGGCGCCGGAGTGGATAAACTCACGCTGGCCGGTGTCGGCAGCGGCTTCGTCATGGGTTCGGCGAACCTCGGCGATGGGGATGATCTCCTGACCGTCGCTCCGACGGCTGGTGACTTCTTCTTCACCTTCACCGTCGACGGCAGCACCGGCAACGATACCGCCACCGTTCCGGCGGGCGTGATCGGCGCGGGCTTCGTCCTGAAGAAGTTCGAGACGATCAGCTAACCGCTTGATCGGAAAATAGTTTGGCCATCAATGAGCCGCGGTCGCAAGGCCGCGGCTCATCCTTTTTGACCGGCGTGAGCTGGGCTTTGGTGGAGCCTACATTTGGTTTTTCGGCCCACGACCGGATTGCGGTTCGACTCAGCCAGCCAGCACAGATAAGGCGACGCAAGAGCCCACTCGGCTAGACTCGTTATTAATTGAGCGCCTGGATGGACGGAATGTCTGGATGCGTTTTGCCGCCGCTATTTTCCATGGCCTCAGCATTGGCTGACTCGTCCGCTAGCGACCACGATCCGCTGAGCGTAACATTTCTCTTCGCGCGCTGCGGTCGGCCAGAATGTTCGGTCCGCCGCACGGTTGGGCGTAGCATGATAGGGAGCGGATGGGAGTTGTTAGTCAATGTCATCGGAAACCAGATTTTTCGCCACGTGTCGTGGCGTGCAGGTGAGAAGAACCCTGGGATTTCTGCGGCAACCAGCTTCGTATTTTCACCTCGGCCGCATCCAGCCACCGTGCGACGCAAAGGAATTCGGTTCCAAGTAAGCCGCAGCCTGCGGCGGCAATGGTCCAACCCGGGCCGGGGCCTGGAACGAGAATCAGACCGACCACAATCACCAGAACCCCGGCGGCAACAGTGAAGATCCGCTGCGCCAAGTGGCAGCCTTTCTTTTGACGCCGGTGATGCAGATTTTGAAACCGTTCTCCGGGATTGTCCGCTCGCAGCCTGCGCCACTCCGATTCAATTTCCGCGCGCGCGTGTGCCATTAGCGATTCCCCACGGTCTTCGGCTGAGTGGTCATTCCGCTGGGAGCACTGGTTGTGGCGGTGGTCTTAGTTATCTTGTGGGCCGGCGGATTAACCATCGAGGGTTCTTTCATGGCGGTGTGGGAAGGGCCGTGTTTTCGCAGTGGAAACGTTTTGTTTCCGCACCAATTCGTCAGGACTTTCCGGAGCGGATGGACCGAATCGATTCACTGCAATTTCGATCTTTGGTAGAGAGGCCTCCACCGCATAGGTTACCGGCGATCAGGGGAGTATGAAAATCCAGGTTTTACGGTGTCAGGACTTTCATTCAGCCAAGGCGTCGAACCTCCCATCACTCCGGTCGGACAACTAATCGATCGCCATGAGCACTTCATGTACGTGGACCAGAGCGGCGACCTGGCCCGGGAACTCATGGAAGATCTCAATCTCGACCGGTTGCCGCTCGTCGATCGCGAGTTGCGGGTTGTCGGCATGCTGAAGCGCACGTGAAATGCTAAGTGCCGCCGGCTTCGGAGGAGGAAGTTTTTCCTCCAGGTAAGTGGCGGGAAAACGCGGCCGCAACCGGCTGGGCCCGAAGGAATTGTCAGGCACGCGCCTGATAGCAAAAGATTAGCCGTCCGTCCCGATGCTTCCTTACGATTCGTGTCGCGCCCGCTTAGGGCTCTAAAATCTACAACCACAACCAAGACCAAACAAGATCATGAAAAAAACCATTCTGACCTTCCTTTCCAGTCTCGCCTTCGCCGGTGTCAGCTTTGCTGGTCAGCCGGTGGTCGAATCGAAAGAATTCAAGGCCCCAGCGCCCGAACCGTGTTTCCGGGCCGGTGAGTTCCAGCTCGACGTTTTCGGGAGCTACAATGGGGCGACTACCAACGAAGAATTCGGCGACGGCTTCGGCGGCGGTCTCGGCGTGAACTACTTTTTTACCGAGATGCTCGGCTTCGGCGTATCCGGAAATGTCTTCGAAGGCCACCACACCTTTCATGGCGATCGAGCCATTTGGCACACCAGCGCGAACCTGATCGTCCGGTTCCCGATTCAGGATATCTGCGTCGCTCCCTACATCTTCGGCGGTGGCGGTGTGGGCGCCGATGGCACGACGGTCGGCACTTGGGAAGCTGGAGCCGGAGTCGAGTGGCGTGCGAGCCACGATATCGGCGTTTTCGCTGAAGGCCGTTACATTTGGGCCGCCAGTCAGGACACTGACTCGACGCAGACACGCGTTGGCGTCCGTTTCGTATTCTAAAAGGCCGGGTCCGTCGATCCCTGTCAGGAGCGCCGGGTTCATTTGAGCCCGGCGCTTTTTGTTTCGTTGAGAGTCGTTAAGCCGGTTAATCTCCGATGAGTTTCGCCAGGTTCCGGAGTAGGCGCCGGCACTAAGAATGTAGCGTTGGACTTGTCGCCCTGTACGCCTGTGCGACAGAGGCGGAGCTTGGGGTGCCGGGAGGTTCCCTGTTTTCCAAGGGGCGAGTCCCGCCGTGCTATTCCTCCGCCGGCGGCATCGAGGCAATGAACGCCGCCTGGCATTCCGGGCAAAGCCCATGCGTGAACTGCGCCTCGCTGTGCGCCTCCAGATAGACCTCCAGCGAGCACCAATGCTTCTTCTCGTCGTGGATGCGTTTGCACCCGCTGCAAATCGGCAGCAGGCCGCTCAAGCGTTTCACCATCCGCAGCGCTTCGCCCAGCTCGGCGATCAGGCGGCGTTGCTCGATCTCCTTGCGATGCATGAAAAGCGCGATCTCGATCGCGACGCGGATATCGTGCGACTGGAAAGGCTTCACCACATAGCCAAACGGGCTCGCCAGCTTCGCCCGGTCGAGGGTCGCTTCGTCCGTATGCGCCGTCAGAAAAACCACCGGGACATCGTGCCCGCGAATCGCCGTCGCCGCTGCGATGCCATCCATCGCTCCAGCCAGCCGGATATCCATGAGCACCAGGTCGGGCCGTTGCTTCTCGGCGATCTGCACGGCTTCCTCTCCATGTGCCGAAAGACCGAGCACCACGTAACCGGCAGAGATCAACTCACGTTCGAGGTCCGCCGCGATCACGGCTTCGTTTTCGACGATGAGGACGCGGGCCGGGGTCATTTGGGAATCAATCGCGGGAGTCCACGGGGATGGCGGTACTTAATGAGGTTAAGGGGAAGTCCCGACCGAGGGCAAGGCGAATGCGTTGGCCACGGCGTCGGCGTACTCACGCACGAGACTCGGCCGGAGCGAGCCGGCCACGATGCGTTCGTCGGCGTAGTCGCCCGCCTGCACGCGCTCCCAGATCTCGCGGGAGTTCATCACGTACGGTTCGAGGAACACCACCGGGCAGCGGTAGAGCCGGTTGGCCAGGAGATTGCGCGCCCAGACGTACGGGCTGCCATTCACCCGTACCGCGTTGTTTTGGTGGTAGATGAACGGGGGCAGCGCGAGGGCCGATGCCATGGATTGCGCCACGATCGTCCCCAGCCGTTGCTCCTCCTCGGTGATCCCGCCGAGCAAATGCTGCAGCATCTCAAAGCGCTGATCATCGAGGCGCAATTCCCCCGCGCTGTACGCGCCATTCACCAGCACGTGAAAGTGGTTGTTCGGCACCAGGGCCGGGCGATCGGGATTGCCCCAGGCGTCGGCATTGAAGTGCAGGCAGAGCACCACGTCCGGCTTCAGCTCCGTATTCACGATCGTCGCGCGATTCCGGATCTCCGCCTGCCGATAGAAAAGAAACTCGGCCTGCGCTTGCACCGTATCTCCGCGCCCCGGCTCCTCCATGCTTCGATAAGTCTCGCGCGGATGCGCATGGCCCTGCGCCGCCAGCAGCGTCCGTGCGAGGGGAAAGAAGTCTGCGGGCCGCTGCGCCGTCGTCGGCCCGGCGGACCGCCGCACCCAAAGCACTTCAGCGCCGAGCGCGGTGAGTTTCGGCGCCAGCAACTCCGCCACCCGCAGTGTGAGATCGCCCTCCGCCACCGGCACGCCTCCGTCGAAGGTAAACCAGCGCTCTTCCATCCGTGCCCAATCGCCGCCGAGATGCCCCGGATCGAGCGCGATGCGCAGACCCGCGAGCGGTTTCCCCTGCGGTAGCTCCGCGCGCCGGTGCCAAAAGCGCGGCGCCGGCTTCGCGCTCTTCTCCTCCGCCGCAAACCGGAGCACGAAATACTCGTTCCCGCCCAGGTGCGTGAGAATCGAAGCACTCGTCTCCCGCACTTCGATCAAGCCCCGGTGCGCATCCCGGGGCGCGTATACCCGGTCGAGCAGGCGCACGAATTCCGCGCGGGTGATCGTTTCCTGAAAGGCCTCGAGCTCCTGCCAGTTCGGACGCTGCGCCAGAGGGCTCAGACTTTCCGCCCGCGCGGCGAGAGCCAGGCCGGCGGTCACCAGAGGCAGCAGGAAATTTCGCACGGCCCCCTATCTGCCACACGCAGAGGTCAGTGGAAACTCGGATATCGGTGAAGGCGCGCCGGCGAACCCGAAATTTCATCCGTGCTCTTGGCCGTCGGTCTGCGTAATCCTCTCGGCTCCATGCTTCGATTGCTCTTCCTCGGCGACGTTATCGGTGAACCTGGCCGCACTGCGGTTATCGCTTCCGTGCCCAAATGGCGGGAGCAGCGAGGCGTCGATTTTGTCATCGTGAACGGCGAGAACGCCGCCGCCGGCCGCGGCATCACGCCGAAGATCAGCATCGATCTCCTTCGCTGCGGTGTCGCCGTGATCACCAGTGGCGACCACATTTGGGATCAGCGCGAAATCGTCCCGTACCTCGATTCCGAGCCGCGTCTCCTCCGGCCGATCAACTACCCCGCTGGCACCCCCGGCAACGGCTCCATCGTCCTCGATACGGCCAAGGGCAAAGTCGCCGTGGTGAATGTGCAGGGCCGCACTTTCATGCAGCCCCCGCTGGAAAATCCGTTCCTTTTCATGGACCGCGAGGTCGCCCGGCTCCGCGAGGAAACCCCCGTCATTTTTGTCGACGTCCACGCGGAGACCACCAGCGAGAAGATCGCCATGGGCCGTTTCCTCGATGGCCGCGTGAGCGCCGTCGTCGGCACCCACACCCATACCCAGACCGCCGATGAC
>Ga0209050_1001116_pt1 | contig 32435 bp, 39 predicted proteins | sample Araplavi_mTSA_r2_FD_184276 | JGI IMG/M metagenome (GOLD analysis project Ga0209050, IMG submission 184276) | Arabidopsis root microbial communities from North Carolina, USA - plate scrape MF_Cvi_mTSA_r2 (SPAdes) (version 2) | ecosystem: Host-associated > Plants > Roots > Endosphere | place: USA... | reverse complement strand
AATCGAGATAGGCGACCAGCCCATTGAACATCGCATTGTCCCCTGCGACCCCGTTTGTTCCGGTGAAGATAGTTGTTTGGAAGGGGTATTTCCACCCCCGACGCGCTTTTAGTCGTCAGCGGCCGAAAAGGCCGAGGCGCAATAGCAGCAGACCCTCACCACGCAGGTGTCTCTCGCCGTCATGACCTGCAATCGCGGCGGCCCAGCGATCGAGCATCAAAAGCGATCGGTTTCCGGCGAAAAGCCGGCGCGGTGGCGGCGCAAGACTCTTTGCATGGCCCAAAAGATCACGCGCCTCGCGCTCATTATCCTCGACGCCCGCGCCCCACAGAAGGCCCCAGCGTCTTCCACCCGCTTCGTCGCCGCCGGACAGCCCGAAAAGATGCCCGCCAAAGCTCTCGGATGCGGCGCGCCGTTCGGCATCGCTTTCCGCAAGCAGCATCGCCTCGGCCGCATCGACGAGCGCATCGAGACCGGTCCTTCCGGCCCACGTTGCCTGAAGTTCGGCGAGGAGCGGCTCGCCCTTCGGCAACGCCCCGGGATCCTTTTCGATCATCGCCGCCATGTCGCGCCACCAGGCAAGCTTGATCTGGCCGATCAACGGCTCGCGCGCATCGATCAGCAATTTGGTCAGCCGCGCCGCCAATCCCCACAGCGCCGACATCGCGGCACGCCGCGCGTGCGGCACCGAGACCATCACGCGCGGATCGCGCAGGTCGGGATAGAAGCTGGTTTCGAGATCGGCCTCAGTGGTCATATGCAGGCGGCTAGCATCACCATGCCGTCATTGCGAGCGGAGCGAAGCAATCCAGAGCGGCTTTACACAGCCCTGGATTGCTTCGTCGCATCGCTCCTCGCAATGACGAGGTGAAAGAGATCAAGCCCGATTGCGAACCGCCTTCACGGCTGCGACAACGCGCGGCGTGTCGACCAGCGCGGCCTTTTCCAGATTATGCGCATAGGGCAGCGGCACATCTTCGTTGCACACGCGCATGACGGGGGCGTCGAGATCGTCGAAGCCATGCTCCATCGCGACCATCGCAAGTTCGCTGGCGATCGAACAGGTCGGCCAGCCTTCCTCGACGATGACCAGATGATTGGTCTTCTTGAGGCTCGCGAGAACCGTCGCGGTATCGAGCGGACGCAGCGTGCGCAGATCGATCACCTCGGCGTCGATGCCCTCCGCCGCCAGTTGGTCGGCGGCTTCGAGCGCGAGCCCGACGCCGATCGAATAGCTGACGATCGTGACGTCGCTGCCCTGCCGCATGATCCGCGCCTTGCCGATCGGCAGGACGAAATCCTCGACCTCGGGTACGTCGAAGCTGCGGCCATAGAGCAGCTCGTTTTCGAGGAAGACGACAGGGTCTTCGGTACGGATCGCGGCCTTCATCAGCCCCTTGGCATCGGCGGCGTCATAGGGCGCGATCACGATCAGGCCGGGGACGCTGGCATACCAGGGCGCATAATTCTGGCTGTGCTGCGCACCGACGCGCGCCGCGGCGCCGTTCGGTCCGCGGAACACGATCGGACAACGCATCTGGCCGCCCGACATATAGTTGGTCTTGGCAGCCGAGTTGATGATGTGGTCGATCGCCTGCATCGCGAAGTTGAAGGTCATGAATTCGATGATCGGCTTCAACCCGCCCATAGCCGCGCCCGCACCCAGGCCGGCAAAGCCATATTCGGTGATCGGCGTGTCGACGACGCGCTGCGCGCCGAATTCCTGGAGCAGGCCCTGCGTGACCTTGTACGCGCCCTGATATTCGGCGACTTCCTCGCCCATCACAAAGACGCGGTCGTCCTTGCGCATTTCCTCGGCCATCGCGTCGCGCAGCGCTTCGCGGACCGTCAGGCGGACCATCGCGGTGCCTTCGGGGATTGCGGGATCCGAAGCGCGCTCGGCCGCCGCGGGGGCTGCAGCCGGAGCAGCAGCGGGCGCCGGAGCCGGTGCTTCGGCCTTCGGTTCGGGAGCAGCAACCGGTGCGGCTGCAGGCGCCGGAGCGGCAGCTTCCTCGCCATCGCCCGTGATCGTCGCAATCACTGTGCCGACCTTCACATTGTCGGTGCCCTCGGCAACCAGGATCTGGCCGATCGTACCTTCGTCGATCGCTTCGAATTCCATCGTCGCCTTGTCGGTTTCGATCTCGGCGAGAATGTCGCCCGACTTCACCGTGTCGCCTTCCTTGACGAGCCACTTGGCGAGCGTGCCCTCTTCCATCGTCGGCGACAGTGCCGGCATTTTCAATTCGATGGCCATCTCAATATTGCTCCACCAGCACGTCGGTATAAAGTTCATGAAGTTCGGGTTCGGGCGCGCTTTCTGCAAAGTCGGCTGACTCGGCCACGATCTGGCGGATTTCCTTGTCGATATCCTTGAACTTGTCCTCGCCGATGCCGGCGTCGGTCATCAGCTTTTTCAGATGTTCGATCGCGTCGCTCTTGTCGCGCACCGCCTGCACTTCCTCGCGGCTGCGATATTTGGCGGGGTCGGACATCGAGTGGCCGCGATAGCGATAGGTTTTGAGCTCCATCAGCACGGGGCCCTTGCCCGCGCGCACCCATTCGAGCGCAGCTTCGGCCGCACCGCGCACCGCGAGAACGTCCATGCCGTCGACCTGCATGCCGGGGATGCGGAAGCTTTCGCCGCGGCGATAGAGCTGATCCTCGGCCGACGCACGGTTGACCGACGTGCCCATCGCATATTGGTTGTTCTCGATCACGAAGATGATCGGCAGCTTCCACAGCTCAGCCATGTTGAAGCTTTCATAGACCTGGCCCTGGTTCGCGGCGCCGTCGCCGAAATAGGCCATCGCCACGCCGCCGTCGCCGCGATATTTGTGCGCGAAGGCCAGCCCGGTGCCAAGCGACACCTGTGCGCCGACGATGCCGTGGCCGCCATAGAATTTATGCTCGACGCTGAACATGTGCATCGAGCCGCCCTTACCCTTCGAGATGCCGGCCTGGCGTCCCGTCAGTTCGGCCATGATGACCTTCGGATCGATGCCGTAAGCGAGCATATGGCCATGGTCGCGATAGCCGGTGATCACGCTGTCCTTGTCGCCGTCGAGCGCCGACTGCAGCCCGACCGCAACGGCTTCCTGGCCGATGTAGAGGTGGCAGAAGCCGCCGATCAGGCCGAGGCCGTAAAGCTGCCCCGCCTTCTCTTCGAAGCGGCGGATGAGCAGCATCTCGCGATAGAATTTTTCCAGCTCTTCGGGCGTCGCGTCATAGGGGACGGGGTCGCGCGGTTGCTCGCGATTGGTCGCGGCGGCCGGGGTGGATGCAGTCTTTTTGGGCGCGGGGGAGGTTCGCGCAGGTGCTTTGGCCAAGACGGGTTCCTTTGCATTTAGCCGTTACGGCAAGCCGCCATATAGGAGAGCCGCGACGTACTTGGCAACGCCCACCATGGGCGGGCGTTATGCCAACTTACGTATGCAGCATGGGCGCAGCGACGCTGCGGCGAAAGCTCAGGGCTTCGCGTCGGGTTCCATCGGAATGATCACCTCGTCGGGGTGATAGGCGCCAAGCTTCTCGCGCACATATTCTTCGGCAAGATCGGGATCGACGCGGCGCCGGTCGAGCAGGTTGACGCGGTTCTGCAATTCGGTCTGCTTCTTGGTGAGTTCGCTCAGGATAACGCGCTGCTTCTCGACCGACTGGCCATAGTCGCCCCAGGCATACAGGCCGGTCGGGCCGAAAATGATATAGCCGATCATCGCCAGCACCACCATCACCGCGATGGCGGGGCCGGCGGCCCGGTGCATCGATTTGCGGAATTTGTGGCGCTGCGTCATTCCGGCCCTTGAATCAGAGTTGATTCGCGGCGTCAAGGCGTCAGGCTCCGGTTTTCAACAGTTCACCGCATCACAATGGATGCCAACGCACGTCTTTATCGCCGGGTTCAACCTTTGCGACAACCCCGTCGCGATTGTTTTCGGCCGTCAGCAGGATCTCCCTGCCGGTCGCTTTGGATAACCCAACCATGAACCGTGCCACCTCATTTGCGGCTCTTGCATCCTCGACCTCTGCTGGATCGACATCAAACTCCACCTCTTCCTTTACAAAAAAGTGGCAGTTCAATGTGGCGCCGCCGAGCAGGCACGACAATGTCGCAGTGTCCCCGCGGTCACGGGCGACGAATATCTGCTCCGCATGGCTTGGCAACGGAACCGGTTCGCCGCCAACTCGCAGCGTCAAGCTCGCCCGCCGCCCCAGCAGAAACGCCCATGTCTTTTCCCACTCGGCAAGCGAGGTGTCCAAGATATAGATATCCCGGAGCGAACCGTCCTTCTCAAAGGCAGAAGATATTCGGGACCAATCGGTCACCCGAAGATCGACGATCCCGGATAGCGCGCCATATCGCCCAGCTCTTCCTCGATGCGGATCAGCTGGTTGTACTTGGCGAGCCGGTCCGAACGCGCGAGGCTGCCGGTCTTGATCTGGCCGCAGTTGGTCGCGACCGCCAAGTCGGCGATCGTCGAATCCTCGGTCTCGCCCGAACGGTGCGACATGACGGCGGTGTAGCGTGCACGGTGCGCCATATCGACGGCGTCGAGCGTTTCCGACAGCGTGCCGATCTGGTTGACCTTGACGAGCAGCGAGTTGGCGAGGCCGTCCTTGATCCCCTGCTCCAGACGCAGCGGGTTGGTGACGAACAGATCGTCGCCGACGAGCTGGCACTTGTCGCCGACCAGGTCGGTGAGCGCCTTCCAGCCCACGAAATCATCCTCACTCATCCCATCCTCGATCGACTTGATGGGATAGTCGTTCACCAGCGCGGCAAGATATTCGGCCATTTGTTCAGGGCTCAGCGAAAGCCCCTCGCCGCTCATTTCATATTTGCCATTTTTGAAGAATTCTGTCGCCGCGCAATCGAGCGCGAGGACGACGTCGGTGCCGAGCTTGAAGCCCGCCTGATCGACCGACGCGGCGATGAAGTCGAGCGCAGCGCGCGTCGAGGCCAGGTTCGGCGCAAAGCCGCCCTCGTCACCGACCGCGGTCGCGAGCCCCTTGGCCGACAGGCCCTTCTTCAGCGTGTGGAAGATTTCGCTGCCCCAGCGCACCGCTTCGGCGATGCTGCCTGCGCCGACGGGCATGATCATGAATTCCTGCACGTCGATCGGATTGTCCGCATGTTCACCGCCGTTGATGATGTTCATCATCGGCACCGGCAGCGTGCGCGCCGAAACCCCGCCGACATAGCGATAAAGCGGCAGGCCACGCGCGTCCGCCGCAGCCTTGGCGGCGGCCAGGCTGACGCCGAGGATCGCGTTGGCGCCGAGGCGGCTCTTGTTCGGCGTGCCGTCGAGGTCGATCATCGCAGAATCGAGTTCACGCTGATCCTCTGCATCGAGGCCGATGAGTGCTTCGGCGATGTCGCCGTTGACCGCAGCAACCGCCTTGATCACACCCTTGCCGAGATAACGGCTCTTGTCGCCGTCGCGCAGTTCGACCGCTTCATGTGCGCCGGTCGAGGCACCCGAGGGTACGGCCGCACGGCCAAAGCTGCCATCTTCCAGAAGCACATCGACTTCGACGGTCGGGTTGCCGCGGCTGTCGAGGATTTCGCGGCCGTGAATGTCGATGATGGCGGTCATGGATAATGTCCTGCTGGCGGCCGCAAATTGGCCGATGGAGAAAGGCGCCCGCCTGTTATCGGGAGGGTGACGTTAGTGCAACCGCTGCATAGGAATTTTGCGGAGGGATGGAACCATTCGGCTCGCCTTGCTATATATTCTGACAGGACCAAGAGAGGCCGCCCGCTCGCGCGGAGCCCGACACGACAGAAGAGGACAAAATGATGGCCAAAGCCGCTACTCCCGCGACGAAGAAAGCCGCAACTCCCCGTCCCAAGGCTCCCGCGAAGGCCGCAGCCACCAAGGCCGCGCCCGCCCGCAAGCCCGCCACCGTGAAGGCCGCCGCCAAGGATCATCCGATCCGCGACCAGATCGCCGCGACGCGCGACACCATCAAATCCGAAGCGTCCAAAAAGGCTGCGTCGCTGAAACAGGAAGCGACGACGCTCAAGAATCAAGCCTCGACCAAGGCGCGCGACGCCGCGAACAAGGGCAAGGACAAGGCCGCCGAAGCCGTCGGCAGCCTCGCCAAGCTGCTCGAGGACAGCGCCGGCACCGTCGACAGCAAGTTCGGCAAACAATATGGCGACTATGCCCGCTCGGCCGCGACCACCGTTGCCGGCCTGGCCACGACGCTCGACAAGAAAGATCTCGACGAGCTTGCTGCCTCGACGCGCGACATGGTCAAAAAGAACCCCGCGATCGCCGTTGGTGCCGCCACGGTGATCGGCTTCGTCCTTGCCCGGATGCTCAAGGGCAACTCGAACGATTGACAGGGCCTTGCCACCTTCCGATCCGAAGATCCCGACAGCGTCCGACGCGCGCAGCTTTGACGGCATAAGTCACGGTTACGCTCCCGACGGACGTCCGCTTGCACCGCCTCCCGTGCCGCTTGAAAAGATTGTCGGCGATGTCGTCGACAATCTTTCGGCGACGGCGAAGGCAGAGCTTGCGCTGCTCGAAGCACGCACGGAACTAGCGTTGCACGGCGCGTCGTGGACGGCGGGCTGGGGCGCCGTTGCCGCCTCGGCTTTAGGCATCGCAATGCTTGCGCTGGCGTTCGGGGCGATCCTGGCGCTTGCGCCACATGTCGGCCCGTTTGTCGCAACCCTGATTGTCGTCGCCGTTCTGCTCATCATCGCCGCCTTTGCCGGGTGGCGCGCGCAGCGCAGCTATGGCGACATTCGCACTGCGCTGCGGCGCGACCTTACGAACGAAGGGATCGACGATGCCGCGGACGCGTAATCGCCTGATCGTCGCTGCGCGCCGCTCGATGCTCCAGCGCGCCGAACTGTACCGCCGGCTCGACGTCGCGCGCGCCGCATTCAAACCCGGCGCGCTCGTTGATCGCGGCAAATACCGGATTGGCGAGGCCGTCGACGATACGGCGCATGCCGTGCAGGAACAGTTTCGCAGCAACCGCCTTCCGATCGCGATCGCCGCTGCGGCGGGCGTCGCCTGGTTGCTGCGCGAACCGATCAAGGAACATGCGCCGCGTCTGGTGCAAAAGATTCAGGACCTGGCGGCAGACGTCGCCGATCATTTTCGGTCCACCGACGATCCGGCGGACGAAGATGAGATCGAAACTCTGGAGGAAGAAGATAATGAAGCCGTTCGGTGAAACCGCCCGCGATACGCGTGCAAAAGCGAGTGAACTTGCGGAGAAAACCGCCGAAAATGCCCGGTTAACCGCCGAGGCGGCGAAGGCGCGCATTCAGGACGGCTATGGTCGCGCCCGCGCCGCGACCGAAGATCTCGCGGCGAAGGCCAGCGAGCAAGCCGGCGTCGCCCGCGAAGCGGCTGGCGAGGTTTATGAAAAGGGCAAGGCGCAGGCCAAACGCGCGAACAGCAAGCTCAAAGACGTCGCTGAAAAGCAGCCGCTGGCGCTCGTCGCGGGTGCGGTCGCGATCGGCGCGCTGCTCGGGTCGCTGCTGCCGAAGGGCCGCAAGGAAGAAGACTGAGCCGCACTTGCCGTAGGGGCTAAGCGCTGGTAGGGGCCGCGGCTTCTCCCCTCCCCCGCGCTAACCCGCAAGGAAAGCAACCATGAGCAAATTGCATCTCGTGTTCGGCGGACGCGTCGCCGACCCGCAGGGTCTCGATTTCGTCGACCTCCACAACCTCGACGTCGTGGGCCTCTATCCCGACTATAAGTCGGCGGAAAAGGCTTGGCGCAGCGCCGCGCAGCGCACGGTCGACGACGCCGAAATGAAATATGTCGTCGTCCACCTGCACAAATTGCTGCAGCCCGACAGCGAATAATCGAGAAGGATCGTCGGCCCTCCGCGAAGATGTGGGGCCGCTATCGACGTAGCGCGAGATTGCCAGCGTCCCCCGCCTTCGCGGGGGCGACGCTTTACCGGAAATTGTCGGCGTAAGCCTGGATCTTGAGCGTCCGCACCGGCGTCGCGGTCACTTCGACTTCGATGCCGTTACGCTCGGCATAAGCAATGGCCTCTTCCTGGCTCGCGAAGCCAAGGCGGAGCTGGCGCTGCGTGTCGCCGCTGCCCGCCCAGCCCATTAGCGGATCGGCCTTGCGCGCTTCGACCGGCGCATATTCAAGCACCCAACGCTGCGTCCCGGCACGCCCCGACTGCATGGCATTTTTGGGCTTCTGGAAAATACGCGCTTTCATCGGGGTCGTCCTGTTTAACCGGGGCCTGAGCCGCCGCCTTAGCGCCAAGCGGCGCCTGCGAAAAGGGGCCTATTGCGCATCGCGGCGCGCCTGTGCCGCTTTGGTCATTAGGCTCGGCCGCGCATTTGCCGGATCGTCGGGCCAATTATGCTTGGGATAGCGCCCGCGCATCTCGCGCGCCACATCATGCCAGCTCCCGCTCCAGAAAGAAACGAGGTCGCGCGTGGTCTGAATCGGCCGATGCGCGGGAGAGGTCAGGGCGAGCACCAACGGCACCGGCGGATCGCCGATCGTCGGATGGCGGGCGAGCCCGAACAGTTCCTGCACGCGAAGGCTGACCGTCGGCCCGCCGTCGGCGCCATAGTCGATCGGATGCCGGCTGCCGGCCGGTGTCGCATAGTCGGCGGGCGCGTGTTTTTCGAGCAACTGTCGCGCCGGCCAATCGAGCGTCGCCATCAACGCATCGGTCAGCTTGCGATCGCCGATATCGCGAAGGCCCCGACATTCCGAAAGCAACGGCTCCAGCCAGAGTTCGAGACTATCGGCGAGCGCGCCGGTCGAGAGCGCGTCGATCCCCGCATAGGAAGCGCGCTGGCGCAGCGCCTGCGACGCCGGTCCCCAACCGATCAGGCCCAGCCCCTTGCTGCGCACCGCAGCCATGCGTACCGCGATATCGTCCTCCGAATTTTTGCTGCGCCCGGCCTGCCCGCTCGTCAGTGCGATCGCACCAAGCCTCCGTTCGCGGCGGTGATCGACGCGGTCGTTCGCGCCGTCATAACTGCTTGCCGAACGCTGGACGATGCGGTCGGCGAAGAGTGCCTCGACCTCGGCCTGTTCGATTGGCGCCGCGGCCAGGATGCGCACCCCCGCGGCATGGCCCTGCGCGTCAGCGATCGCGAGCCATTCGCTGCCCGCGAGCGGATCGACCGGGTCGATGCGATAGGCGCGTCCGCCAACGCTGAGATACTCGCCGCGCTGCCCTGCTCGCTGCCGCGCAACGCGGTCGGGCCACGCGGTCGCAATCCAACCGCCGATCGAGCGCGTTGGAACGCTATCGGTCTCTACCGCCAGCTTCTCGCCGATGGTCGCGAGCCGCCGCGCGAGACGCCAGGCGCCGTCGGAGCGTTCGTTGCGTTGCCCACGCCAACGCGACAGCCGTGCCTCGACATCGACACCGCGCCCGCCAAGTCCCGGCTCGGTCAACAGCACGGCAAGCCGCCCCGCCATCTCCGCCTCCCCCGCGCGCGCCGCGTCGAGCAGCATGTGCGCGAGCGGAACGGGAAGCGGGATCGCGGCGAGCGCCTTGCCGTGTGCGGTGATGCGGCCATCGTCGGCCAGCGCCCCAATCGCCTGAAGCCGGCTTTTCGCTTCCGAAATGGCGGCGGGCGATGGGGGGTCGAGCCAGCCCAGTTGGCGCGGGTCGATGATGCCCCAACTCGCACAATCGAGGACGACGGGCATCAGATCATTTTCGTGGATTTCAGGGGGATCGAACGGCGGCATGCCTGCGGTCGCCGCGGCTTCCCACAATCGATAGGCAACGCCCGGCCCTTGCCGCGCGGCGCGGCCCGCACGCTGCGTCGCCGACGCCTGGCTCGCGCGCTCGGTGACGAGGCGCGCGATGCCCGCCGCCTTGTCAAAGCGCGGACGCCGCGACAGGCCGGCGTCGATCACGATACGCACGCCGTCGATCGTCAGGCTGGTTTCCGCGATGCTCGTCGCGAGGATCAACTTGCGCCGTCCATCGGCATCGCGGACGAGCGCCTTGCGCTGTAGCGCCGGATCGATCTGGCCGTGGAGGCGATGGACGACGAGCGGCAAGCGCGCCTCTTCGACTGCGGCTGCAGTGCGCTCGATGTCGGCGGCGCCGGGCAGGAAAGCAAGCATGTCGCCCGCAACCTCGTCGACCAGCGCCTGCCGCACCGCCGCGAGCATCGAAGCCTCCAGCCGGTCCTCGGCGCGGCGACCGATATGGCGCAGTTCGAGCGGCCAGATCTTGCCCTCGCTCTTTACCGCCGGCGCATTGCCGAGGAGGGCGGCAAAGCGCACGCCGTCAAGCGTCGCCGACATCGCAACGAGGCGAAGATCGTCGCGAAGACCCTGCTGCGCATCGATCGCCAATGCGAGCGCAAAGTCGCCGTCGAGGCTGCGTTCATGGACTTCGTCGAAGAGGACTGCCGACACGCCCCGAAGCTCGGGATCCGCGAGGATGCGGTTGCGGAACAGGCCGGGCGTCATCACCAGCAGCCGCGTCGCCGCCGACTGCTTGCTGTCGAGCCGCGTGGCATAGCCAACCTTGCCGCCAACCGCTTCGCCCATTTCCTCGGCGATGCGCTCGGCCGCGCCACGTGCGGCAAGGCGGCGGGGCGAGAGCAACCACACCGCGCCCTTGCACCACGGTTGGTCGAGTATCGCGGGCGCCACGCGCGTCGTCTTGCCAGCCCCCGGCGGTGCCACGACGACGGCGTTGGGCTTTAGCACCAGGGCCGCCATGATATCGGGCAGCACGACATCGATCGGAAGCGATTGCATCAGGTGCGCGCCGCAGGGTTGCCCAGTTGGGCGTTCAGGCGAAAAGCCTCGGCGGCGAGCGCCGCGACCGTTTCGGCCGAGATCTCGGTGCTTTCGGTCATCACCAGATTGCCGAGTTCATATTTGCCACTCGCCTTGATCCGCGGCTCCAGCTCGCGCAGCCTTTTGCCGCGCCAGAAACCGAGCAGCACCCGATGTTCCTCGGCGCGGATCAGGATGCACGGACCATTCGCCATGAAGACGAGGTTGGTCCATTTGATCGTCTCTTCAAAGGGTGCCGCGGCCATGATTGTCGCGCGCATCATTTTGCAGCGTTCGCGCTGCCAGCCCGACAGCGCGGCGATATAGGCGCCGGGGCTTTCCGCCGCTGGGCCCATCATCGCCATGTCCGCCTCAATAGGCGCGCGCGACCGCGAACGCGACCGCTTCGGTCAGCGCCGACTTCGCCTGACTGGCACTGAAACCCCCGATCGCATCGACGGCGCGCTGACCATAGTGGCGCGCGCGGGCAAGCGTGTCGGTGATCGTGTCATGTTTGTGGAGCAGCGACGTGGCGTAGGCGAGATCCTCATCCGACGTACGATGTCCGACGATGGCCTGCTTCCAGAAATCGCGTTCCTCCGCGCTGCCGCGCGCATAAGCGAGGATGACGGGCAGCGTAACCTTGCCGTCGCGGAAATCGTCGCCGACACCCTTGCCCATCGTTTCGGCGTCCGAAACATAGTCGATCGCATCGTCGACAAGCTGGAACGCAATGCCGAGGTTGCGGCCATAGGCGTCTAGCGCGGCTTCGGTCGCCTCGTCGCGCTCGGCGACGACCGCTGCGATCTTGCACGCGGCGGCGAAGAGTTCGGCGGTCTTGGCGTTGATGATCGCGAGATACTGGTCCTCGCTCGTCTCGATCCGGCGCTGCGCCGAGAGCTGATTGACCTCACCCTCCGCAATCACCGCCGAGGCGCGCGACAGGATCTTGAGCACCTTCAGCGATCCGTCCTCGACCATGACTTCGAACGCGCGGCTGAACAGGAAATCGCCGACGAGCACCGAGGCGCTGTTGCCCCAGATGATGTTCGCGGTCTTGCGGCCGCGGCGCAGGTTCGACTTGTCGACGACATCGTCGTGGAGCAGCGTCGCGGTGTGAATAAACTCGACCGCGGCGGCAAGCTTGCAGTGGCGGCGGCCCGGATAGTCGAGCAGCTTGCCGCACGCGAGCGTCAGCATCGGGCGCATCCGCTTCCCGCCGCCCGCGATCAGATGCCCCGCGAGTTCGGGGATCAGCGGAACTTCTGACTGCATCCGGTCTAGAATGACCGAATTCACCTCGTTCATATCGGCGGCGACGAGCGCCATCATCGGGTCGAGCGAGGGCGGCCGGTCGCCGTGGAGCTGATGGATTTCCGCAGTCATAACGCGGCGAGCCTTGGCGCCGCGGTCGCGATTTTGCAACGACTTTCGGCTTGCTTTGAAGCCCCGCCCGGTGCCAAGCGTGCCGGAGAAGAGAGGAATCGCGCACCCATGGACGACCAACTGAGCCGCTACCGCCAGAGCATCGACAATATCGACGCGGCGCTCGTCTATATGCTCGCCGAACGGTTCAAGGTGACCAAGGCGGTCGGCGAACTCAAGGCCCGCGAAGGCCTGCCCCCCGCCGACCCCGGCCGCGAGGAACGCCAGATCGGACGGCTGCGCGAACTCGCGCGCGACGCCGATCTCGATCCCGATTTCACCGAGAAATTCCTCCGCTTCATCATCGACGAAGTAATCCGCCACCACCAGCAAGCCAAGCGGGAGCAGGACGCATGAGCACGGACCATCCGATCTTCGCGCGCTGGCCGGCAAAGCACCCCGACCGGATACAGCTTTTCTCTGCGCCGACGCCGAACGGGGTCAAGGCGGGGATCATGCTGGAGGAAACGGGTCTCGCGTACGAACCGCACCGGATCGACATCATGGCGAACGAAAGTCATGACCCGGCGTTCCTCGCGCTCAACCCCAATGGCAAGATCCCCGCGATCTACGACCCGCAGGGCCCCGGCGGAAAGCCGCTCGCGCTGTTCGAATCGGGCGCGATCCTGATCTATCTGGCCGACAAGAGCGGGCAGTTTCTTTCGGCCGATCCGGCGGAGCGGTACGAGACGATCCAGTGGGTCATGTGGCAGATGGGCGGCGTCGGCCCGATGTTCGGCCAGCTCGGTTTCTTCCACAAATTCGCCGGCCGCGAATATGAGGACAAGCGCCCGCGCGATCGTTACGCGGCGGAATCGGCGCGTCTGCTCGGCGTGCTCGACGAAAGGCTGGCGACGCGCGAGTGGGTCATGGGCGCCGACTACAGCATCGCCGATATCTCGCTGCTCGGCTGGGTACGCAATCTGATCGGCTTTTACGACGCGCGCGAGATCGTCGGCTTCGACCGGTTCAGTCATGTCCAAGCATGGCTCGATCGCGGCCTCGCGCGCCCTGCAGTCCAGCGCGGGCTGGAAGTCACCGCGGCTTGAGGTGGAAGCCACTCGTCTGGCATCTCGCGATCCTCTTCGCCGCGATATCGCTTCCCGTTGTCGGGAAAGCGCAGCCCGGTGGCACTGGCGACCGCGAACTGTATGAATAGCTGATCCATTCCGATGTGCCGCTCTATGGCTATCAGGACGATTTGGTCCCGGAGCATTTTTCCGACAACGACGGCAGCTTCGGCTGCATGAGCCGCGTCGCGACGGGCGACTGGACGTTCCGGCGCAATGATGCCGCCGAAAAGGACCAACCCGATTGGATGCGCTTTGGCAACTACGGCGTTTTCCATTGCGCCATTATCGAAAGCGGCCCCGCGGATCGCGATCGGCTGGAAAAGAACGGCTATCGCTATTCCTTTTTTGTCCAGATCGGAACGACGCGTGTCGGCGACCAGCCGGTCGAACTCTGGGTTCTGCAATCCGGGATGCGGCCTGGCAGCGACTATCTTCTTCTCGCTCGCGCCCCCAGCGAAAGCCTGATCAAATCCTTCGATGTCCTGCAAAGACAATGCCCCGCCGCGAACCGGCGCGAAGGCCCCCTGATGGACGTCTGGAGCACCCGATACTGCAGCATTAATTCGCGGCGGGACCTGATCGCGCTGGCGAAAGCGATGGCAATGGAACCTGCGTTAGCCAAATTGACGTTCGTCGGATCGGAGGATGCCGAAGACGAAACGAAACCGCCGGGTAACTGACACGCTTAACCCGCGGGCAATTTCAACCGCACCATCACGCCGCCGAGATCCTCGCTCTCCTCCAGCGTGACACTACCGCCGTAGATTTCGGCGACGTCGCGTACGATCGCAAGGCCAAGTCCGGTTCCGGGCTTGCCGCTGTCGAGCCGCACACCGCGATCGATTACACGGACCCGGTCGTCGGGCGAGATGCCAGGCCCGTCGTCCTCAACAAGGATTTCGGCCATATTCCCATCGCGCTGGACTGTAACGAAGACACTGCCGCCGCCATATTTGGCGGCATTTTCGAGCAGGTTGCCAACAAGCTCGTCAAGATCCTGCCGCTCGACGCGCACGATCAGCGTTTTGTCGCCCTCGGCGTCGAGGCGCGCATCGGGATAGAGCGCGGCGACGGCCCGCGACACGCTGTTGACGCTGTCCCAGACGACCGCCCTCGCCTGCGCCGCGCCGCGGCGCCCGACCGCGCGCGCGCGCGCGAGGTGGTGGTCGACCTGCCGTTGCATCGTCGCCGCCTCGCGCCGCACCGTTTCGGCAAGCTCCGATGTCGAACTCGTCGCGCTGTTGACGAGCACGGTGAGCGGGGTTTTCAGCGCATGCGCGAGATTGCCCGCGTGAAGCCGCGCCTCTTCGGCCTGCTTCTCGTTATGCGCGAGCAGCGCGTTCAGCTCGTCGACCATCGGCTGCACTTCGAGCGGCAGGGGCGCATCGACCCTGCGATTCTGGCCGCCGCGCATCGCCGCGATCGCGCGACGAATATGTCGGAGCGGCCAAAGCCCGTAAAAGGTCTGGAGCGCCGCGAGGATGATCAGCCCGAGCCCGAGCAGCGCAAGGCTGGGGATCAACGTAGCGCGCACCGCACGATTTTGGGTGTCGAGCGCTTCGCGCGACTGGGCGATCTGGAACCGCCAGTTGGTCTTGCTGCCCGGCAGGATGACGTTGCGTTCGAGTACGCGCAGTTCCTCCTCGGGAAACTGATTGCTGTCATAGGTGTGGATCTGGTTGTCGATATGCGGCACCGGCGCCTTCAGCGTGCGCTCCCACAGAGAACGCGAGCGATAGGGTTCCTGATTGCCGCCGCTGATCTGCCAGTAAAGACCGCTATAGGGTTCGAGGAAACGCTGATCGCCTAGCGGTTCGACCAGCCGCACCTCTCCGTCGGGGCCGATCTCCGACGAGCGGATCATCGCAATCAGCACATATTCGAGGCTCGAATCGAAGTTGCGCGTGATAGCGCCGGTCAGCACCCGGTCGAGCGCGAAGCCGCCGCCGATCAGCAGCACCGAAATCCACAGCGCCGCGATCGCGATCATGCGGCGCGCAAGCGAGCCGGTGATACGGCTGGTCAGCGCCTGCGGCTTGTCCGCGTCGGTATCCGCGACGACGGCCGGGGCGTCGGCCTCCGCCACGGATCAACCCTGCGGATCGTCGAGCTGGTAGCCGAGCCCGCGGATCGTCGTGATGATATCGGCGCCGAGCTTTTTGCGGATGCGGGTTACGAAAACCTCGATCGTGTTCGAATCGCGGTCGAAATCCTGATCATAGATATGCTCGATCAACTCGGTTCGCGACACGACCTTGCCCTTGTGGTGGAGCAGATACGACAGCAGTTTATATTCCTGCGCGGTCAGCTTCACCGGCGCACCGTCGAGCGTGACACGGCCCGAGCGCGTATCGAGCCGAACCGGGCCCGCGATGAGTTCGCTCGACGCATTGCCCGCGGCGCGGCGGATCAGCGCGCGCAACCGGGCGATAAGCTCTTCGGTCTGAAAGGGTTTGGCCAGATAGTCGTCCGCGCCGGCATCGAGCCCCGCCACCTTGTCCGACCAGCTATCGCGCGCGGTGAGAACGAGCACGGGAAAATTGCGCTTTTCGCGGCGCCAGCGGTCGAGCACCGTCAGCCCGTCGATTTCGGGCAGGCCGAGATCGAGGATCGCCGCGTCGTAATTTTCGGTGGAGCCCAGAAAATGGCCGTCCTCACCATCGGTCGCAAGGTCGACGGCATAGCCGGCGCCTTCCAGCGTCGCCTTTAGCTGCGGGCCCAGCGTGGGTTCGTCTTCGACAATCAAAATCCGCATTCAGGCGCCTTTCCTTTGCGCGCCGCACGATGTCGGCCGCATGTATCGACTGTGTATCAAGTCCGAACGATCATCGCAAAATGTCGTTGCGGGCAAATTGTCAGGGTTTCCGCCCCACGATCCGGCCGGTGCGGGCGTCGACATAGACGACGACCACCTGGCTGCCGTCCATGAATTTCAGGGCATAAATCATCCGTCCCGCATCGAACTGCGGGCCGCCAAGATAGGTCATCTCGTTATAGGGCGCGCGCGAACGGACATCGGCGATCAGCCGGTTGAGCGGAATGACCTGTCCCTGCGCCGCCGCTTCGCGCAGATTGTCCTGGTCACGATCGCCGCGCGCGACGGCGGGCGCGCCTGCCGATATCAGCAGCGCGGAAACGAGGGAAAGGGTCAAGGTACGGATCATGGCCGCTTCTCTAACGCGAAGGCATTGAATAGGCGATGAATGGCCGGGTCATCCCCGGTTTCGGTTTCCGCCATGGCCGGGAAGCCATGGTGGGCGCGACAGGGATTGAACCTGTGACCCCACCCGTGTGAAGGGTGTGCTCTACCGCTGAGCTACGCGCCCGTCCGGTGCATGCCGGGAGCCCGGCGTCCGAAAGTCGGACGTCCATAGCCGCTGCGACGGTGATTGCAACGGACATTTGTTCAATCTTCACGCACAATCCATCCGGCGGATACAAATCGGGCCGCAGCTTACGCCACGGCCCGAAATGTATTCACCAGAAGGTGCCTGTCAACTTAGTTGACGGCGTCCTTAAGGGCCTTACCGGCCTTGAACTTCGGCTGGTTCGACGCCGCGATGGTCATCGTTTCGCCGGTGCGCGGGTTGCGACCGGTCGATGCCTTGCGCTTGCTGACCGCGAAGGTGCCGAAGCCAACGAGACGGACTTCGCCGCCCTTCTTCAGCGAACCGGTGATTGCGTCGAACACGGCCTCAACGGCCTTGCTCGCGTCACCCTTGGTCAGGCCGCTCGAGTCAGCGACGGCGGCGATCAGGTCTTGTTTGTTCATGCCTAAGGAACCCCTGCATTATGGTTGGTTAAATGATTCTCATGGCCCGAAGCCATGGCGCGTCACTAACGATGTTTGACCCCGCCTTGTCAAAGCAAAAAAGGACGAAAAACGCCCCAAAACGTCGATTTTGCGACGAATTTGGGGCGAATTACCGTGAAGCGGTGCCGACTCAGTGACGAATCGTCGTTTCGGGGTCGTTTCCAGACGCGATCGGCGGGGATGCCGCCAGTTCGTCGGCCTCGGTCCATTCGATCGGCACAACGGGTGAGACCAACGCCTCGGCAAGGACCTGATCGACATGGCTGACCGGAATGATCTTGAGCCCGCTCGTGATATTCGCCGGAATTTCAACGAGGTCCTTCTCATTCTCTTCCGGGATCAGCACCGTTTTGATGCCGCCGCGCAGCGCTGCGAGCAGCTTTTCCTTGAGCCCGCCGATCGCAAGCACGCGGCCACGCAGCGTGACTTCACCGGTCATCGCAACGTCGCGGCGCACCGCAATGCCGGTCAGCGTTGAAATCATTGCGGTGACCATACCAACGCCGGCCGACGGGCCATCCTTTGGCACCGCACCCTCGGGCAAGTGGATATGGATGTCCTTGCGCGCGAACAGGCTGGGCTTGATGCCGTATGCCGGCGCGCGCGCCTTCACGAACGACAGCGCGGCCTGTACCGACTCGGTCATCACTTCACCAAGCTTGCCGGTGGTGCGCACCTGCCCCTTGCCCGACGCGGTCACGGCTTCGATCGTCAGCAATTCGCCGCCGACCTCGGTCCATGCAAGCCCTGTCACGGCGCCGACCTGATCTTCCAGGTCGCCCATGCCGTGGCGGAATTTGCGCACGCCCGCGAATTCGGAGAGATTCTCCGGCGTCACGGTGACGGTTTCGGCCTTGCCTTCGAGAATGCGGCGCAGCGCCTTGCGCGCGAGACGCGCGATCTCGCGTTCGAGCGTGCGGACGCCGGCTTCGCGGGTGTAATAGCGGATGAGGTCGCGCAGCCCTTCTTCGGTCAGCTCGAATTCGCCCGCTTTCAGGCCATGCGCCTCGACCTGCTTGGCGATCAGATGCAACTTCGCGATCTCGACCTTCTCATCCTCGGTATAGCCTTCGAGCCGGATGATCTCCATGCGGTCGAGCAACGGCTGCGGCAGGTTCAGCGAGTTGGCGGTCGTGACGAACATCACGTCCGACAGGTCGACATCGACCTCCAGATAATGGTCCTGGAATTTGCCATTCTGTTCGGGGTCGAGCACTTCGAGCAGCGCCGATGCCGGATCGCCGCGGAAATCCTGGCCCAGCTTGTCGATCTCGTCGAGCAGGAACAGCGGGTTCATCGTGCCGGCCTTTTTGAGGTTCGTCACTATCTTGCCCGGCAGCGAGCCGATATAGGTGCGGCGATGGCCGCGAATCTCGGCCTCGTCGCGCACGCCGCCAAGCGACTGGCGCACGAACTCGCGGCCCGTCGCCTTCGCAATCGACCGGCCGAGCGAGGTTTTGCCGACGCCCGGAGGGCCGACGAGGCACAGGATCGGCCCCTTCAGCTTGTTCGTACGCGCCTGAACCGCCAGATATTCGACGATCCGGTCCTTGACCTTTTCGAGCGCATAATGGTCGTCGTCGAGGACGGCTTGCGCCTTCGCGATATCCTTCTTGAGCTTCGACTTCTTGCCCCACGGCAGGCCGATCAGCGTGTCGAGATAGTTGCGGACAACGGTCGCTTCGGCCGACATCGGCGCCATCGCGCGCAACTTCTTGAGTTCGGCGTTCGCCTTGGCCTTGGCTTCCTTCGACATTTTGAGGCTGTCGATCTTGAGCTGCAGCTCGGCCAGATCGTCGCCGCCCTCGCCATTATCGTTGCCGAGCTCGCGCTGGATCGCCTTCAACTGTTCGTTGAGATAATATTCGCGCTGGCTCTTTTCCATCTGGCGCTTCACGCGGCCGCGGATCTTCTTTTCGACCTGCAGAACGCCAAGCTCGCCCTCCATGAACGCGAAGACCATCTCGAGCCGCTTCGACGGCGCATCCTCGACGAGCAGTGCCTGCTTGTCGGACACCTTGATGTTGAGATTGCCTGCAACGGAGTCGGCAAGACGCGAGGCATCCTCAATCTGCGACAATTGCACCGCGGTTTCGGCGGGCATCTTCTTGTTGAGCTTGGCGTAATTTTCGAACTGGTCGACGACCGAGCGCATCAGTGCGGCGGTGTCGACGCTGTCGTCAACCGTGTCGCCGATCGGCTTGACGCTTGCCATCACGGCCTTGTCTTCGTTGGCGAGGCCGAGCAGTTTCGCACGCTCCTTGCCTTCGACGAGTACGCGGACGGTGCCGTCGGGCAGCTTCAAAAGCTGGAGCACGGTGGCGATCACGCCGACATCATAAAGATCGTCGCGCTGCGGATCGTCTTCGCCCGGATCGAGCTGCGCCACGAGAAAGATTTCCTTGTCGGATTCCATCGCGGCTTCAAGCGCGGCGACCGAACGGTCGCGTCCAACAAAGAGCGGCACAATCATGTGCGGGAAAACGACGATGTCACGCAGCGGAAGAAGGGGATAAGATTGCGTCATTACGGCTCCTGGACGGGCCCCGCGACCGGGCGCACCGCCCTTCTTATAGGTGGTTCATCGCTAATATGGCGTAACTTCGCACGCATTCAATGTCACTGCGCTGAACAGCGCGGGCCCAGAGGGATTCGGGGGCCGGCTCAAAACGGCAGCTTGAAGCCCGGGGGGAGCGGCAAGCCGCTCGTCATCTTGCCCATTTCCTCGTTGCTCGCCGCATCGGCCTTTTCGCGCGCGTCATTGAACGCGGCGGCAAGTAGGTCTTCAAGCATCTGCTTGTCCGAGGGAACCATGAGACTATCGTCGATGTGGATCGCCTTGATGCGGCCTTTCGCAGTCGCGGTGATTTTCACAAGACCGCCGCCCGAAACGCCTTCGACCTCGACGCTGTCGAGCTTCGCCTGCGCCTCCTGCATCTGCGCTTGCACGGTGGCTGCGGCTTCCTGCGCCGCCTTCATCATTTCTTCGATCGATTTCATGGGTTCGACCTATGCCGATTGTCGTCGTCCTCGACAAGCCTTGCGTCGGGAAAAGCCGCCAAAGCGGCCTTTACGACGGGCAATTCGCGAATTCGCGCGTCATTGTCGGCCAGTTTCGCGGTGCGCACGTCGCCAAGGCTCGGCCGCCCTTCCCCTTCGCCTGCGCGAACCTGCCAACGGCTGCCCGTCGCCGCAAGCAACGCCTCACCCAGATCGCGCGCGAACGCCGCGCCGAGCGCCGCGACGGGGGCAAAAATGAGGCTTCCGGGTTCGAGGCTGATGATTCGCATATGATCATAGACATCGACCGCAAGACGATGATTTCCGGTGCTTTCGAGGAGCTGGTGAATCTGCGCGACGGTCAGTGCCGAGGCGGGCACCTGGGCCGTGTCGGCCGTCGGCATGGGGGCCGCAGCGACGGGTTCGGCCGCCATGTTTTCCTGCGACGCTGGTGCCGCCGGCGCGGCGAGCGGCATCGTCGGCACCCCGCCCTTTTCGAGCAATTTTGCAAGCTCGCCGGGATCGGGCATCGCAGCGGCGTAGATCACGCGCAGCAACAGCATTTCGAGATGTTCGAGCGGATTATTCGCGCGGAGCACTTCGTCATGCCCCTTGAGCAGCAATTGCCACAGCCGGTTGAGCGGCGCGAAACCTAGTTTTTTCGCCCAGTCGCCAATGCGTTCGCGGTCGGCCTCGGCAAGCGCTGGATCGTCGTGGCGTGAGACTTTGGCGAGAGTGATCGCATGGGTCAGGTCCATCAGTCCCCGCACCATCGCAACCGGCTCGATCCCCAGCGCATATTGTGCACGCGCCAGATCGATCGCGCCGCCCGCATCGCCTTCCAATATCGTTGCCATCAACTGCGCGATCGACGTGCGATCGGACAGTCCGAGCATCACGCGCACCTGCGCCGCGCCGATCATCCCGCCGCCATCGAGGTCCGCGTGGGCAATCGCCTGATCCAGGATCGACAGCCCGTCGCGTACCGAGCCCTCCGCGGCGTTCGCGATCAGCCAGATCGCAGGCGCCTCTGCCTCGACGCCCTCTTTCTGCAGAATCGCGCTGAAATGCGCGAACAGCATGTCGGGGGTAATGCGGCGTAGGTCGAAGCGCTGACAGCGCGACAACACCGTCACTGGCACCTTGTTGACTTCGGTCGTCGCGAACAGGAATTTGACGTGCGGCGGCGGCTCTTCGAGCGTTTTCAGAAGCGCATTGAACGCGTTACGCGACAACATATGCACTTCGTCGATGATGTAGATCTTGTAGCGCGCCGAGACCGCCGCATAGCGCACCGCCTCGATAATTTCGCGCACGTCATCCACGCCGGTGTTCGATGCGGCGTCCATTTCGATCACGTCGATATGGCGCCCCTCGGTAATCGCGCGGCACGGCTCGCACACGCCGCACGGGTCAATTGTCGGACCACCCTGCCCGTCCGGACCGATGCAGTTCAATGCCTTGGCGATCAAGCGCGCGGTCGATGTCTTGCCGACCCCACGCACCCCGGTCATCAGAAATGCGTGGGCCAGCCGGTCGCGCGCGATCGCGTTGCCAAGCGTGCGCACCATCGCATCCTGCCCGATCAGTTCGGCAAAGGTTTGCGGGCGATATTTGCGGGCAAGAACGCGGTATGGCCCACTCGACGGCTGCGGCGCCGTCTCGGGCAGGTCCATTCCCAGCATCGGGGTTTCGTCGTCGGCGGAATCGCTCATGCTGTCCGTATTAGGAGGCACCAGCGCGCTTGTCGAAGGGGAATACAAAAGCTTCCAATATCGCGTCACCCCGGACTTGATCCGGGTCCCGCTCAGCGAAGTCGGAAAAGCGCGACCCCGGATAAAGTCCAGGGTGACGATGCGAATTAACGCGATGATATGGTTAGGGTGGGAGCCGGAACGACCCGCAGCGAATTCGTTGCGGCTGCTTCCTTCCGGACCTGACCGGGTTGGCGAAGACTGCGTCCGCCCGACTCCCGCGGCGCATATGGCGGCGGATGCCGTGAAATGCAAGCGGCCTGCTCAGTTGGGCAGATCGGCCGCAACGATGCGCGTCGCCTCGGCGATGACCGCACTGGCGACATCGCCCTCGACCGCCGGACGATCGAGATAGATGGCAATGACATATTTTCGCCCGCCGGGCGTCTCGACAAAGGCGACGTCATTGTAAGCGGTGCCGCATGTGCCCGTTTTGTCACCGGCGATCCAGCCCTGCGGCAATCCTGCACGAATGCGCTTCAACCCGGTCGCGCTCTCGATCATCCATCCGCGCAATTGCGTGCGATGGTCGGGTTTCAGCCGGCTGCCGTAGATATAGGCCGCAGCGCTCGTCGCCATCGCGATCGGGCTGGTCGTGTCACGCTCGTCGCCCGGCGCATTTTCATTGAGATCGGGCTCGATCCGGTCGAGCCGCGTCACCGCGTCACCTGAACGGCGCAGCGCCGCCGTGAAAGCGGCGGGACCGCCGATCTGCTCCAGGATCAGGTTCGCTGCCATATTGTCGCTGAGAACCACGGCATCGCGCGCAGCAAAGCCGAGCCGTTGCTCCCCCTTCCCGTCCGGCCCGATCAGCTTTTCGGTTCCCGGCGAATAGGAAACAAGCTCGCCGCGCTCAAAGGGCAGCGGTGTGCGCAGCGATACGCCCTCGGCCGCACGCTCGAACACTTGCCCCGCCAGCAGCAGCTTGAACGTCGAACACATGGCGAAGCGTTCGTGTCCGCGATCCGCCGAAACAAGCTTTCCGCGAGCATCGACGACCGCGATCCCGAGCCGACCGCCGCTCCGCCGTTCGACATCGCGGATCGCCTTGGCGGCGATCACGGAATCGCCCAGTGGTTCGCCGGGCACCGTGGCGCAGCCGGATAAGCCGAGCAGCGCAATTGCCGCGAGCGTCATCCGCATCATCGGGGTCCCTGCATATTGCGGCTTTCGGGGGGAATGTGCACGGTGAGGCCGTCGAGGTCGGCGGTCAGCAATATCTGGCACGACAGGCGGCTCGTGCGCCGCACGCCGGCGGCGAGGTCGAGCATATCTTCTTCCATCTCGCTCGCGGGCGGTAGGCGGTCGAAATCCTCCTTGGCGACGATGACATGACAGGTGGAGCAGGCCATCTGACCCTCGCAGGTCCCCTCAAGCGGCATCATATGCGCCTGCGCGACGTCGAGCAGGATTGAACCGGGCTCGGCCTCGGCTTCCGTGCGCGCCTTGCCGTCGGCGTGGATGAAGGTGACGCGCATCAGTTCACACCCTGCAGCCGTGCGGCTTCCCGGATCGCGGTGAGACCATCGCGCAATTCCTGTTCGCTCGTATAACGCCCCCAGCCGAGACGGATCGAGGCGCGGGCATCGGCTTCACTGATCCCCATCGCGCGCAGCACATGGCTCACCTTGCCCGACCCGCTGCCGCATGCGCTGCCAAGCGAGAAGGCGATTTCGCGCGCATCGGACATAAGGCGCAGGCCGTTCACGCCTTTGCGCCGGACGTTGAGATTGCCGTGATAACGGCGGGTCGCATCGCCGTTGATCGTCCATTCGGGGAGCATGTCGAGTGCAAGCGACCAGAGTCGCTCAACATGCGCCGCATCGGCATCGAAGCGTTCGGCCGCAAGCGCCGCGGCTGCGCCGAAACCGGCGCACAGAGCGGGCGACACGGTTCCCGATCGCATCCCCTGCTCCTGCGCTCCCCCGAACATCAGCGGCGGCAGGTCGACGCCATCCTTGATCCACAGCGCGCCGATCCCCTTCGGCCCGTGGATCTTGTGCGCCGAGATGGCGATCAGGTCGGCATCTTCGGGAATCGCGACGCGGCCATAACCCTGCACCGCGTCGCAGAGCAGCAGGCTGTTCTTTGCATGCGCGGCAGCGGCGAAGTCGTCGACCGGCTGGATCGTCCCGACCTCGTTATTCACGAGCATCGTTGCGACGATGCCGCCCTCGGGGATCAACGCGTCATCGGGCGGCAACGCCAGCCCAGCGCCATCGACCGGCAGGATGGTGGCGTTCAGCCGTTCAAGACATTGCAGCGAGGCGGCATGTTCGATGCTGAGACCCGCGACGCCGCCCGGCATCGCATCCGCCCCGCGCAGTAGCGCCCAGTTAAGCGCTTCGGTCGCACCCGAAGAGAAGAAAACGCGGCCTCCTTTGGGCAATAGCGCCGCAACCTGATCGCGTGCGACCTCGACCGCGGCGGCCGCGGCGCGGCCAGCCTTGTGCGTACTTGATGGGTTGGCGAACCCCTCTCCCTCACCCGGCTCCTCCAGCCAGCGCAGCATCGCCTCGCGTGCCTCGGGAGCGAGCGGCGTCGTGGCCTGATAATCGAGATAAATCATCCGCCGCATCTGCCCGCTAAAGCCGCGGATGTCGAGCGGCGCTCGACATCATCGTCACCCCGGATCAAGCTCAGGGTGACGATTGAGAGGGAGGGATTGAACGCCTTATTGCGAATCATTCGCAAAAGTTGCATATTGCGACCTTTTATCTGTATAGGCGCCAACTTCGCTCCGCCACCCCGCCCTTCGGCGAATCGGTGGCAAGCCTCAAAACATAAAGGTGCGCCCATGCCCGACGTCATTTTCCCCGGCCCCGAAGGCCGCATCGAAGGCCGATTCTCGCCGCCGCCGCGTCCGCGCGCGCCAGTTGCGCTGATCCTTCACCCGCATCCGCAGGGCGGCGGCACGATGAACGACCGCATCACGCAGGCGATGTACAAGAGCTTCGTCGCGCGCGGTTTTGCGGTGCTTCGCTTCAATTTCCGCGGCGTCGGCCGCAGCCAGGGCACGTTCGACAACGGCATCGGTGAACTGAGCGATGCCGCATCGGCGCTCGACTGGGTCCAGTCGATCCATCCCGAAGCGCAGACAACGTGGATCGCGGGCTTCAGCTTCGGCGCGTGGATCGGCATGCAGCTTTTGATGCGCCGCCCCGAAATCCGCGGCTTCCTGTCGGTCGCGCCGCCGGCGAACATGTATGACTTCAGCTTCCTCGCGCCCTGCCCCTCGTCGGGCATCATCGTCGCGGGCGGGCAGGATGAGATCGTGCCGCCCAGCGCGGTGCAGAAGCTGGTCGACAAGCTGCGCACGCAAAAGGGCATCACGATCCATCACGACGAGATTCCGCGCGCCAATCACTTTTTCGAGCATGAGCTCGACCAGTTGATGAAGTCGCTCGATAACTATCTGGATATGCGGCTCGCGCCCGACTCGCCGATCCGCTGAGACAAACCCGTCGTCCCCGCCTTCGCGGGGGCGGCGGGCATTGCTATTTTACCGGCACCAGCCAGATCGCGACATTCGCGAACATCACCAACGCCGCGACGAGCATCAGCAGCGCGCGGCGACGGTCGCCCTTGCGAAAAACGATGACAGCGCCGCCGGTCAAAAGCACGCCGGTCAGCATCAGGATGGAGATGATCGTGTCGGACATAGCCGGCCTTTATCGGCGCAGTCACAAATTTGCCACCTCGCTTATGGCCAATCCGTGCGGCTTCGCCTAAAGGGCCGACATCGATTCCCTTAGACCCCGCGGGAGCCGCACCATGCGCATCGCCATCGCCTCCGACCACGCCGCTTACGAGCTGAAAGCCGTGCTTGCCGACTGGCTGCGCGAAAAGGGGCATGAGGTCGAAGATCTCGGTACCAACGGCCCCGAAAGCGTGGATTATCCCGATTATGGCTACAAGCTCGGTGAAGCGATCGCCGACGGCCGCGCGGAACGCGGCGTCGCGCTTTGCGGATCGGGTATCGGCATCTCGATCTCGGTCAACCGCAACCCAGCCGCACGCTGCGCGCTCGTGTCGGAGCCGCTGTCGGCAAAATTGTCGCGCGAGCATAATGACGCGAACGTCATCGCGATGGGCGCGCGCCTGACCGGCATCGACATGGCCAAGGCCTGCCTCGACGCCTTCCTTACCACCGAATTCGCCGACGACCGCCATGCGCGCCGCGTCGACAAACTTTCCAACCCGCCGCAACTGGAGACCAGCCGATGACCACCGAAACGCTCGACAAGCCCATCAAATCGGCCGGTTATTTCACCGACGGCGTCGGCACTGTCGACCCCGCAGTCGCTGCGGCGATGAAGCATGAACTCGAACGCGAGCAATATCAGATCGAACTAATCGCGTCGGAGAATATCGTTTCCAAGGCTGTGCTTGAGGCGCAGGGCAGCGTTTTCACCAACAAATATGCCGAAGGCTATCCCGGCCGCCGCTATTATCAGGGCTGCGCGCCGTCGGACGAGGTCGAAACCCTCGCGATCGACCGCGCAAAGCAGCTCTTCGACTGCGGCTATGCCAATGTTCAGCCGCACTCGGGCGCGCAGGCGAACGGCGCGGTCATGCTGGCGCTGACCAAGCCCGGCGCGACGATCATGGGCATGAGCCTGGACGCCGGCGGCCACCTGACCCATGGCGCGCCGCCCGCCATGTCGGGCAAATGGTATAATGCCGTGCAATATGGCGTGCGCGCCGACGACCATCTCGTCGATTTCGACCAGGTCGAAGCGCTGGCGAAAGAACATCGCCCGACGCTGATCATCGCAGGCGGCTCCGCCTATCCGCGCACGCTGGATTTTGCACGTTTCCGCGCGATTGCCGACGATGTCGGTGCGCTGTTGATGGTCGACATGGCCCATTTTGCCGGCCTCGTCGCTGGCGGGGCGCATCCCTCGCCGATGGAGCATGCGCATGTCGTTACCACGACGACGCACAAGACGCTGCGCGGTCCGCGCGGCGGCATGATCCTGACCAATGACGAAGCGATCGCGAAGCGCATCAATTCGGCGGTCTTCCCCGGCCTGCAGGGCGGTCCGCTGATGCACGTCATCGCGGCAAAGGCAGTCGCGTTCGGCGAAGCGCTGCGCCCGGAGTTCAAGGACTATGCCAAGGCGACGATCGCCAACGCGCAGGCGCTCGCAAACCGGCTCAAGGCGCGCGGCGCCGATGTCGTCGCCGGCGGCACCGACACGCACCTCGCGCTGATCGACCTGCGCCCGCTGGGCGTCACCGGCCGCGACGCCGACGAGGCGCTCGAACGCAGCGCGATCACCTGCAACAAGAACGGCATCCCCTTCGATCCGCTGCCGCCGGTTAAGACCAGCGGCATTCGCGTCGGTTCGCCCGCCGGCACGACGCGCGGTTTCGGCATCGCCGAATTCGAAGCAATCGGCGACATGGTCGCCGACGTGCTCGAAGCGCTGCGCGACAAAGGCGAACATGGCGACGCCGATGTCGAGGCGAATGTCCGCGGCCGCGTTCGCGCACTTTGCGAACGCTTCCCCATCTATCAGGGATAGGGCGATGGCGCGGCAGCACCCCGAGGAACCGACGCTGGTCGAACTTTCGATCGAAGAGATCAAGGCGATGGGCAAGCAAGGCATGGCCCATCCCTCGACGCGTCCGGTGCTGATCGGCGGTGCGGTCGGCGCGGCAATCGGCTTGCTGCTCGACGCGCTCAGTTGGCCCGTCGGCCTGTTCGGCGGCGCGCTCATCGCATTGCTGATGCGGGTGAAACGCTAACTTATGCGCTGCCCCTATTGCGGACATGAAGACAGTCAGGTGAAGGACAGCCGTCCGACCGAGGACGGCGCAGCGATTCGCCGGCGGCGCCAGTGCGAGGATTGCGGCGCGCGCTTTACGACGTTCGAGCGCATCCAACTGCGCGAAGTTGCGGTGCTGAAAGCCGACGGCGGGCGCGAGCCCTTCGACCGCGAGAAACTGATGCGCAGCGTCCAGATCGCGTGCCGCAAGCGTCCGATCGACGGCGCGCGCATCGAACGACTGGTGTCGGGCATCCAGCGCCAGCTCGAAACATCGGGCGAGAGCGAAGTGCACGCGCAGCAGATCGGCGCGATGGTGATGGAGGCCCTCAAAGGCTTCGACAATGTGGCCTATATCCGCTTTGCCAGTGTCTATCGGGACTTTACCGAAGCCAAGGATTTCGAGGATTTTGCAAGTCAGGTCGGCGATCTCGGTAACGGTTAAGCGGGGGCGCCCGACATAGGAACGCTATTTCCTGCGGATTGGCCGATTTCATCACGCCTCATATTGCGTTAAACGGCGTCCCATCAGGATTGGGCCTCATCTTTTTTGCATTCGCTTTCGAGCGCGGGAATTTTTCATGATCATATATTTTCTGGCGCTGATGACGGCGGCCACCACCCCAGCCGCCGCGCCGACCGAAGCGGGCGAGACGCCGCCTGCAAAAGAGGAAAAGCTGATCTGCACCAAATCTGTCGTGACGGGCTCACCCGCCCGCTCGAAGCGTGTGTGCCGGACCCGCGCGCAATGGGAGGCGGAGAAAGAGGAAGCGCGCAAAGATTATGAACGGACACGCGCACCGCAAACGCGCAATTCGCACTGACAGGCCGACGGCTGTCCTGAGTCCCGCCATGCAAAAACCCCTGATTGTCCTCGTTCGCCCGCAATTGGGTGAGAATATCGGCAAAGCAGCGCGCGCGATGCTCAATTTCGGGCTGACCGAACTGCGCCTCGTCGCCCCGCGCGACGGCTGGCCCAATCCCGATGCGGGGCCGGCAGCGTCGGGCGCCGATGTCGTACTGGCCGAGGCGCAGGTTTTCGACACCCTCGCCGACGCGGTCGCCGACTGCACGACCATCTATGCGACCACAGTGCGCAAGCGCGGCGTGACCAAGCCGGTGCTGACCCCCGAAGCCGCCGCGCGCGAGGTGCACGCCAGCGCGGGGCGCTCCGCCTATATCTTCGGCCCCGAACGCTCGGGGCTCGAAACCGACGATGTTACCTTGGCGCACAAGATCGTGACCGTGCCGATCAATCCCGAATTCGCCTCGCTCAACCTCGCACAAGCGGTGATCCTGCTCGCCTATGAATGGTCGAAGGGCGTCGCGCTTGCCAGCCCGCCCGAAGTGCCGCTCGACCCGCCCGCGCCGCACGCCGAAATGGAAGAACTGATCGGGCATCTGGTGCGCGACCTCGACAAGAGCGGCTATTTTTTCCCGCCCGAGCGCAAGGAAATGACGCTCCGCACATTGCGCACCGCGCTCACCAAGACCGGCTGGTCGTATAACGACATCCGGATGATGCACGGGATCATTACATCGCTGGGCCGCACGCCAAGGGCGCGATAACAGCCTCTTGGCCGCGCCCCAAAATGCGCATAGAAAGTCGCATCCTTTAAGGAGCGAATAACCCTATGTTCTCCATATTAATTTCGCTGGCGATGGCATCGGCCTCAGCGAACGGAACCGACAAACCCCCTGCCAAGCCCGCAAAGCCCAGAAAGGTCTGCGAGCAGGTGGAAGGCGGCATAGGCAGTCGCCTCTCGCAGCGTGTATGCCGTGTCGTCGAACCGGCGAAGCCGAAAGAAGAGGCTGTAGAGGCAAGCAGCGAAAAGCCGGCGGCAAGCAACACCGACTAAGCTGGACAGATCAGCTATCGGCGCGAAGCTGTTCCCAACGGACCGCCTCATAGGCGATCGACTGTTCGACCAGTTCGTTCCACACCGCGCGGAGCCGCTCGGGCTCCAGCCCTGCAATCTCGGCCGCGCGCGCGACATTGTCGAGCACCTCGGCCTTGCGCACTTCGTCGCGGACGGCGCTGCGATCGGGCTTGATGCGCGCTGCGGCATCCATATAGCCAAAGCGGCGGACGAGCAGCGCGACGAGCGCGCGGTCGACCTCGTCGACGCCGGCGCGGACATCGATCATCGTTTCGCATTGTTCGGGAAGTTTGGCGGACGTCATGCGCGCTGCCTTTAGCGGCTTTTTCGCCGCTGTCGAGCGGGCCGCTCGATGCTTGACTTTACGCCCCTGCCCGTCTAACCGCGCGCCTTCGCAATGGACCCCGCACCCCGGTGAAGCGGCGGTCGCATATGGAAATCTCCATATGGTGCGACCCGGGAACAAGCCGAAATCCTTCGGCACACAGCATATTGGAGACGACATATGTCGAAGCGCCAGAGCGCCAAGTATAAACTCGACCGCCGGATGGGTGAAAACATCTGGGGTCGCCCCAAGAGCCCCGTCAACCGCCGCGAATACGGCCCCGGCCAGCATGGTCAGCGCCGCAAGGGCAAGATGTCGGACTTCGGCATCCAGCTCCGCGCGAAGCAGAAGCTGAAGGGCTATTACGGCGACATCACCGAAAAGCAGTTCAAGAAGAACTATTTCGAAGCATCGCGCATGAAGGGCGACACCGGCCAGAACCTGATCGGCCTGCTCGAGCGCCGCCTCGACGCCGTCGTCTATCGCTCGAAGTTCACCCCGACGATCTTCTCGGCGCGTCAGCTCGTCAGCCACGGCCACGTCTATGTGAATGGCGTGAAGTGCAACGTCGCCAGCCGCCTCGTGAAGCCGGGCGATGAAATCACCCTCGGCAAGAAGGCACAGGAAATGGCGCTGGTCGCCGAAGCCCAGAGCCTGCCCGAGCGCGACCTGCCCGAATATCTGGCCGTCGACGGCACCAAGTCAACCTATGTCCGCGTCCCGACGCTCGACGAAGTGCCCTATCCGGTGAAGATGGAACCGAACCTGGTCGTCGAATTCTATTCGCGCTGATCGAGTTCGCTATCGAATTCAAAAGGGGGCGGTCCGGCAACGGGCCGCCCCCTTTTCTTTGCGCGTCAGTGCGGCAGGAACTGCGTAATCCGTGCCAGCATAGCGGTGCGTGCCTCGCTGTCGTTCAGGCTGGTTGCCAGTCCAGGATATTCGATCAGTTCGACCGACTTACCCGCGTCGGCAAGCGCACGGCGCATGATCCGCGCTTGCTCGATATTGGCGCGCTGGTCGAAAGTGCCGTGGAACATCAACACGGGCGCCTTGATGTTAGCAGCATTCTGCGCCGGCGACCCTTCGCGGATATGCGGCCCCGAACCGACAAAATCGCGAAGAACGGCGCCTGATGCAAATTTCATCGCCCGGCTCTTAAACTGCGCAAGATCGGTAATCGGCGCGATCGCCACGATCGAGCGGAACAGGCCGGGCTCGGTCGCTCCCGACTGCAGCGCGGCATAGCCGCCATAGTGCCAGCCGACGATCGACAGCTTCGCAGGGTCCGCCCCCTCGGTCAGCAACCAGCGCCCCGCGTCGTTCACGTCGCCTATAGCCGTTCGCCACGACTGGAAGCCATTATCCATATACCATTGATCGCCATAACCCGCCGCCCCCCGATAGTTGGGCTGGACCACGGCGAAGCCGCGCCGGGCGAAATACTGAGCAAGCCAATCGAATCCCCATTCGTCGCGCGCAGCTAGTCCGCCATGCGGCATGACGATTGCTGGCAGCCCCTTGGCATCGACCTTACCAAGCGGCAGCGTCAGATAGCCGGGGATCATCGTGCCGTCCGATGCGGGATACCGGATAGGCTTCACCGGCGACAGGGCTTGGTCCGCGAGCAAAGGCCGCTCGTCAAGCAGCGGACGAAGCTGCTTCGACGATGGGGTATAACGATAATATCTGCCTGGATCGATGTCGGAGCCGACCCAAACCAACCAATGCGCCTCATCAGCCGAGGCATCGATGAAATATACGTCCTTTCCGCCAAGAGCACCAGACAACGACTTCGCCATTGCCGCCACTTTCGGGTCGGTGATTTCCATGTGGCGCCGCTCGGTGACATAAGTCGCCCCGACAACGCGTTGATCGCGGCCGACGCGAACCAGTTCGTCGACATCCACTTCGGAATGGCGGAACAGTGCCTCGGTCTTTCCGGTTCCATCCAGACTTAGCGCAACGATGGCTCTACGTCCGTCGACGTTCGCGAATCCAATCGCACGATCCGTGGTGATATCAACAGCATAGGGATAAAAGCCCTTCCTTGACAGGGTGTCGTACGAGGACAATTGTTCCCAATCCCGGCTATTTTTACGCCTGAACATGTGTCGCACCAGCGGGTCTGCATAGCCGCGATATGTGGTCGGGCTATTGAGGCCCATGATCCGAACCTGCCCCTTCCCGTCCGATACATATTCTATCGCATCCCGGCGCGGTTTTTCGACCGTTTTGGCCGATCCGTCGGTAGCCTTCACCAGATCGACGCCGAGTCCCTCGCCGTCTTTCCGGATCACCGTGGAGCCGGCTTCCGGAACGTAGCTGCGCGTTATAAGCAAATCCCCTTCAGCGCTCGGCTGCCAGTCGATCACCTCGCCGCCCCGGAAATCATATCCGATCGCGTTCGCCCCGCGTCGCGCGCTGAGCGTTTTCACATTGCCGCCGGACGCGTCGACACCCAGCAGCGACGTAAAGCCCATGATGTCGCCGCCGACATTTTCCCGGCCACCGATTTCGCAGACCAGACGCGCGGTGGTCGCCCATTTGCACCAGAACAGGATTTCGGGATCGCCGCTCGAACGCAAAATGCGCCGGGGCACCGCCCCCTCGCCGATGTCGACGATAT
>Ga0209050_1001115_pt1 | contig 32488 bp, 30 predicted proteins | sample Araplavi_mTSA_r2_FD_184276 | JGI IMG/M metagenome (GOLD analysis project Ga0209050, IMG submission 184276) | Arabidopsis root microbial communities from North Carolina, USA - plate scrape MF_Cvi_mTSA_r2 (SPAdes) (version 2) | ecosystem: Host-associated > Plants > Roots > Endosphere | place: USA... | reverse complement strand
GGCGATTCTGAGTGGCTGTTCGGCGGCTTTGGCTGCGTCTTCCTCGTCCGCCGGCGGCAGGTGAGCTTCGACCGCATAGACCAGTTCGTGAATGCCGCGATCGTGCTCGGCGCTGATCGCTTGGACCTCGTCGAAGCCGAGGCGGGAAAATTCGCCCACGTGGATGTCGTGTTTCGGCAGGTCGATCTTGTTCACCGCGAGGACCAGCGGTTTGCTCGAGCGGCGGAGCTTGCGGGCGAGCTCCTGGTCGGTGGGGGTGATGCCGGCGAGGCCATCGACGACAAAGATGATGACCTGCGCCGCTTCGATGGCGACATCCACTTCGGCGTGGACCGCCTCGGTGAAATCGAGGTCCACATTGCCGCCGATGCCGCCGGTATCGATGATGGTGAAAGGATCCTCGCTGTATTTGCAGACCGCGTGGATGCGGTCGCGGGTCACGCCGGCCTGGTCGTGGACAATGGCGATACGCCGGCGGGCGAGCCGGTTGAAAAGGGCGCTCTTACCGACATTCGGGCGGCCTACGATGGCGACGGTGCGTTCGGACATTTGAAACTAGGAATCTTGCGGTGCTTTGGGTTCGCCGTGGCCGCCAGCATGGAGCTGGCGAATGCCGTCGATCACATAACCCACGGCGGAAATGGCAGTAAAAAGACCGGCAAGATAAACCGGGATATCGAGGAATTCCACTGAGTCCTGCCAGGAGCCGATTTGGGCCCGGGTCACGGGGAAATTGAACTGCAGCATGACCAGAGAAAGCGCCACCATGGTCAGCGCCGTCGCTGTCTTGCCCGCCCAGTTTGGCCGGGCTTGCAGGGGGTGATTCAGCATGTGCAACACGATCGCCCCGGCGATGACCAGCACGTCCCGCCCGATCACCACGACCGGAAACCACAGGGGCAGCGAGTAGTTCCACTGGCTGAAGCTCAGAGTGAGAATCGCCGCCAGCATCAGTCCCTTGTCCGCGAGGGGGTCGAGGATCGCCCCGAGCTGGGTCCGCTGGTTGTAGTGGCGGGCGAGGTAGCCATCGATGCCGTCGCTGATCGCCGCGACCACAAAGATCGTGATGGTGAGGTAGCGCTGCCACTCCTGCGGGTGCCCCAGCGCGACCCCGCGCCCGTAATAAATGGCCGTGAGCACAAAGAAGGGGATCAGGAAGATCCGGGCAAATGTGATCTTGTTGGCCGTGGTCATGAAAGGGGTGCCGCTTTCCTCCCGGAAAACCGGCTGGAAAGCAACCCGCCGCGAGCCCATGAATGCCGGCACCCATGCCGCTCTCGTCTCTTTTTCGTGCTTCGCCCCCGGCCCGTCGTCCGACGCCTGCGGCCGTGGAATGGCGGAAAAACGACTTCATGGCTTATACCGTGGGGCACGACGAACAGGCCGTGATGCTCCGGGGCCGCGCACCGCTGCGCTGGCCGGGCTTCGTGGTCGACTTCGTCAATTCCTGCGAGGATTTCGGGCCGCTGGAAAATCATCTGGGCCAGTATGCGGACAAACATGCGTGGGGTGGGCTGGAGCTGGAGGCGCTGCGTTCGTGGCTGCCACGCGTCACGGAAGCGCAGCTCCTCGTCTCGACCGCCGACCTGATATCGGCTTTGGCCCGGCATCCGGCCCCGCCGCCGCCGCCGATTTCAGCGATTGGTTTTCCCACCGGCGGCGCCCGCGTGGACCTGGTGGGGCGTGCGTTGGAGAGTTTCGCGCGCAATGCGCGGACGTATGACCGCCGCGTGGATTTCCTGATTTCCGATGGCTCCATCGCGCCCGAGCACCGCGCGGCCTTTCGCGAAGCCGGCCGGCAATGGGCGCGGGACTGGGAGGTGCCGGTGCGTTACGCCGGCGAGGAGGAAAAGCGGAAGCTGGCCGCGGAATTGGTGTGTCGAGGTCTGCCGGCGAGCGCCGTGGAGTTTGCGCTTTTCGATCCGCTGGACAGCGGATTTTCCTGCGGGGCCAATCGCAACGCGCTGCTGCTGCACGAAGCCGGGCGCATGTTTTGCAGCATCGATGACGACGCCGTGTGCGACCTCGCTGCGGCGCCTGCGACCACAGCTCGGCTGAAACTGTTTTCCTCCTGCGACCCCTTCACTCGCTGGCTTTTTGGCGATGAAGCCGCCGCTGAAGCACACGCCGGAAACGTCGAGGCCGATTTTCTCGGCGCGCACGAATCGCTGCTCGGCCGCGGCCTCGCCGAGATCGGTGCGGGGCTGACGGTGGAAGCGCTCGAATCGACCCAGGCCGGCGACGAATTGCTCCGGCGCCTGTGGACAGCCGATGGCCGCGTGCGCGCCAGTTTTACCGGCCACGTCGGCGACCCCGGGGTGCCGACTTCGGTTTATTACCTGCACTACGAAGGCGAAAATCGGCGCCGTTTGACCGAGACCGAAGCCGCGTATCGCGCGGCCATGGCCAATCGCAGCGTCTTTGCGCTCGCCCCCTGCGCCGCGGTGGGCGACGCCAGCACGAGCCCCGGCATGGCCATGGGGCTGGACCATCGCGAACTGCTGCCACCCTTTTTCCCCGTGCTGCACGCCGAGGATTTCACCTGGGGCGCCACGCTCTGGCAAAGTGTCGCGCAGGCCTTTCTCGGCCACGCCCCGCTCGCCATCCGGCATCGGCCCCGCCCGGGCAAAACCATCCTCCAGCCAGGCGATCTCGGGCTCGAGCGCCGTGCGGTGATCTTCGAATTCTCGCATCTGATTCGCCGGGTCATTCTGCGTTTCCAACGCCACGAAAGCGCCGCCCCTGAGGATCGGATTCGCCAGCTCGGCCATCATCTCAGCGCACTCGCCGCCCAACCACCTGCGGACTTCGTGGAGTTCCTGCGCAGCCAGGTCCTGGAGCACGAAAGCGGAAAACTCGATCACCTCGAGGAAGCGTTGCGGGAAGACCTCGAAACCCCGGACCACTGGCGCGACGATCTCGAAGCTTATCTCGCCCACGTGCGCGAAGCACTGACGCACGACGATTTCGACATCCCGTTCGATCTAAAAGGCGAGCGCTCCGCCGCCGAAAACCGCGTCTTCATGCAGCAGCTCTTCGCCCGTTTCGGAGAGCTCCTCGAAGTCTGGCCCGACATGGTCGCCGCGGCCCGCGAGATCAATGCCTCACTCGATTGGATGCCGCGGCTGTAAGCGAGCGCGTCGTAGCAAATCCGTGGTTCACGCAGCCCTCTGCGTGAAACGATAGTGCCTGCGCCTTCGGCGCAGGGTGATCTTTTTCTTCTCACGCAGAGGCTGCGTGAGCCACGAGGTGAGAGCCTTGCTTACCCGAAGATACGCGCGAAATTGTCCGCCACCTTCGCCGCTAGTTCTTCGACCGAAATCCCGCGTAGTTTGGCTAGCTCCGCGTAGGTAAAGTCGATGTTCGCCGGATGATTGACGGGTTTGCCGTCGGCGCCAGTGAGAGGGCGCGGGTTGAGTTCATCCGGCGGGCGCAGATCGGGCGCGTCGGTTTCCACCAGCACGCGGTCGAGGGGGAGCTGGCGGAAGACTTCGCGCTGGGGGGCTTTGCGCTCGTGCAGGAAATACGGGCTGAAGCTGAAATACCCGCCGAGCTTGATGAACCCCGCGTTCATCTCAGCCGGGCCGTTGTAAGCGTGGATCAAAAAGCCACGGGGGAATCGTCGTCCGGCGAGGCAATCATTGAGCGCGCCCCAAGCCTGGACGCAGTGGATGGTCACAGGCCGGGCGAGTTCCTCGGCGAGGTCGAGCTGGGCGCGGAAGACGACGGTCTGATCGGCGAGGTCGTGGCCTTCGATCCAGCGATCGAGCCCGATCTCTCCGACTCCGGCCTGCGGGTGGGCTTCGAGCACGGCCCGCAAGGCATCGAGCCACTGCCCGCTACGCTGCGCAATCCACCAGGGATGCAGCCCGTAGCTCGGCAGCACGAATGCATGTTCCGCCGCCCAGGAGGAGACATCCGGCCAATCGTTTTCCGTCATCCCATTCACCACCGCGCGGCGCAGGCCGATTTGCTGAAGCTCCGCGAGAATCGTCTCGCGGTGCGGCACAAGATTCGGGTGCTGCAGGTGATTGTGCGCGTCGAGGTAGTTCACCGATGCGCCTCGGCAAAGGCCCGGATGGTCTGGCGAATCGCCGCGAGGCCGTTGAGCCGGGTGGGGGAGAGCATGCGCTCCAGGCCCAGCGCCGTCGTGATTTCCGGCTCCACCGAGGCGACCTCGGCGGCGGACGCGCCGTCGTAAAGTTCGCAGAGCAAAGCCGCGAGGCCTTTGACCAGCGGAGAGTCGGCGTCCATGCGAAAGCGGCACACGCCTTCGACAATCTCACCCGCGAGCCAGACTCGCGAAGAACAACCCGGGACCAGCGCGGCATCCGTGCGCTCGGTTTCGGTGACGGGTGGCCATTTTTTCCCTCGCGAAGTGATGGCCGCGAGCCGCTCGTGCGCGTCTTCGATGAGCCGGTAACGCTCGATCAGAGCACGTTGTTTTTCGGGCAGAGACATCGGCGTGGACGGGATCGGCTGGATGGACGGAATGGACCGGAGCGCACCGGCTAACGCCAGCGGTCTCGCTTTCCGATGCTCTGCGGCGCGGGTGAGCGCGGGACCTACTTCAGCAGCTGCTCGAGCGCGCTATCCGGCTCGGCGCCGAGTTCGACGGCCCGCTTGTAGTGCTTGCGGGCTTCGTCCTTGTTCGGCGGGTTCTGCGTCGCAAAGACGACTGCGAGATTGAAGTGCGCGTCGGCGTAGTTCGGGTCGATCGCCACGGCGGTCTCGAGTTCTTTCTGCGCGGCTTCCTGCCAGCCTTTCTGGCTTGCGGTGATGCCGAGGTAATTGTGCGCGGTCGGGTTCTTCGGATTGATCGCCAGCGCGCGGGTGAGCGACTGGATGGCGTCGTCGAACTTCTGCTGCTGGTACGAAACGATGCCGAGCGTGCAGTGGCTGAAATCGTCTTCCGGCGCGACGGCGATGGCCTTCTTGAAGGCTTCTTCCGCGAGCTTGTACTTCGACTGGCGGAAACGCACCACGCCGAGGTTCGAAAGCACGTAGAGATTGTTCGGCGCCTTCGCGAGGGCCTTTTCGTAGATCTTCTCCGCTTCGCGATAGTTACCGCGTTCGAATTGATCCTTCGCGTCGCGGGCCAGGCCGACGAGGTCTTCCGGCACAGCCGGATCGAGCCCGGTCTTCACGCTCGGGCCATTGACGCCGGTGGTGCCTTTTTCCTTCGCCGGCAGATCGCCTTCGATTGCCGGACGCCCGCTGCTGGTGACGCTCGTCGTACGAGCGCTGGCGAGTTCGGTTTTCTTCTCGCCCTTCTCTGAGCCCAGGGTGATGTCAGGTAGCGCGTCGAGGGCGAAGCTGCCCGAAGGTTGGGCGTCCGCGACTTTGGTTTCCGGCGCAGGCGTGGCCGGTTCCGGAGTCGGAGGGGCTGCAGGCGCCTTGGTCTTGCTCTCCTTGGCCGTCTTGCCGGAGGGCGTCGGCGAGGTCGTGGTCACACTCGGCTGCGGAGCCGGGGTGGTTGCCGCCGCGACTGGAGCGGGAGCAGGAGCAGGCGTCGATTCGACCGGGGCGGGCGCCGGAGCCGGGGCAGGGGCGGGCGCAGGTTCCACCGGGGCCGGCTGGGCGGACGCCGTCGCGTCGACCGCTGTAAAAGTGATTTCGCTGTCGCTGATCGAAAGCTGGGGCTCCTTGAAGAGTTTGCGCTCCTTGTCGCTCAGCTTCACGATCGGGCTGCCGAGCAGTTCCACCTGTTCGACGAGCGCCTTGGAGTGAACCTCCAGTTTGCCCAGCTGATCGAGGACCAGCTTCTTCACGCGGTCGCGGCGGGCTTGTTCCTTCTGCTGGCGCAGCACGATCCCGCGGAGGAGATCGTTTTCTTCGGAAAGCTTTTTGCGCTCGGCGATACCGGCGGACGCTTCGGTTTTGACGGCGGTCAGTTCCTTGGCCTGCGTTTCGAGCTGCTGGCGCAACTCGTCCATCTGGGTCTGGTACTGTGCGCTCTGCTTCTGCACATCCGCGAGTTGGGTGCGGGTGGAAGTCAGCTCCTTGTTCAGGTCGGCGATCTTTTTGTCCTTCTCGACGCCTTCGGCTTTGAAAGTCGTGATCTGCTTTTGGGCATCCTGCAGCTTGGTCATCAGCTGCGTGTTTTCGGCGAGCAGCTTGTCCACGTTCTTCGCCGCTTCCTTCATCTTGGTGAGCTGCACGACGGCTTCGTCGCGTTCACCGGTGACCTTGGTCAGCTGTTCCTGGACCTTGCTCAGCTTGGTTTCGAGGTCGCCCTTCTCGTGGATGACCGCATCGAGCTGCTTCTGCATCTCGGCGATTTTCTTCGGCACCGCGGCGTTTTCCTTTTTGACGGTATCGCGCTCGGTTGTCGTCTTGGAGAGTTCATCCTGCGCCTTGCCCAGCTTCGTCTCGAGATCGGTCTTGGTCTTGGTGACCTCGTCGAGCTGCTTGCGCATGGCCGCGTTTTCCTTTTTGGCGGCATCGCGTTCCGTCGAAGCGCTGGAAAGCTGGTTGCGGCTGGCATTGATGCGGCCGGCGAACTGCTCGTTCAGTTCCATCTCGGCGTCGCGCTCGATCTGGAGCTGGCGCAGCGCCTTCTTGGCCGCGGCCGATTCCTTGCGCAGCGAATCCATATCCGCCGAGCTCTTGGTGCCGGATTTCTCGGCATCCAGCAGGGCGGACTCGGCGCGGTCGGCCCGCTTTTGCAGGACTTCCATCTTCTCGGTCGCGTCCTTCGCGTCCCTGATCGCCTTGTTGTATTTCTCGGCGAGGTCTTCCTTGTCCTGCGTCGCCTTGTTCAAGCGGTCGCGCGTGGCGGTGAGATCTTCCTGCAGACTCTTGATCCGGCTCTGGATTTCCTGGATCGGGTCCGCGCCTTCCTTGCTGCCACGGCGATTGCTGCTGCGCACGGGTGCCTCGGAAGCGGGGAAGCCGGTATCCGGCGGGAGCACGGCCTCGTTGCCGGTGCTGGAAGGCAATTCCGGTTCCACTGGCAGGGAAGCCGCCGGACGCTGGCTGCCGGAACGGCCCGCCGCCGCCGGTTGCAACCGCGAGACCGCTTCCGCGGCTTTTTCCCGGCGATGCTTCACGATCGCGGGATTCCAGTCCGGCCAGCGGCCCGAGATCCCGTCGAGAATGTCGATGGCCTTGTTGTAGGCCGAGAGCGCGCCACGGGCGTTCCCCGAGGTTTCCGCCTTTTCTCCTTTTTGGAAGTTCAGGAAGGCGTCGAGGAATTGATCGGAGGCATCGCCGCCCGCAGCGTAAGCCGACGAAGCGGCCAATCCGAAGAGGGCGATGAGAGAAAAGGCGTGCGCGCGCATGTATTGGGTGGCGGGGGGCCGATAGTAGTGGATTTGACACGGGTGCGCAATGGCTTCTCATGCACCCCGCATGTCCCGACCCAACCGCCCGCCGCAGCGCTCCAATTTAATCCCCCGGATCGAATGGATTTCGCCGGCCCTGATCCCAGCGTTCGAGGCGGCCGGGACGAATGCCCACCGCCTGGCTTCCAGTGCGCGCACCTGGATCGAAAGGCTGGGGGAGGACGCCATCATCAGCTTCCAGTACCCGGAGGACGCCGAGCCGACCTTGAAAGAACTCAAGGAATGGTGCGCGACGCATCAGTTCCCGCTCCGAAGGATCTTCGGGCGCTTTGTACCCCGGCAAAATGTCGAGCGCAGCATCCCTCGCCTGATGGATGGCCCGGCCGACCTGCCCTTGGAGATCAGCGTCCAGGAGGCAAATCTACACTACACCATCGATTTCGCCGCCGGGTACTCGGCCGGCCTTTTCCTCGATCAACGCGCCAATCGTGCCTGGGTCCGCAGCCAGCCGGTGAAGCGGCTGCTGAACACTTTTGCCTACACCTGCTCGTTTTCCGTGATCGCGGCCAGTATCGGGGCGGAATCGGTCAGTGTGGACCTCTCGAAAAAGTCGCTCGATCGCGGCCAGCGGAACTTCGCTCTCAACGGCCTGCCCCAGGATGGCCACCGTTTCATCGCCGACGATGTAATGGACGTCCTGCCGCGCCTGGCTCGACGCGGTGAGAAGTTCGACACGATCATCCTCGATCCGCCGACTTTTTCGCGCGGGAACGAAGGGCGCCGCTGGCAGGTGGAAAAAGATTTCCCCGATCTGCTCACGGCTGCGCTCGAAGTCGCCGCTCCGGGTTTTGCGCGCATTTTGCTCTCGACGAATTGCACCCGCCTGAGTTCCCGCGACCTCGAATTGTTCGGCCGGCACGCGCTCAAGCAGGTGCGCCGGGCGGGCGATTTCTCTCGGGAACCGGAATTGCCGGATATCCCGACTGAACTCGCCGCGCGGACCGTCTGGCTGCGAGTGCGATAAAACGGGGGGAGATTCGGTAACGGTTTTGTTCCGCTCGGGAGAAAGTTCCGCATTGCTTCGCGCCCGGGTAGGGCGCAGAAATAATCTCCTGTCTCATGATCGCTGCCATCGCTCTGCTTGTCATTGCCATTTCCTGGCGCCTGCTCGGGCTTAGCCACCGGGATGATTATTCCTGGGTGCACAACTTTGCCCCGCTCTCCGCGATTGCTCTCTGCGGAGCTTTTGTTTTGCCGCGGCGTTACGCTTTCACCCTGCCGCTCGTGGCCCTGCTGGTCACGGACATCGCCCTGAATCTGAAATGGGGTTTCCCGGTCGTCAGCACCCAGATGATCGCCCGCTATTTTGTGCTCGCCGCGATTTCCGGGGCGGGTTGGTGGTTGCGCCGTCACCCGCAGGTCACCGTCGTGCTGGGGACCAGCGCGCTGTGCTCGGTGCTCTTCTATTTCGTGACCAATTCCGTCGCGTGGTGGGTTGATCCGGGCTACGCCAAGAATTTCGAAGGCTGGTCTCAGGCTCTGGTCGGCGGTTTGCCGGGCTTCCCAACCACGCTGGTGTTTTTCCGGAATTCGCTGATGAGCGACGTCGCATTCACCGCGCTCTTCCTGCTCTGCTTCCGCGTCTCCAAGCCTGCGCTCGCCGCGCCGGCAGAGCACCAGCCGGAAGTGGCTCGCTGGATCTAAGCGGAGCGAGGAATCGCGAGCCTGCGATTTGCGAAGCAAGGTGGAACGCGATCTCCGAGCGTTTTGGAAACCAGTGCGTCGCAACGCGATGCCACACTTCACTCGAGGCGTGGCTCACTAAAGCTCGCGTGTGGTTTCAAAAACGCGCTTGGAGATCGCGTTCCCATCGCTTCGCGATCAGAATGCCTTCGCCGAACCTAGGTGGCCACCGTGCGCCGGCGGTCTTCCAGCCAGAAGACATGCATCATCACCGCGACCCAGTAGAGCGGGAGCAGGAGCAGCCCGAAGCCCATGGTAAAGGTGGCGATGAGCCCCACCATGGCCAGCGCGACCAGCCCCCCGGCCATAAAAAGCACGCCCAGCGAAAGGTGACCTTTGTAGATGTGGCCGAGGCCGGGCACGACGCTTAAAACCAGCGAGTACTGATCGCGCTCGGTGTAACTGGCCGCATGGTCCGGATGAGATTCATGCACCCAATCGCATTTGGGGCACTCGTCCGGGTGAGCGGCATCGAGAGCGGTATCGCAGAGGGGACACCGCAGCGTCGCGGTGACTTTGGGATCGGCGTCGGTCGTCGGCATAAGGAACAACTTGGGTTGAGTGTTTTTAGGAAAACCCTGGGTTCTGCCCTGCGGCTCCAAGATTAGCCTTGCTGAAGTCTGTGACAACCTGTCTTTGCTCAAACTTATGACCGATCTTGCTTCGATAGTCGCCTTTCTGGACTCCTATCTGCGCCATCCCGGTTTCCCGGATTACTCCGGCGCAGTGAACGGATTACAGCTCGAAAACTCCGGCCGGGTCCTCCGGATTGGTGCCGCCGTGGATGCCTGCGAAGCAGTCATCGACGAAGCCGTGAAGCGCGGCATCTCGCTGTTGCTGGTTCATCACGGCCTCATGTGGGATCAGCACTGCCAGGCTTTCACCGGCGCGCGCTTTCGGAAGCTGAAGCGGGCGATCCAGGGCGATCTCGCCCTGTTTTCTTCGCACCTGCCGCTCGATGCCCATCCCGTGGTCGGCAATGGTGCGCAGCTCGCCGCCGCGATCGGCCTGAGCGAGGTCACCCCGTTTTTTATGCACAAAACCGAGCCGGTCGGAATGCGCGGGGTCCTGGAAGTTTCCCGGGCAGAGCTTTTCGCCCGCGTGCAAAAAGCCGTGGGCGGCGGAGCGATCACGCTGTGTGCCGCCGGTCCGGAGCGAGTGCAGCGGGTGGGGATCGTCACCGGCGGCGCGGGCAGCGAAGTCGCCGCGGTTGCCCGCAGCGGAGTGGATACCTTCATCACCGGGGAGGGGCCGCACTGGAGTTACACCGCCGCCGAGGAACTCGGTCTGAACCTGTTTTACGCCGGCCACTACGCGACCGAAACCTTCGGCGTCAAAGCCCTCGCCGCCGAGGTCTCGAAGAAGTTCGGCATCCCGTGGGAATTCATCGACCACCCGACGGGGCTGTAGCGATCAACACGTAGGTGGTGATTGGTGATTGGTTGGTGGAATCCAGGGACGCGCCTTTTACAGGGCGCGCGTTCTTCACCCATTCACGAGTCACAAATCACCAATCATTCTGCCTTCCTCCGCGTCTTTGCGTTGAATCCACCGATGCCGCCGCGCTATCTCCCCCGCCGTTTCTTCGAGCGCGATCCGCTCACCTGCTCACGTGAATTGATCGGCTGTGAGCTCATCTGGAACGACTGCGCCGGCCTTATCGTGGAAACCGAAGCCTATCGGGCGGTCGGCGACGAAGCCTCGCACACGTTTTTCCGCCCCAGTGCCCGCGAGTTTATCGCCAAACATGAGCCCGGCACCGCCTACGTCTACTTCAACTACGGCATGTACTGGCTGCTCAATGTCCTCGTGAAAGACCGCGCTGTTGCAGGTGCGGAAGGGGAGGGGTTCGTCCTTTTCCGCGCCCTCGCTCCCACGCGGGGAGCCGATCTCATGCGGCAGCGGCGCGAAGCCCATCGCAAAACGCCGCTCGCTCATCCGCGCCAGCTTTGCGCCGGGCCGGGAAAACTCACGCTCGCCCTGGGTATCGACGGCGCCGACCACGGCCGCGACTTGTGTGCTGGCGGAACGATCGGTTTTCGCCCGGCGAAAGAGCCCGCCGAGGTGGTGGCCGACGGCCGCATCGGTATCTCCCGCGCCCAGGAATTTCCGTGGCGATTCACCCTCCGTGGCAGCGAACACGTGAGCGTCCGCCCAAAAATCTGAGGCGCACAGCCTGGCTGTCAGCCCGTGGCTCGCGCAGCCCTCTGCGTGAGATGGAAAGACAGCTGCGCCAAGGCGCAGCCATTCATCGTTTCACGCCGCTCGCCCACCCACCACCCTCCCTTGTCCCAACCGCCACCTCGGAGGGCTGCGTGAACCACGGACCTGCGGGCCACGTGCCGCTTCCAAAAACAAAAGGCCAGCCCGGTCCACGCGGGACCGGACTGGCCTTGAGTAGAAGGCTGTCCCCTCGAAGTGGGTAGGCCTTACTTAGTTACTTGGAGTAACCGTGGGAAGCCGGGGCCGGAGCCGGAGCCGGCTTGCTGGCGCAAGCGCCGAGACCCAGGGCCATAGCGGCCAGGGCGATGATAGCGAGATACTTCATGATGTGTGTGTTTCCCCTCCTTTCTTTGCGAGTTGCAAGCCGCGCAGCATGGCGGTCCGGCCTTTCGGAGCAAGCACGAAGTCAGGGATTTCCATGGCCCGGGGCTAGTGCTATGGGCGGAGCATGTCCGAACAAGAACCGCCGCCGCCCCCTCTGGGCCTGATCCTGGGTATCATCCTCGTGGCCGATGCCCTGATTCTCGGCCTGCTCGGAGCCAAGGGGATGCTCGCCAAACTTTCCCCCGGCGCCCAGTTCTACTACGGCCTCATGACCTTCGGTTTCCCGGTCGTCGTTTACTTCATGCTCAAGCGCCGGCGCGATAAACGCGATTGACACCCAAGGATTTGGTGGTCTCGGGCTTGCACAACGGGAGGCTCCCCGCTAGCCTCCGCGCCCCGCTCCATGAGCCAGACCAAAGCCGCCTCTTCCCGCAAAGCCCGCATTTCCGACCCGCAATCGCTGCATCGCCGATGGAGCGCTGAGGTCGTCGATGGCGCCGAACGCGCCGCTTCGCGTGCCATGCTGCACGCTGTCGGTTTCACCCGCGACGACTTCCGCAAATCACAGGTCGGCATTGCCTCCACCTGGGCGCAGGTCACTCCTTGCAATATTCACATCGACCAGCTCGCCCGCCAGGCCGAGGCCGGCGTGAGTGCTGCCGGCGGCAAATCGATCATCTTTAATACCATCACGATCTCGGACGGGATCTCGATGGGTACCGAGGGGATGAAGTATTCCCTGGTCTCGCGCGAAGTGATCGCCGATTCCATCGAGACCGTGGTCGCCTGCGAAGGCTTCGACGGTGTGGTCGCCATCGGCGGCTGCGACAAAAACATGCCGGGCTGCATCATCGCCCTCGCGCGGCTGAACCGCCCGGGCATCTTTGTTTACGGCGGCACGATTCTGCCGGGCTGCATCACCGGTGAACTCGCCGCCCGCCGCCTGCGCAAGGATCAGGCCGAACGCATCGCCGACCAGAAGCTCGACGTGGTGAGCTGCTTCGAAGCGGTGGGCAAACACGCCGTCGGCGAGATCGACGATCGCGAACTCGCGCTCATCGAAGAACAGGCCATCCCGGGCGCCGGTTCCTGCGGCGGCATGTACACGGCGAACACCATGGCCTCGGCCATCGAAGCCCTGGGCATGAGCCTCCCGAACTCCAGCGCGCAAAACGCCGTTTCCAAGGAAAAGGCGATGGATGCCCGCCTCGCCGGCTTGCAGTGCTACGAGCTGATCAAGCGCGGCATTCGCCCGCTCGATATCATGACCAAGGAAGCGTTTGAAAACGCGATAACCGTGGTCATCGCGCTCGGCGGCTCCACGAATGCCGTGCTGCACCTCATCGCCATGGCCCACGCGGCGCATGTCGAGATCAGCATCGACGACTTTACCCGCATCGGCAAAAAGGTGCCGGTGCTGGCCGACCTCAAGCCGAGCGGCCGTTTCCTCATGAGTGAACTCATCGCCATCGGTGGTCAGACTCCGCTGATGAAGATGCTCCTCGAAGAAGGCCTGCTCCACGGCGATTGCCTCACCGTTACCGGCAAGACGATGGGCGAAAACCTCAAGCGGGTGAAAGCCTACCCGAAAGGCCAGGAAATCGTTCGTCCGTTCTCGAACCCGATCAAGAAGGATAGCCACCTCGTCATCCTCCGCGGCAATCTCGCCCCGGACGGCGCCGTGGCCAAGATTAGCGGTAAGGAAGGCCTCAGCTTCTCCGGCAAAGCGCTTGTCTTCGAAAACGAGCAACAGGCCCTCGCCGCCATCCTCGATGGCACCGTGAAAAAAGGTCACGTGCTTGTGATCCGCCACGAGGGCCCGGTGGGCGCTCCTGGCATGCGTGAAATGCTTTCGCCGACCAGCGCCGTGATGGGCCGCGGCCTTGGCAAGGATGTTGCGTTGATCACCGACGGACGTTTCTCCGGTGGTTCGCACGGTTTTGTCGTTGGCCACGTGACGCCGGAAGCGGCGCTTGGCGGCCCGATCGCGATCGTCAAAAATGGCGACCCGATCACCATCGACGCAGAAAAACGCGCCGTGACCCTCGAACTGCCGAAGGCCGAGATCGAGGCCCGCTTGAAGAAATGGAAGGCCCCGGCCCCGCAGTACACCCGCGGCGTGCTGGCCAAGTATGCCCGCGTGGTCAAGAGCGCCAGCCTCGGCGCGGTGACGGATTGAGGTAGTCCTCACCTACGCTACCTCTGTTTTTCGGGGTGGAGCACGCGACTCGCGTGCCGTTCGCGGCGACTCGCCGCGAACACCCTGAAACGGCGGGTGGGAATGATGCGCCCTTCCAGAGGAGGGGCGTTTTTCGTCTTCTGTTCGGCGACTCGCCGAACAGCGCACGCGAGACGCGTGCTCCACCCAGTAAAGCACCCACCCCCACCGCCCACGATAAGATGCGTGGACGAAGCAAAAAGGCCGTCACTGCTAGGGGCCTTTCAAGTCGACGGGCTGCGACGAGCAGTCCTGCCGCCGGAGCGAATAGGCCCGAAAAATCCTATTCGTCCGAGGGAGGTTTCAGCGCAAACCCTGCGCTAGACCGTGTTATCCTCGATCCATTTCACGAGATTCGTCTCGATGACGAACCAGCAGGCTCGCGCCGTGCGGCGCATCTCCGGCGTGGGGCATTCAGGGCCGCTCAACCATTCCTTGAGCTGCGGCAGGCCACGTTCCTTGATCTGATTTTGGATAAATTCGCGCGATTCGGCCGGGGTCGGAAGCACTTCGATGGCCCAGCGTTCGCCACCCTGCGGCAGCCGCGTGATCGTGCCCGGGCGCGGTTCGTACACCGGGTAATTCGTGTACGTGATCCGGAGCATCGGGAACCCTTTGATCGGGCGCGGCATCGTGAAAATCGGCGAGCGGTTCGAATATCGGAGCGTCATCCGGTCGAACTGCGGCGTCCCCATCAGGCCTTCCCCGATGGCCGAAGCGCCAATGGGGTAGCTGAATCCAGGAGGATGCGGGCTTTTTCCGAGGACTGGAATGCGTGGGATAAAGACTGGGTCCATGGCTGCTTCAGGAGTCGTGGGAGGGTTTTGTTCCGTCGGTTCTTCGGTCACGGGGTAACGTGGTTCTTGTTGGTAATAGAAAGACAGGAATGGCTGTCTGCGCTCACGAGAGCCAGTTATAACCGGTATTTTTACTAAAACGCAATAGGGAACTTTCCCTATTGAATAATTTCTTTCTCAGATGGACTAAAGAATCAGTCCAGCTTTCCCCTCACTTTGGCTGCGCCGGAATCGGCGGCACAAACGGCGTCCCTTCCACTTTGACTGGGGCCGGTTTGCCCCGTTCTGTTTCCCGGTTTACCCGATGCAAGAACTTGTAGTTGTTGCTCTTTTGCGGCGTGGTCGTGCTCGCCACGAGATCAAATGGCTCCAGCGCCGCTTGATTCTTGTCGAAGTCCTTTTCCCCCAGCACCAGCCAGTCGATGTGTTTAAAACGCCACATGCCCATGGCGTCTTCGAGTCGGGTGAAACCCGTCACTCCGACGTACATCACCATGCCCTCGTCCTTCCCATTGACCACGGCAGCGCGATCGAGCTGTGTGCCGATCGCTTCGCGGGCCTGCTGGCCGAAGTGAACCAAAGCACGATCGTCCTCCCGGAAGGAGGTGAAAATTCGCCACCCGGCATAACCAGCAGCGATCGGCACCGCGACGAGAGGGACGAGAATCGCTATGCGGCTGATCGGCTGTTGATACAGGCGATATTTGGGCAGCTGACGCGCCGCCGCCGCGAGCAGCAGGCACATCGGTGGCACGACCGGCAAAATGCGATCGAAGCGCTTCGACGGGACGCACTCCATGAAGATCAGGCCGCCAAACGTCCAGCAGAGCAACCAGGTGAGCACCGCGTCCTGTTTGGCTGCCTCGCGCACCTGCTTCACGCAGAGAATCAAGATGAGCAGGAGCGTCCACGGTAGGGTGCGGCCCAGCAGTCCGAGCGTGTAAAAGCCGGGCGGGAAATTGTGGTGCCGCGCGCCTTCACCGACGGTGAAACGGCCGAGGAATTCCTTGTCGATGACCTGTTCTTTAAACGCCGGCTGCTGCAAGCCGATGGCCAGCCAGCCCCCGAAAATGATCATCGGGAGCAGCCACCAGATCCACCCCGCCCACACATGGCGTGGACCACTGCGTTTCCGCGTGACGAAAAGGAACGCGACGATCCCGGGCAGTAGAAAACCGTAGGCGATGGGCCCCTTGGTCAGCGTCGAGCCGAGCAGCAAAAGGCCGGTATAGATTTGCTCCTTCCGCGTCCACGGTTTGCCGGTGCGCAATTTCTCCAGGATCAGCATCCCGGTGAAAAAGATGAAGGCGGTGAGCAGCATGTCCGTGCGCACTAGCGTGGCCAGTCGCGGCACGTAGGAGTTCAGGCCAAACATGCCGATCGCGAACAGGGAACCGACATTGTTCCCATAGAGGGTCTCGCCCGAACGCCAGAGCGCGCGCAGGATGAGCAAGGCAGCGACAAAAGCCGGCAGGCGCCAGGCCAGTTCCCAACCCCGCGCCCCAAAGCCCAGGTAGGCCGCCGCCGAAAGCCAGCCTTGAAACGGAGGCTTGGATGCCACGCCCCCGGCTGGTTTGTCCTGCACCAGCCATTTGCCCTCTTCGATCATCTGGTACGACACAAAGGCCTGCTTGGCCTGCTCGTCGTCGTCGAGGTGCCAGGGCAGATTGCGCACCGCGAATAGCGCGATGATGATCACGAGGATCGTGACGACAAACCCCGGCAGAATGTCGTCGTCGTCAGGGGCGGGGGGATTCATGGGCAAAAATCGAGCGCGCGAAGAATGCACTCGGCGGCGCGGGCGCCTGCGCCGGGGTCGCCGAGTTGGGCGATGACGCCCGCCAGTTCACGCTGCTGCCCTTCGCGGGTCGAGACATTTTCCACCAAGGGGAGAACGGCCACGGCGATCGGTGCGGGCTGCGCCGCTTCCTGGATAAACTCGCGGGCGATCTCCCGGCCGGCGAGGATGTTGGGCATGCCCAGGAATGGTACCCGCACCAACTGCTTGCCGATGATCCAGGTCAGCCACGCGACCTTGTAGAGGATCACCATGGGCAACCCAAAATACGCGGCCTCCAGAGTCGCGGTCCCCGAGCACACCATGCCCGCGGTCGCGCGTTGCATCAGTTCATGCGCGGTGCCGATTCGCACCGTGCAGAAATCGCCTGCCAGCGCGCGCATTTCTCCGGCGACGGCTTCCGAAGCCGCGGCGGCTTCAAAGCGCAGACTGGGCGAGCGTCGATGCAGCTCCTGGGCAGCGGCCAGCATGGCGGGGAAAATTTTGCGGACTTCCTTGCCGCGGCTACCCGGCAGCAGCGCCACGAGATCGGTTTCTCGTCCGCCTGCGATGCGTTTCGCGGCCAGCGAATCGAGCATGGGGTGGCCGACGAATTCCGTGCGCAATCCCGATGCCTCGTAGAGCGGCTTTTCGAACGGGAAAATGCACAGCATCAAATCAAGGTACCGCGCCATCTTCGGAATCCGTCCGCGATTCCACGCCCAGACTTGAGGGCTGATGTAGTAGATGATTTTCGTTTCCGGCCGCTTTGCGTGCACCGCCTTCGCGAGGCGCAGATTGAACCCGGGGTAGTCGATCAGGATCAGCGCATCCGGCTTCAGCTCCACCACCTCCGCCAGCATACGGTCGAATTGCGCTTTGAAGTACCCGTACTTTTTCAGCACGTCCCAGAGGCCGACCACCGCTTCGTCCGCCCAGTCGAAAAAGTCGCCGCCGACCAGCGCCCGCATCTGCGGACCGCCGGCGCCATGGATCTCCAGCTTGCCCGCCGTCCGGGCCTGGAGAGCGCGGAGCAATTCCACTCCACGGGAATCGCCACTGGCTTCCCCGGCGACGACGTACAGCTTCACGAAACGACGGGCCGCGCCCCGGCGGCTTGAATTTGCCGGGTGATCTCCAGCGCGAGTTCCAGGGCCGCTGTAGCTTCGCGTCCGCCGACCTTGGGTTGCGCGCCGGCCTGCGCGCACTCGATGAAGGCCGCGAGTTCGCGTTTGAGCGGTTCGCCCTTTTCCACTTCGACCGGTTCACGCACGATCTTCCGGCCCGCGAAAGCCGTCACGATCGTGCTGTCCGTCGCCACGCCGAGCAGTTTGCCGATCAGCGAACTTTCCTTTTCGCCTTCCTGCGCCAGCCGCAGGAGGTAGCCGGATTGATTTTGGTAGTCGAGCGACACGTAGGCATCTTCCTGGAAGACGCGGATCTTGCGGAGCTTGTCCTGGCTGATCCGGCTCGCCGTGATATTCGCCACGCAGCCGTTTTCAAATCGCAGCCGCACATTGGCGATGTCTTCGCCCTTGCTCAGCACCGGCACACCGACCGCATCCACACTCACCAGCGGAGATTTCACCAGGTGCAAAATGATCTCCAGATCGTGGATCATCAGATCGAGCACCACGCCGATTTCGAGACTCCGCCCCGGATACGGCGACAGCCGTGAGGCCTCGATAAAACGTGGCCGATTCAGCCGGCTCTCCAGTGCGCTCAGCACCGGATTGAACCGCTCGATGTGCCCCACCTGCAGCACCAGTCCACGCTCTTTGGCCAGCGCAGAAAGGGCTAGCGCATCATCGGTGTTTTCCGTGATCGGCTTTTCCACCAGCACATGTTTGCCCGCCTCGAGCAGCGCCTTGCCCACCGGGAAATGCGTCGGTGTCGGCGTGGCCACGGTGGCCGCGTCGACCAGGGAAATGAACTCCTCCAGCGTCGAGCAAGCACGCGCTCCGTACTTGGCCGCCATATCCCGAGCGGTCTCGGTATTGGTATCGTAGATCGCTGTGAAAGCACAGCTCCCCAACTCAGCCAGGATACGCGCGTGATTGCGCCCGATGCTTCCCGTGCCGACCACGCCGGCGCGAAACTTGGATGACGCTGATGGACTGACTACGGATGACACGGATGGATGGACCACAGATGACGCAGATGGCACGGATGTAAAAACTGGAAGTTAGGGTTCGGAGTGCGTTATGGCGCCGGACTTGGATGGCACGGATGGATGGACCACAGATAGCGCAGATGGCACAGATGAAAAAAACTAAGAGGTTAGGTCTCGGGTTGGGGGCGATGATCCGTTTCCATTCGAGACGGGCGTTCTTGAAATTGATCAAGAGCGCGAGTGGGAGATTGGTGATGGCGAGGTAGCCGAGCATTTGCGCGGTGTGGGCATCGGTGAAGTCCGAAACCACCTTCGGATCCACGATGATCAAATCCTCGACCACGAAATCCGGAATGAACGTGCCGACGGAAACCCCTTTGTACACCACCGGAAACTGCCGCTGAGAAACAGAGCGCAGCCCGCGCAACTCGAACTCCACCTGCAGCGCCCGTTCGTAAATCTTCTCATCCTGCCCCGGCCGCAGACAGTTGTGCACCTCCATCGCCGCCCCGATGATCTTGCCCGAAATTTCCTTAAGCCGCTCATCGTTCTTCATGACGTGTGCGGGCCGGTCGTCCACGGTCCAGAAATCGCCACCCAAAAAACCGCCCCGCTCGCAAACATCTGAGCCATCCGTGTCATCTGTGGTTCTTCATCGATCCGCGCCATCCGCGGCCATCCCGTAAATGGAGATGCGTTTTTCGTCTGCGAGCGCCCGGGTTTTCTCGGGCTCCAGCAGCAGGGTTTTGCCAGCTTCGACGCCGATCACGCGGATGCGGGCTTTGTGGGCGGCTTCGAGGGTGAGGGGGCCGATTACGGGGACGTCGAAGCGGAGGTCCTGATTTGGTTTGGAGACCTTCACCATGGTCGCGTCTTTGCGGCCGAGTTCACCGCCGCGTGCCACGGCTGAGTTGGTGCCTTCAAAGGCTTCCACTGCGAGCACCGTGCCGTTTTTCACCACGACAGTTTGGCCGATATCGAGCCGGCTGACTTCCTTGGCGATCCGGAAGCCGTACTCGACGTCCATTTGCTCGCGGCGGCTCAGCCGTGGTCCGGCCACGAGACCGGCACTGGCGAGCTGATCTTCGAGGAAACTGGTCGCAGGCAGCAGTTCGGTGCCCACCTTGCTCATTTCATGGCCGATCGCGGCGAAGATCGACTCGGCATTGCGTTCGGGGAGCGTCGCGAGCAGCACGAGCGCTTTTACATCGGGCCGCAGATCGAAGAGGTTTTTCGGTGCGATCTGTCCGGCCATGATCGCATGGGTCGCGCCGCTGCTTTTCAGGTACCCGAGCATCTTGCCGAGCTGGCCCACGCGCAGCCACGTCAGATCATCGACGAGGGTTTTGAGGTCCGGGTTTGTCTCGTTTTCAAAGGCCACGGCGACGATGCGCTGCACGCCGGCAGCCCGGGCGCCGCGGACGGTCGCGAAGGGATACGTGCCGTTGCCGGCGATGAGGGCGAGAGTGGCGGGTAGCGTTTGCAAAAGGACCGCCACTCTACGGGTGAAATCGGGGTCCTGTCGAGTGGCACGCGGCCAAGCGGCGGAAGGTTGCAGTTGCCGCTGGGCGGAGCCGCGGACAGGATACCCGCCCTCATGAACAAGCGCACCTTTCTGAAGACCTCGGTGGCCGTAGCCGCCGGCGGCGCGATTCCCCTCGAAGAAGAAGCTTCCGCGGTTGAGCGCGATCCTGCCCGAGCGGAATATTTCGAGCTACGCACCTGGTCGCTGAAGCCCGAGAAAGTCAGCATCCTCAACCAGTACCTCGAAAAAGCGCTGATTCCCGCCGTGGGCCGCCTCAAAGGCGGGCCGGTGGGCGTCTTCAGCGAAAACGGTCAGCCCGGCGAAGTGCTCGTGCACGCACTCCTCGTGCATGCCTCCGGCGACGATGCCGCTAATCTGCCCGCCCGCCTGGCCGGCGACGAGGTGTACCGCAAGGACGCCCAGGAATACCTCGATGCGACCGCCGCCGATCCCGTCTACACGCGGATTGAAAGCTCCCTGCTCCGCGGCATCTCCGGCATGCCGAAGCTCACGCGTCCCGACGCTGCGCAGCCGCGCCTGTTCAATCTGCGCATTTACGAGAGCCACAACGAGCGGGCCGCGGCGAAGAAGCTCGAAATGTTCAACACCGCCGAACTCGCCATCTTCCGCCGGGTCGGCCTTACCCCGGTTTTCTTCGGCGAAGCCATCCTCGGCAGCCGTCTGCCGAATCTGACCTACATGCTGGTTTTTAGTGGCGAAGACGCCCGCAAAGCCGCCTGGGATCAATTCCGCGCCGACCCGGAATGGGTGAAACTCAAAGCCATCCCCGAGTACGCCGACAAAGAGATCGTCTCCAAGATCACCAACAAACTCCTCACCCCGGCCCCGTTTTCGCAGATCTGACTTCTATAGGAGAGCTGCGCGGCTCGGAATGGACTGGGGAGTAAGAAATCCCTCCGGGCCTTGCGTCCTTAAGTTAAACTTGTTCAGAGTGGAAGCGTTGCCGTCCAAACTACTCTGAGCTCGGGGTCAATCCATTTGGCGAGGGCTTCATCGCCGGAAATTTGCTTAATGAGCAGGCGATAGACTCTTTTTCCACCCTCGGTCGCCTGCCAATCGACGTGGTCCCATTCGATCGGTATTTTTGGATCGCCGTTTCTATCGATAAATCCCCATTTTCCATTCAAACGGACGGCTGCAAGCCCCTCTTGAAATTCAAAAGCTTCATCCCAGCGGGGTTTGAATATCACCTGTCCGTCTGCATCGATCGCACCCCATTTTCGATCCTGTTTGAAGGCAGCTAGGCCATCGGAGAATCGGGCGACATCTTCCCATTGGAGCGGGATTTTGAGAGCGCCGGTGAGATCGATGAATCCCCATTTCCCCGCTTTTTGCACTCTGGCTCTGCCTTCACTGAAAGATGAAGCATTGTCCCAAGTAGAGAAGGACAGGGGGTTACCCGAAACATCGATGAACGTCCACCCCAGCGGATTTCTTTCTACGGCCAGCGGTTGCTTCTCGAAAGCGGGATAGGCATTTGAGTAGGTCGGTTTAACCAAATAGGCCCCGGTGATATTGACGTATCCCCAGAGACTGTCCTTCTTCACCGGTGCGAGACTTGCAGTAAAACTGTCAGCTCTCTGCCATTGCGGCGGACTTAGCGTCTGCCCGCTGGTATCGATGAATCCCCAACTGTCGGGCCCTTTAACTGCGGCAAGACCTTCGGAGAAAGGTTTCACCTCATTCCATGTTGTTTTGACTGAAATCCTGCCGTCGCAATCGATAAATCCCCAGCGCTTTTCCTGGGCAACGGTCTCCGCCACGGCGGCAAATCCCTCGCTGAACTTGCCGGCGTTTTCCCATTTTAGGTCGATTTTAATGTGCTGGTTGCCATCGATGAATCCAAACGGGGGGAGTAGATCCTTGGTGACGCTATTGACTCGGGATCCGATTCTCAACCGCAGAGGATACCCTGTTACCGGGATGCGACCGTCCGGGGATGATTGGGCGGGAGTGACGTCGGCTGATACTCTGCGCCACCAGCTGTATCCGGTTCCCATGGCCAAGCAAATCGAGGCCGTCACCGCCACTAGTCTTCCCGTCTTTCGCGGTTTCTGCGTAGCCAAAGATGATTTGCTCTTGGCCTTCCCTGGTGGTGTTGGCCCGGCCGGTGCGTTTGTTGTCGTTCCTCCAGGAATCTTGAGCGCATGGAGAACTTCGCGAGCGGTTTGGGGCCGATCCTTGGCCTCCTTGGCCAGGAGCCTGGCAATGACATCTTCCCATTCGGGCGGGATGCTGCCGGGTGGTTGGCCTAATTCTTCTCGCCGCTCCGCAACGGAGGGAGGAAGAATCGACGGATCCAGCAGTTGTTGAAGGACGGCGGGTGGAGGCCCACGAAATGGGGGGCGGCCGGTGAGTAGGTCATACAAAGTCGCGCCGAGAGCATAGAAATCATCGCCGGGGAGGGCAGGGAGGCCACGGAATTGTTGTGGACTTCCATAGGCGGGAGTGCCGGACACCGCATGCGTTCCCGACCGTCGGGCGCTGGCTTCATTGTAAACGCGAGCGATACCGAAATCGGCAAGCTTGAGCCAGTCCTGATGGTCGAGCAATAGATTGGTCGGTTTGAGATCGCGATGAACCACCCCCTTGCTATGAGCGTAGTCGAGAGCGAGGCAAAGCTGGCGAACCCACTCGGCAATTTCAGTGGGTTCGAATCGGCCGTAAGGTCGTTTCTGGCGTCGCTGCGCAAGGTTTCCCCCGCTCCCAAGTTCCATCTGTACGGCCACCCGCCGGAGATCCAGATCCTTCAACAGCCCATGGACTCGAATGATCGATGGATGTTCGAACTGGCGGCAAAGCTCAAGCTCACCGATAAGCTCTGCGATCGCGATCTGATCGGCGAAGAATTCCGAGCCGAGAAACTTTAATGCGCAGGGTTGATCTGCCTCCAATTGGTCGCGAGCCTCCCAAACGACTCCCATTCCACCCTGGCCGATTAGCTTCTCAAGGCGGCAGCGTTTGGCGATGATTAGACCTTCTTTTAAGCAAGCATTGGGGTCTTGCGGGCTCGGTTCCTCCCTGGACATAGATCGGGAGATGCTGGCGACCTGCTACGGATATGGCGAGCCGAATTATTCCGGCGATGCTAGGATCGACGATCCTCTTTTTGGATCTCGACCTAACGTCATCAACGCACCCACTCGAAAAAACCGAGAGTCTCGAGGTCTCTACGCAGATTCTCGGCTTTTTCTATGGTGAGCGAGCGGTGGGGCAGGCGAGCCGGGCCGACGTCGATCCCGAGCATGACCATCACTGCTTTGGCGGCGGGCAGATAGCCGTAGCGGCTGAGGAGTTGGATCAGTTGCACTCCGCGGAATTGTTCAGCCCGAGCGGTATCGAGATCGCCCGCGGCAAAGGCGCGCAGCAGGCGGACATAGACCGGCGCGGCGAAATTGAACCCACTGCCCACCGCACCTTTGGCCCCCATGGCCAGCGCGCCGAGCAGGTGTTCGTCGACGCCGAAGGGGACGTCCCATTTTCCGCCATCGATCCGGAGCATGGATTGGTAGGAGACGAGATCCGGATTGGTGAATTTGATGCCGGCAAAATTCGGAATCCGCCCAGGCGCTGTGGCGAGAAACTCCGGCATCGAGTGATGCATGCCGGTGAGCATCGGAATGTCGTAGTAGTAAAACGGCGTGGATGGGGCAGCGGAGGCGACGGCCTCGGCGCAGGAAATCAGGGCGTCGACATCGGCCGGTTTGAAATAACAGGGCCCGAGTGACCCAATCGCGCCGGCTCCGTGCTGTTCCGCATGCCTGGCGAGCGAGCGAGCATCCTCGACGCAATTGCCCCCCACATGTACCACGACTCGCAACGCCGATCCTTGGGTCACTGCCAGCCAGCGTTCGGCTAAAGCCCGGCGTTCATCAGTCGTCAGCGAGTGGCATTCGCCCGTGCTTCCGCCGATGAAAACCGCGGCGACCCCGTTCGCGAGTAAATGCGTGGCCTGCTTTTCGACGACCGTCAGATTGAGCGAACCATCCGGATGAAAAGGAGTGTGAGGCGCGGCCACGAGACCGTGCAGGCGTTGCGAATCAGAGAGCGTCATGAAAGGTTAGTTGGGTCGTGGCCGGATCAGCAGCACGAGGAAGATCGAGAGCAACGCCACGCCGGCAAAGGCGCCGAAGATGGCGTCCAACGGCACGTTTCGGTCGCGCAAAACGCCGAAGCCCCAATCGCCGAAACCACCACAGCTGATGCTCACCAGATTCATGATGCCGTAGCCCGTGGCGCGGACCTCCGCGCGGGAGATCTGGCAGAGGATCGGCATGTTGTTGCAGTCGAAGAAACCCCAGCCGAGGCCGAAAATAACGAGCGCGCCAACTGCCATGGTGAGCGTGCCGGCATGGCCGACCCCAAATAGCGCAGGCAGGAAAAGGCTCATCCCGATCGCGCTGGTGAAGATGCGGCCCCGCGTATTCGTGCGCATCCAGCGATCGGCGATCGTCCCGCCGAGCACTGCGCCGATGAGTGAGGCGACTTGAACCCACAGCACCGCCGTCACCCCGGCAGAACCCTGGCCAAGGTGAAACTTCTCCTTCAGGATTTCCGGCATCCAATCCTTCACCACCCAGCCAGCGATGGCGGGCAGGGTGAAGTAGAAGATCAGCAGTACAAAGTTCCGGTTGCCGAATAGCTCTGCGAGCGCGCTCTGCGGCGGCAGCGAAGGCGCCTTTTCGGCTGGCTTGGGCGGATTGCGCAGGAGGAAAAAGAGCGGCACCGCATAGACCACCCCGAGAAGACCGCACAGGCTGAAAGCCCAGCGCCAGCCATGGTCGGGCGAGTCGGCCACATGGCCCGCAAATCCGCCCAGAATCAGCCCCGCATAGATGCCGGCCTGGTGGACGCCGACCGCTTTCGATCGCGTGGAACCGAGATGAAAATCGGTGATCAGCGCCAGCGCCGCCGGAATATAAAACGCCTCGCTGATGCCCATGATCGCGCGGGCGGCGACGAGTTCGTGGAAGGTCGTAACGTGCCCCGTGAGCCACGTCACTCCCGACCACGCAAAGAGGCTCGCACAGATCACGTGCCGCCGGCTGAAACGATCCGCGATGTACCCGCCGATGGGGCTCAGGAACGCATACACCCACTTGAACGAACCGAGCACGATGCCCCAGTCGGCTTTGTTCGCGATCGAGGGAATGTCCGCAACCATCGAGCCTTTCATCGTCGCCAGCATCTGGCGATCGAGGTAGTTCAGCAGCGCGACGGGGAAAAGCAGGCAGACGACCAACCAGGCGCCGGCGAGCAGGGAAGGGGCTTTATGCTCGGAAGTCATACGCGGCTACCTGGCGACCATTTCGAGCAGCGGCCGCAGCGTGTGGGTCCACTTGGTATAGCCGGCCGCGTTCGGGTGCAGCATATCCGGGAATTCCTCTTTTTTGCACTGGCCATCACGCGCAGCAAAGAGGCTCCACGTATCGCAGAAAGTGATCTGTGGGTTGCCGGCAAAGGCCTGCTCATAGAGGCTGTTCAGCGTGACGATCCGATCGGGAAATTTGCCCGGCTGATTGCCTCGGGGCATCACTTTGTTAATGATGATCGGCAGCTTCGGATTCGATTTGAGCAGCTCCGCTACGATGGCCTTGAGGTTTTCCACGACCACTTCCGGCGCCGTGCCCTGGTCGAGATCGTTCGTGCCGATCAGCATCGACACCGCCTTCGGGTGCAGGGCAATCACGTCGTCCTGCACGCGATAGCGCAGCCCACGCGTCGTGTCCCCGCTGATCCCGCGATTCGCCACTTTGAAGCTTGGGAAATCTTTCGCCAGTGTGCCCCACCCTTGGGTGATCGAGTCGCCGAAAAAGACCACCGCCCCTTGCTCTTCATTCCGGTACCGCGACCACTCCGTGCGCCGATCTTTCCAGAGGTTGCGAAACCACAGCCCGCTCTGCGTCGTGCCCGCACCCGGGAAAAGACTCGAAGGCGGCTGGCTGAAAGCATCCGCCGTTTTTTCCCAAGGGACGACTTGCCCGCGGCGCTGGGCAAAGAGCCACGGCAGCAGCTCCGGCTCACCGTACGCATTATTCCAGGAGTCGTGCTTCACATACGGGTACTCGCTGTAGAGCGGTGCGCCGCCGGCGGCTTGCAACGCCGCGATCAGGTCCCGCGAACGCTCGACCGGCACCACGGGATCTTCCATTCCGTGAATCGCCCAAATCGCAATCCCCTTCGCCACCGGGATGCGCTTCGGATCCCCGCCACCGCAGATCGGCACTGCCGCCGCAATGCGTTCCGGAATCCGCGAGAGCAGATCCCACGTGCCGTAGCCGCCCATGGAAAGGCCGGTGACGTACAGGCGATCCGGATCGATCGAAAATTCCTTCTCCACCGCGTCGATGGCCCCGAGCGCGAGTTTGAGCGGCGATTTCGGCTCCGCCTGATACGGCTCGGGCTCCTTCCAGTTTTTCACCGCCGACCAAGTTTGATCCGGCGGGCACTGCGGCACCAAAACGAACGCCGGATACTTCGCCCGCACTTCTGGCTTCGCGAAAAGCGGCGCCCCGTATTTGGTCTGGGCTGCATTGTCAGTGCCTCGTTCTCCCGCGCCATGCAGCATCACCACCAGCGGGTATTTCTGCGCCGGGTCGTAGTTCTGCGGCCGCAGCAACCGGTAGGGCAGCGTGCCGCCATCGGGCGCGGTAAAAGTGCGGGCTTCGTAGTCGTCGGCCCGGAGCAGGGGCGCCGCGACGAAGAGGGCAACGAGGAGGGCTGGGAGTTTCATGCGGGGGCGGCACCGTAGCGAACCCCCGCCGAATAGGAAGCTGTCTATCTTGGTCTGAAAAAGAGACCAAGCACTGCGCCGGGAAGTCGATCCGCTTTGCGAGCGTAGCGAGCCTGACTTTGTGCATAGCACGGTGGAACGGCCTCTCCGAGGACGTTTTTGAAAAGTCGGCGCGAGCGATAGCGAGCCGCTCATTCACGAAAAGCTGGGCGTCGCGTTGCGACGCATGAGTTTCGAAAACGCGCTCGGAGTGTATGGCCCGGGGAGATCGCTTTCCACCATCGCTGCGCGATTTCTCGAACGTGTCCTAGTCCTTGGCGAGGTCCTTCAGCATCAGGTCCTTGAATTCCACGACCATGGGCGGGCCGGCGTGAATTTGCAAAGCCAGCAGACCTTCGAGCCGGCGGTTGGCCGGGTCTTCATCCGTCACTTCGACGGTCTTGAAGCCATTCAGCCAATGCTCCAGCTTCCCGCCCCGGGCGACGATCCGGTATTCGTTCCAGGCTTTGTCCCGGTAGTAGCCCTTGGCGATAAAGTCGGTCTGCTTGTCGCCCAGCGCGCCGATCACTTCCGGTTTGCCGCTCGCGCCGATGCGGACTTTTTCCCCGACATTGGCCAGGTATTTCCGGCCCTTTTCCTCGTACAAAAAGCCGACCTTGCCCTGCCGGTTTTCGATTTCCGCCTGATAGCCGGCCATGACCCAGCGTCCGAGATCCTTGCTGCGGTATTGCACGCCGCTATTGCCGTTCTGGATGCGAAACTGGAGCTTCAGCTCGAAGTCCTTCAACACCCCGCCGCGCCAGATCAGAAAGGTGTTCCCTTTGGGCAGGGCGGAAAGAGTGGTCTCGCCCCGGATCACGCCTGCCGTCGCGGTCCAAAAGCGCGGGTCGCCCTCCCAGCCCGTCAGATCGCGGCCATTAAAAATCGGCTCAAAATCGGCGGCGCTCGCCGTGACCGCGGCGACGCACAAAAGGAGGAAACGGGCGAACATACCGGCTCGTTACCGTCTGGACTGGCGCGCGTCGAGTCTTCACCTCGCCAGCCCGGGCAGACGGAGGAAAACTTTCGGCGTTGGCAAACCCGGCTCCCCGCGTAGGCTGCGCGCCCCTTTTTCTAAAAACGATCATGAAAACTTTCCAAATCGCAGTGCTCCCCGGCGACGGCATCGGACCGGAAGTCATGGCGGAAGCCCGCCGGGTCCTCGCCGTGGTGGAGACGAAATTCTCCCTGAAGTTCAATTTCACCGAAGCCCGGGTCGGCGGCATCGCCATCGACGTCGATGGCAAGGCGCTCCCCGAGGAAACCATCCGCGTTTGTGAAGCGGCCGACGCCATCCTCTTCGGCTCCGTCGGCGGGCCGAAATGGGAAAGCCTGCCTCCGAACGAGCAGCCGGAACGCGCGGCGTTGCTGCCGATCCGCAAGCACTTCGGCCTGTTTGCCAATCTCCGCCCGGCCGTGTGTTTCCCGCAGCTCACCCACGCCTCGCCCGTCCGCAGCGACCTCGTCGCGGGCGGCTTCAATGTCCTCTGCGTGCGTGAACTCACCGGTGGCCTTTATTTCGGTCAGCCGAAGTATTCCCGGGAGGAAAACGGCGACGTCATCGCGGTCGACACCATGGTGTACAAAAAGAGCGAGATCGAACGCATCGCCCACGTGGCCTTCAAGGCCGCCCAAGGCCGCGACCGCCGCCTGACCTCGATTGACAAGGCCAACGTGCTGGAAAACTCCGTCCTCTGGCGCAAGACCCTGAACGAAATCGCCAAGCAATACCCCGACGTTCAGCTCAGCCACCTCTACGTCGACAATGCGGCTATGCAGCTGATCAAGAACCCGCGCGGGTTCGACGTCATCCTGGCGGAAAACCTCTTCGGCGACATCCTCAGCGACGAACTGGCCATGATCGCCGGCAGCCTCGGCATGCTCCCGAGCGCCAGCCTCGGCCTCAAGGAAACGCCCACCGGCCGTTTCGGCCTCTTCGAACCGAGCGGCGGCACCGCCCCGGATATCGCGGGCAAGGGGATCGCGAACCCGATCGCCCAGATTCTCAGCGCCGCGATGATGCTGCGCTACTCCCTCGCAGAAACGGCAGCGGCCGATGCCATCGAGCAGGCCGTCCAGAAGGTCATCGAGCAAGGCCTGCGCACCGGCGACATCTGGAGCGAAGGTACCCGCAAGGTCGGCACCCAGGAGATGGGTGAGGCGATCGCGGCGGCGATTTAAGTCGTTCGGTTGAAGTAATTTAACGAATTTGATTCGAGCCGTTTCGGGGGCCTTTTTGCCTCCTGAAACGGCTCGCTAATTTCAGCGGCTGAGGCGGTTACCTCCACCCGACGGTGGAGGGCGAGGTGCTTGCACGGCATTTAGGGTGCTCTATGAATGGGGAAATGAGCAGTTCGCCTTTTTCTCTGCCCGCGTTCCGCCTCCCGGTGGCTCGTTTTCGTCGGCACCAAGCGTATACGATGATGGAGGTGATCGTCGCCATGCTGATGCTGCTCCTGGTTGGCGTTGCGGCTACCCGGTCCATGGCGGTGATCAATCAGCAGGCGTCCACGAACCGCTTGCGTCTGAATGCACGCGCGATTGTGGATCGGTGTATCACCCGCGCGCTCAATTCACCCTTCAGCGCCACGACGGAGCCGAATATTTTGGGTCTGACCACGGAAACGAGGTACAACGACACCACGAACCAGGATGTGAGTTCCACCGCCAACCCGGATATCGATATGGTGGTCCAGGATGCGGGCGGATCGGCGGCCGTCTCGGCTAAACTTTTTCGGACGGTAACGGCCGTGGCCAACGATGAGAATGTGGACATCCGGAGAATCACCCTCCGGATCGAATACGTCTCGCGAGGAAAAACCTACAATTACAGTTCCACCACCGTACGCGCGAAAGGTTAACGATGAAGAAATCTTCCCGCTCGTTTAACGCTGGTTTTACCATCGCAGAGTTGATCCCGGCGGTCGCGCTGGCTGCACTTCTTTCCGTTTTTGTTTTTGCGCTGGTTCGGGGGAACACCATTCTTTTTGCCAAAAATATCTCCACCAACCTGACGCACACCGCGATGCGTGGCTCGCTGGATAAGCTTATGCAGGGAGTTTCGGCGGGGTGTACCAACATCACGCTGATCGACACCGCGGGAGCAACTGTCACCTCGGGTTCGGCGGCCGGCATCAAGCTCGATCGCTATTTGGGTGGGCCCTATGTGATGACCCATCCGGGCGGTACGGGAATTACCACTTCGTCTGGCACCATCCGGTTTACGCGATCCTTTGCGAGTACCTCGGCGGCTCCTTTGCCCAACCAAAATGAAGTCGTTCTGGTCGATGGATCCAGCGTCCGTTTGAAGGTGTCTAGCGCCACGGAGACGAGGGATAATAGCACTCTGTTGGCGGCGGTGACGGTCACTTTGAATGGCACGCCGTCGGGCGCGATTTCCTGGCAGGCAGCTCGGGTGAAGCCCGCGAAATTGGTCCGGCGGGAAGCCTATATCGTCGTGCCAGTCGGTTCGCGCAACGAGCTGCGTTATTTTGCAGATGCCGACTCGGTAACGAATTTCAGCACCGCCACCAATTATAGCCTCGTGATCAAAAACGTCGGGATTGATTCCGGTGATAGCACGCCCTTCTCCCTTTCGAGCCAGGATGCGGGTAACTATTTGAAAGTCACCTTGCGGGTGCGGAGCGATCAGTACGGAACGCGCCTATCCACTCTCGAGAAGAGCAAATGGTCGTCCATCCAGCGGATCGAATACCTGATGGATCCCCGGGGCTTTAATACCAACTAACGAACTTTATTTTTATGAAACGGCAACAACCCATCCAAGGTTCCATTCTGGTGGCCGTCATGGCCGGTGTGACGATCGTTTCGGTCGCGGTCGGCATCGCCATCTGGTCGACCAGTGGTACGAACCGAATCGCCGATCGCAGCGAGGACCTCGCCATCGCGCAGGCGGCGGCGGAAGGCGCGGTGGAATACGCCTACGGCATCTGGAAGGCCCGTATCGCCCAAAAATACGCGGCGATCGATGGGGGGAGTGGTGATGCGTTGTCTTGCATGGGCGGCACCTGGTCACCGCCGACTTTTAGCCGGGTCTCATTTTCGGGGACTGGAAATGCCCTGACGCTGACGCCCGCCGACCAGTATGGGATTGCGACCTCCTCCCCGGCCAGCATGCAGATTGATGTGCCAGGCTACCCTGGCTGGCGTGGCCGTGGTTATTACTATCTGGCTTCGGCTAAAGCGACGGTGGATAACACCCGGGGGTTACCGATCCAATATGGGGTCAAACGTTACTTCTCCTACGTCGAGGTACCGCTCTTCCAGACGATGTTTTTCTTCGAGCACGACATCGAACTCTACCGGCCGGCCAAGATGAATATCGGGGGGTTGGCCCACTCGAATCGTTGGGGCTGGATCAGTAACGATACCAGTTCCGGGGTCGTGACTTTCCAGGGCAATATTTCTCACGTCCTAGGCTTTCGGAATGATACGCTTCCTTTTCGCGCGGAAAGGTGGAGCGGTTGGGTCAATCCAGACACCACAAGCTCTCATGCTGCGGTCACTACTCTGGGGTCCGTGACCCAGGTTTCCCGGTTGGAGCCTTTCGGCCAGGACCCGTCTTCGTTGCTCGATGCGATTCCTTCCGGTTCGACGGCCTACGCTCCCACCGTGGATGGCGTGGCCGGGCAGTACGTCGGTGTGGATGGCGATACGGATGGCAACAAGAATAACGACAGTATGCACGAATTGATCGAGCCCCCGGATGCTGGGTCGGATGACCCCCCGGCGATCGCCAAGCGCCGTATTTATGGCAAGTCCGGTATCGTCATCACGGTGAATGGCAGTACCACAACCGTAGCGACGCAAAACGGAACGTCGTTAAATGCGACTCAGGTCACCGCCATTAAGAATGCGATTACCGTCACGTCGAGCATGTATGACCGTCGTGAGCAGAAAAATGTTCGAGTCACCAACGTCAAGGTATCTGATCTTCTCACTACGCTGAACGCAACGACGACTGGCTTTAACGGAGTGCTGTACATCGACGACGTGACTGCCACGACGACCGATATCCCGAAAAATGCCATCCGCCTGACCAATGCCGGCACTTTGCCGACCAACGGCCTGACCGTGGCCACGCAGGATGGGTTGTATGTCCAGGGCGACTACAACACCGGTACGACCACCGATTACACCGCGGTTCCGTCCAACCAAGGCAACTCGAACAACGACAAGAGCCCCACGATCAGCCCCTACACCCGCAAACCGGCGGCCCTGATCGCCGACGCAGTCACCATTCTTTCCAATAGCTGGAGCGACTCGAACGCCAATAAATCGATCGACTACCGCACCGCTTCGAACACCACGGTCAATGCGGCCTTGCTCGCGGGTTTCATGCCCTCCGGGTATATTTCCGCGGCCGGTGTGGAATACGGTTATTCCGGTGGGGCCAATAACTATCCTCGTTTCTTGGAGAACTGGAACAATAAATACCTGACCTACTTCGGCTCCATGGTGGAGTTGTTTCAGAGCACCACCTTCACGGGTAAATGGGATACCGGCGATATCTATGCTCCGCCGGTCCGGAGTTGGAACTACGACACCAACTACGACACGACTTCGCCGCCAGGCAGTCTTGACGCGGTGGCCAGCACGCGTGGAACCTGGGTGCGTTTCTAAATTCGCCATGCGCCACCTTTTAGTGCTCGCCACCATTTCTCTCGTT
>Ga0209050_1001114_pt1 | contig 32494 bp, 31 predicted proteins | sample Araplavi_mTSA_r2_FD_184276 | JGI IMG/M metagenome (GOLD analysis project Ga0209050, IMG submission 184276) | Arabidopsis root microbial communities from North Carolina, USA - plate scrape MF_Cvi_mTSA_r2 (SPAdes) (version 2) | ecosystem: Host-associated > Plants > Roots > Endosphere | place: USA... | reverse complement strand
CGGCTCGGCATCCAAAGCCCTCAGTGCACCCGCCAGTGCCTGGCGCGCGCTGGGTTTGCCATTGGCCTGTTCCGAGGCCAGGCGTAGCGCTGAGATCCGTGACGGCGCCAGTCATGCATTGGCCTGGCTGGAGCATCCGGCCCAGCATTTACTGATGTGGGACCAACCGGACTACCCGGCGCTGCTGGCACAAATCAGCGATGCACCACCGCTGTTATTTGTCGCCGGCGATCCCGGCATTCTGGAAAAACCACAACTGGCGATGGTCGGCAGCCGTCGCGCTTCCCGGCCGGGGATGGACACCGCTGCCGCGTTTTCCCGCAGCCTGGCGGGTGCCGGTTTTGTCATTACCAGCGGCCTGGCCCTGGGCATTGACGCCGCCGCACATCAGGCCGCATTGGATGTCGGCGGGCAAACGGTGGGTGTGCTCGGCACGGGGCTCGAGAAGTTTTATCCACAGCGAAATAGACGTCTGGCGGACGCCATGATCACCTCGGGCAGCGCGGTACTTTCGGAGTTTCCGCTGGATGCCGGCCCCAGCGCAGGCAACTTCCCCCGGCGCAACCGGATCATCAGCGGTTTGTCCCTCGGCGTGCTGGTGGTCGAAGCCAGTGTCGCCAGCGGTTCACTGATCACCGCGAGGCTGGCGGCGGAACAGGGACGCGAGGTGTTTGCTATGCCCGGGTCGATCCATCATCCCGGTGCCCGCGGCTGCCATCAGTTGATTCGCGACGGTGCGGTGCTGGTGGAAACCATCGAACATATCCTCGAAGCCTTGCGCGGCTGGCAACGACTGCCGTTATCCACAGAATCCTTTACCCCTGAAACGACTCACCCCCTGTTGAAGTTGCTGCATGCCGCACCTCTGACCAGTGAAGCGCTGGCCGACGCAAGCGGCTGGACCTTGCCGAAAGTGCTGGCGGCGTTGACGGAACTGGAAATGGATGGTCGCGCTATTTGCGAAAGCGGGCGCTGGTTTGCACGGGTGAGCTAGGTTTTATAAACAAGATCGGTAAACTGCGCAGAGCCTTATTCTGGAGAGTTTTTCATGGTCAACAGTTGGCGTGTGCAACAAGCCGCGCAAGCAATTCGCGCCGGGGCGGTGATTGCCTACCCAACCGAAGCAGTCTGGGGCCTGGGTTGCGACCCGTGGGACGAGGAAGCGGTGGAGCGTCTGCTGCTGATCAAGGGGCGGTCCGAGGATAAAGGGCTGATCCTGGTCGCGGACAACATCCGTCAGTTCGATTTCCTCTTCGATGACTTCCCCGAGTTGTGGATGGACCGCATGGCCAGTACCTGGCCAGGTCCGAACACCTGGCTGGTGCCGCACCAGAACCTGCTGCCGCAGTGGATTACCGGTGTGCATGAAACCGTGGCGCTGCGGGTCAGTGATCACCCTCTGGTGCGGGACTTGTGCGCACTGGTCGGGCCGCTGGTGTCGACGTCGGCCAACCCGCAGGGACGCCCGGCGGCACGCACGCGGCTTCGCGTCGAGCAGTACTTCCGTGGGCAGTTGGATCTGGTACTGGGTGGCAATCTGGGCGGGCGCAAGAACCCGAGCGTGATTCGCGATCTGGCGACCGGCAAGGTTGTGCGCCCGGACTGAGACCGGGTTGACCTCCTTCGCGAGCAAGCCCGCTCCCACACTGGATCTGTGAACGACACAGATCCAGTGTGGGAGCGGGCTTGCTCGCGAAGGGCCCTACCAGTCAACTACCCATTCAGGGCAACAGAACCACCGAACCCGTCGTACGCCGTGCCGACAACTCGGTCTGCGCCTTCGCCGCGTCAGCCAGTGGAAAACGCTGACTGATGTCCACGGTCAGCTTGCCGCTGATGATCATCTCGAACAACTCGTCGGCCATGCGTTGCAGGTTCTCGGCGTTGTTCGCATAAGTGCCCAGGGTCGGCCGGGTCACGTACAGCGAGCCTTTCCCCGCCAGGATCCCCAGGTTCACACCGTCGACCGCACCGGACGCATTGCCAAAACTCACCACCAGGCCACGCGGTGCGGCACTGTCGAGTGATGTCAGCCAGGTGTCCTTGCCAACGCCGTCATACACCACCGGGACTTTTTTGCCGTCGGTCAATTCCAGCACGCGCTGGGCGACGTTTTCATGGCTGTAGTCGATGGTCGCCCAAGCGCCGTTGGCCTTGGCCAGTGCGGCTTTCTCGGGCGAACTGACCGTACCGATCAGCTTCACGCCCAAGGCCCTTGCCCACTGGCAGGCCAGTGAGCCTACCCCGCCGGCTGCGGCGTGGAACAGGATGGTTTCGCCACCCTTGAGCTCATAAGTCTGACGCAGCAGGTACTGCACGGTCAGGCCCTTGAGCATTACGCCAGCGGCCTGTTCGAAGCTGATGGCGTCCGGCAGTTTCACCAGATTGGCCTCGGGCAACACATGAACTTCGCTATAGGCGCCCAGAGGGCCGCTGCCATAGGCCACGCGATCGCCGATCTTGAAGCGGGTCACGTCGCTGCCGACCGCCTCGACCACGCCCGCACCCTCCGAGCCGAGGCCAGATGGCAGGGATGGCGGCGGGTACAGGCCGCTACGGTAATAGGTGTCGATGAAGTTCAGGCCGATGGCCTTGTTGGTCACGCGCACTTCCTTCGGACCTGGCTCGGCAGGTTGGTAATCCACATACTCGAGCACTTCGGGGCCGCCATGGGCACGGAACTGGATACGCTTTGCCATCGGAACTCTCCATAGGTCGTTTTGCCAAGCGCCCTATCGGACTCCTAAGCTTGATTTTCGTCAACTGCGAAGGGGTAACTTGCGATGTTATGCTACGCGCCCATTTGCGCAGGCTGAGCTCCAATGGAGCGCCGCGTTGTTTTGCCCGATTCAAGGTGATGACATGACGACCCGCACCGAGGCCGTAAAAGCCTACCTGCTCGACCTGCAAGACCGTATCTGCGCCGCCCTGGAAGCCGAAGACGGTGGCACGCAATTCGTCGAAGACGCCTGGACCAGGCCGGCCGGCGGTGGCGGTCGCACCCGCGTGATTGAAAACGGCACGGTGATTGAAAAGGGTGGCGTGAACTTTTCCCACGTCTTTGGCAGCGGTCTCCCACCCTCAGCCAGCGCCCACCGGCCGGAGCTGGCGGGCCGTGGCTTTGAAGCCTTGGGCGTGTCGCTGGTGATTCACCCGCACAACCCCCATGTGCCGACTTCCCACGCCAACGTGCGCTTTTTCATTGCTGAAAAAGAAGGTGAAGAACCGGTCTGGTGGTTTGGCGGCGGCTTTGACCTGACCCCGTATTACGGTAACGAGGAAGACTGCATCCACTGGCATCGCATCGCCGAGCAGGCCTGTGCACCGTTCGGCCCGGACGTCTACTCGCGTTACAAGGCCTGGTGCGACAGCTACTTCCACATCAAGCATCGTCACGAGCCGCGTGGCATCGGCGGGCTGTTTTTCGACGACCTGAACGAGTGGGATTTCGACACCAGCTTCGCCTTCATGCGCGCCATTGGCGACGCGTACATCGATGCTTACCTGCCGATCGTGCAGCGCCGCAAGAACGACGCGTTCACGGCCAAGCAGCGCGAGTTCCAGGAGTTCCGCCGTGGCCGCTACGTTGAATTCAACCTGGTCTACGACCGCGGCACGTTGTTCGGCCTGCAATCGGGCGGGCGTACCGAGTCGATCTTGATGTCGCTGCCACCGCAAGTGCGCTGGGGCTACGACTGGAAGGCCGAGCCTGGCAGCGAAGAAGCGCGCCTGACCGAGTACTTCCTGCAGGACCGCGATTGGTTGGCCGAAGCTTGAACGAGGAATCCTGATGGACCGTTATGTCGTATTCGGTAACCCGATTGGCCACAGCAAATCACCGTTGATCCACCGCCTGTTCGCCGAGCAGACTGCGCAAAAGCTGGACTACAGCACAATGCTGGCGCCACTCGACGACTTTTCCACCTGTGCCCGGACGTTTTTCCTTGAGGGACGCGGTGCCAATGTGACGGTGCCGTTCAAGGAAGAAGCCTACCGGCTGGCGAACAGCCTGACGGCGCGGGCGCAGCGCGCCGGTGCGGTCAATACCTTGAGCAAACTGGCCGATGGCAGCCTGCTGGGCGACAACACCGACGGTGCCGGGCTGGTGCGGGACCTGACGGTCAACGCCGGATTCAGCCTCAAGGGCAAACGCATCCTGCTGCTCGGCGCTGGCGGCGCGGTGCGCGGTGCTTTGGAGCCGTTGTTGGCCGAGCAACCGGCTTCGGTGATCATCGCCAACCGCACGGTGGACAAGGCCGAGTTGCTCGCGGAGCTGTTCTGCGATCTGGGGCCGGTCTCGGCCAGTGGCTACGACTGGTTGCAGGAGTCGGTGGACCTGATCATCAACGCGACTTCCGCGAGCCTCACGGGCGATGTGCCGCCGATTGCGCCCAGCCTGATCGAACCGGGCAAAACAGTGTGCTACGACATGATGTACGGCAAGGAGCCGACTTCGTTCTGCCGCTGGGCCAGCGAACACGGGGCTGCGGTGTCGATGGATGGCTTGGGGATGCTGGCCGAGCAGGCCGCGGAAGCGTTTTTCCTGTGGCGCGGCGTGCGACCGGATACAGCACCGGTGTTGGCTGAGTTGCGTCGGCAGTTGGCCCTTTAAAAGCTTCGCGAGCAGGCTCGCTCCCACAGGGGGCACCAAAAACCTGTGGGAGCGAGCCTGCTCGCGAATGGTGCGACACCGATTTCGGCTCAGTCCTCAAACCGGATCGGGCATTTCTCCGCGCCTTCGAGCTTCCTCAGCTCTTCCACCACCTGCGGCCGGGCCCGGCGCAACGTCAGGCTGCGGTCCTGGCGCAGCAATCGTCGCGCTTCCTGGTGCAGCATTTCCACCCCTGAGTAATCGATGAAGTTGATCTGCTGCGCCTCGATCACCACGCGTGCGCCGTGCATGCGTTGCAGGCGTACTTGCAGGTAGTGGCTGGCACCGAAAAAGATCGAACCGCCGACCCGCAGAATGTCCTCCTCGCCATCGCGTACGTGCTGCACCCGTGGCTGCGATGTGCGTTTGAGATAGAAAAAAAGCGAGGCCAATACGCCAGCGTAGATCGCCGTCTGCAATTCCAGCAGCAGCGTGGCGACGCAGGTCAGCGCCATGACCACGAACTCGGCGCGGCTGACCCGCAACAATGCGCGAATGCCGCGATGGTCCACCAGGCCCCAGGCGATCAACAGAATGCTGCCGGCCATGGCCGGAATCGGGATGTGTTCGATCAACCGCGCGCCGAATAGGGCGAACATCGCCACCCACAGTGCCGAAAAAATCCCCGCCAGCGGTGAGCAGGCGCCGGCCTCGTAGCTGAGACCCGAGCGGGTGAAGGAGCCAGCGGACAGCGATCCGGAAAAAAACGCGCCGACCATGTTCGACAAGCCCTGAGCACGAACTTCCTGGTTGGCGTCGAGTAATTGCTGCGAACGTGCAGAGATCGAGCGGGCAATCGACAGACTGGTGACCAGCCCGAGCATGCCGACCGCCACGGCGCTGGGCAGCAGGCGCAGGATCAGATCGAGATCCAGCGGCAAAGGACTGAAAGGCGGCAGCTTGCCGGTGAAGGCGCTGACCAGTTGCACGTGCCCGAACATCGATGGCCAGAGCCAGACCAGCAATCCGCCAAGGATCAGGGTGATCAGCAGCGTCGGCCAGCGTGGCAGCAGCTGTTTGAGGATCACGCCCACCACCACCGTTGCCAGTCCCAGCGCCAGCGAAGGTTTGTCCATTTCGCCGAGATGGCGCAATAACGTGATGAAACTGTCCAGCGCGGTGGCTTGGCTGGGCAAGTCCAGTCCCAGCAGGTTAGGCAATTGACCGATGGCAATCACCACGGCAGCACCCAGGGTGAAGCCGAGCACCACCGAGTGCGAGACGAAATTCACCAGCGCGCCAAACCGCAACAAACCCAGCAGCCATTGAAAGATGCCGGCCAGGAAGGTGAGCAACAGGATCACGGTGACGTAGTCCTGCGTCGCCGGAACGGCCAGAGGACTGACGCTGGCGTACAGGACAATCGAGATGGCCGCTGTAGGACCGCAGATCAAATGCCACGACGAGCCCCAGAGGCAGGCGATCAGCACCGGGATGATTGCGGCGTACAGGCCGTATTCCGGTGGGAGACCGGCGATGAGCGCGTAGGCAATGGATTGAGGCAACGCCAGAATCGCGCCGCTGAGGCCGACGACCAGGTCACGGCCGACGCTGGTGCGGGTTTGCTTGGGCAACCAACTGAGGAATGGAAAGAGTGAATGGCGGCTTGGCAGGGCCATGGGGCCTCTCGGTGAATAGACGGCGCAATTATGTCAGGGTGGTGGGTCAGAACCAGTTGTGCAAGGGCGACCATCGAATCGCGGGCAAGCCCGCTGCCACAAGGATCTCCGAAAACCTGTGGGAGCGGGCTTGCCCGCGATGGCGTCCTTGACGGTTACAACTTGGCTTTGACCGCCGGCAGCGCGTCCTTGCCATCCACGGTCTTCACGCCATCAAGCCACTTGTCTAACACCGCCGGGTTGGCCTTGATCCATGCCTTGGCTGCGTCGGCGTTACTGACCTTGTTGTTCACCACCTCGGCCATGATGCTGTTTTCCATGTCCTGGGTGAAGCTCAGGTTGGTCAGGAGTTTGCCGACGTTCGGGCAGGCCTGTGCATAACCTTTGCGGGTCAGTGTGTGCACGCTGCCGGTGTCGCCGAAGTATTTCTCGCCGCCCTTGAGGTAATGCATTTTCAGCTGCACGTTCATCGGGTGCGGGGTCCAGCCGAGGAAGGTCACGAATTTCTGCTTTTTCACCGCGCGGGACACTTCCGCCAGCATGGCCTGCTCGCTGGACTCGACCAGTTTCCACTGGCCCATGTCGAAATCGTTTTTCTTGATGATCTCTTGCAGCGAGATGTTCGCCGGTGCACCGGAGCCGATGCCGTAAATCTTGCGGTCGAACTTGTCGGCGTATTTGTTCAGGTCGGCAAAGTTATGCACACCCGCGTCCCACACATAGTCTGGAACGGCAAGGGTGAATTCAGTGCCGTCGAGGTTCTTCGCCAGTTGCGTGACATCGCCATTGGCGACGAACTTGTCGTAAAAGCCCTGCTGTGCCGGCATCCAGTTACCCAGGAACACATCGACCTGGCCATCCTTGAGCCCGCCAAAAGTGATCGGCACCGCGAGGGTGTCGACCTTGGCCTTGTAGCCCATGCCGTCCAGCAGAAACCCGGTGATGGCGTTGGTCGCGGCGATGTCGCTCCAACCCGGGTCGGCCATCTTCACGGTCTCGCAACTCTGATCGGCAAACGCCGATGCACTGCCCAGAGCCAGGAGCCCGACCGTCAGTACTGTGGATAACCTTTGCATGGACTTCCCCTTACATTATTGGTTTTGGCAGGGTTGTGGATAACGTGCTTTACGTTCCAGATCGTCGAGGTCGATGTGGTTGCGCATGTATTGCTGACTGGCGTCAACCAGCGGCTGGTGATCCCAGCTCTTCAGCTTGCCGAGGGTCAGCGCCTCGGCCACGAAACGCCGGCGTCGCTGGCTGGCGAGCACCTGCTGGTGGATCGCCGGAATGTTCCATTTCGCCCGCGCCTCAGCGAGAAAATCGTCGAACAGCTGGCGATGTTGCGGCGAATGGCTGAGTTCTTCCAGTTCGCGAGGGTCATTGTTTACGTCGAAGAGCAGACAAGGATCGTCTTCGCTGTAGATGAATTTATAGGCACCGCGGCGGATCATCATCAGCGGGCTGATGGTGCCTTCGGCCATGTATTCGCCGAATACTTCATCGTGGCCACCCTGCCCTTGCAGGTGCGGCACCATCGAACGGCCATCCAGCGGCAGGCCTGGTTCCAGCGAGCCGCCGGCCAGTTCGACGAATGTCGGCAACAGGTCCGCCGTGGAAACACTGGCGCTGACCCGGCCAGCGCCAAACTGCCCCGGTGCGCTGATCAGCAGCGGCACCCGTGCGGCCATTTCATACCAGTGCATTTTGTACCAGAGGCCGCGCTCGCCGAGCATGTCGCCGTGGTCACCGGAAAACACGATGATGGTGTCATCGATCAGCCCTGTGTCCTCGAGGGTTTGCAGGAGTTTGCCGACGTTGCTGTCGATATAGCTGCACGCGCCGAAATAGGCACGGCGGGCATCGCGAATCTTGTCCACAGGCAGTGGCTTGTCCCACAGGTCATAGACCTTGAGCAAACGCTGCGAGTGCGGATCAAGGTCATGCGGGTCCGGGGTTGCAGGCAGCGGGATATCGGCATCGTCGTACAAATCCCAGAAAGCCTTGGGAATCGTGTACGGATCGTGTGGGTGAGTCATGGAAACGGTCAGGCAGAACGGCTGGTCGCCCTCCTCGCGGATATGGTCGAACAGGTACTGCTGAGCCTTGAATACCACCTCTTCGTCGAAATCCAGCTGGTTGGTGCGCACGCACGGGCCGGCTTGCAGAACCGAGGACATGTTGTGGTACCAGGTCGGCCGCACATCCGGTTCATCCCAGTTCACTGCCCAGCCGTAGTCGGCCGGGTAGATGTCACTGGTCAGGCGCTCTTCGTAGCCGTGCAACTGGTCCGGCCCGCAGAAATGCATCTTGCCCGACAGGGCGGTGCGGTAGCCGAGGCGGCGTAAATAATGGGCATAGGTCGGTACGTCGGCGGGGAAATCGGCAGCGTTGTCATAGGCGCCGATCTTGCTCGGCAACTGGCCGCTGACCAGGGTGAAACGCGACGGCGCGCACAGCGGGCTGTTGCAATAAGCCGAGTCGAACACCACGCCTTGTGCGGCGAGGCGGCTGAGATGGGGCAGCTTGATGGGCGATGGACCGTAGAACGGCAACATTGGCGCGGCCATTTGATCGGCCATGATGAAAAGAATGTTCTTGCGCTTCATGTGATCGCGGCATTCCATAGTGGATGTTTATGCGAGAGTGCTGGCTTCGAGAATGAAACCCAAGCTCTTCACGGTAAAGCCCATGCACGGCAATGACTAGGATAAGCACAGCTTATGTATGACGCCCTTGGTGACCTGTCACTGGACCTGCTTCGTGCCTTCGAAGCGGCAGCCCGTCAGCGCAGCTTCACCGCGGCGGCGGTTGAGCTCGGCACCACGCAGCCGGCCATCAGTCAGCAGATCAAGCGCCTTGAAGAACAACTGGCGACCCGATTGTTCGACCGCATTTATCGAGGAATCGAACTGACTGAGGCCGGGCTGATACTTTTTCAGCAGGTTCAGCTCGGATTGCAGAATATCGACGCAGGATTGAGCGCAATCAGCACCCAGCAACAGCATGAGGTGCTGCAGGTGGCCACGGATTTTGCCTTCGCCGCCTATTGGTTGATGCCGCGTCTGCACCGCTTTCACGCGGCCAATCCGCAGGTGGATGTCAGCCTGGTTACCAGTGAGCGTAGCCATAACATGCTACGTACCGATATCGACGTGGCGATATTGTTCGGCGATGGCCGCTTCAAGCAGGGTGAAAGCCATTGGCTGTTCAGTGAGGAAGTGTTTCCGGTGTGCAGCCCGCAGTTGCTGGGTGAGCGTTCCCTGCCTTTGCCCCCCCAGGCATTGCTCGAGTTTCCGTTGCTGCATCTGCGTGGGGAACACAGCAGTAACTGGTTCGACTGGAGCGGTGTATTCCGCGAGTTGGGCATCACCTCGCCCCCGGCACCCGGTCAACTGCGTTTCGACAACTACACCTTGCTGATTCAGGCGGCGATTGGTGGTCAGGGCGTGGCCATCGGCTGGCGCCACCTTGTGGATAACTTGCTGGCGCAAGGATTGTTATGTCGACCGATCGGCGAAACGGTGATGTCCCGGCTGGGCTATTACGTGGTTTTGCCCCAGCGTAAACGGCGCGGGGTGTTGATCCAGCAGTTTGTGGACTGGTTGATGGCTGAGCAGGCGGGTAGCGCGGAGTCGTTGACGGGGTTGGCGTTTCCTTCGATTGCGGTTTGAGTGTCAAAAGATCGCAGCCTTCGGCAGCTCCTACAGGAGCAGCCGATTCAAGGTTCCGAGGTCGCGATGAAACTGACGTGCTCGCCGATGTGCAGTTTCAGGTGCAATTCATCGGCAATGCCCACGGCAGTGCGGGCCAATCGCCCAAGCGGTTCGGCCAGCCCCGGCTCGAGGTTGCCGCCGGGTTTGGCGAAATGTTCGATGGTCAGCCCCGGTACCCCGCGCGGTTCGTTGACCAGCGTCCACTGCAAAGGACTGCTTTGCAGTGCCTCGCGAATTTCCTCTGCGGCGTGACGTTGCAGGCTGTCCTCGAGCTCCGGCTCGTCCAGCACCGCGAAATCTCCCACCAGAAACAACCGGGCAACGCCTGCCCCCTGCAGGCCTTCAATCAAGGCGTCGACTGCCAGCACTTGCTCGACCGGACCCGGTACGATGGTTTTTTCCACGTGTTCGCTGTTGAACGGTAAGCCCGGGGCGTCCAGTAAGCAGATGACCACGGAGCTGCCGGCCACACTCTGCTTGACCCGTTGCGCGTCGAACAGGTCGCCAGTCTTGGTGCGCAGCCCCGGACGAGGTGCCAGCGCATTGAGGTCATCGAGAATCGCGATCACTTCATGCTGGCGCCGCAGCATTTCAGCCATCAGCGCACTGCCCAGGCTACTCATGGCACCATAAAGCACCACTTTCACAACGGGGGTTTCGGCATTTTTCATGGCTGAACCCTTTTTCCAGCGTCTATATGATGTGTGACCCGCAGGAAAGGGTGAGGGTTCGAACAGCTTTCAGAGGGATTGCAATGCAGCAGATCACGGGCTATCACGCCCATGTTTACTTCGATGCCGACTCGATCGGGCAGGCGCGGGCGCTGTGTGAGCAGGCGGCGCAATTGTTTCCAGTGAAAATGGGCCGTGTGCACGAGCGCCCGGTCGGTCCACACCCGGACTGGAGCTGCCAGTTGGCGTTCGAGCCGCAGGTGCTGGGCGAAGTGCTGCCGTGGCTGGCGCTCAACCGCAAGGGCCTGGTGGTGTTTTTACACCCGGACACCGGCGACGATCTGCGTGACCACACCGAGCATGCGATCTGGATGGGTGCGATTCGACCGCTGGACCTGTCTATTTTTTGATCAGAGTGTTTCTTCGGCTTCGCCGGGCAAGTGTTCGTCCAGATGCAGCCATGGCAAGCGGCTGTCGGTCCAGATGTGCCGCTGCGCCGGTGCCTGCTCAGGGTGGTCAAGGGTGGCGATGGTCAGGTCGATGCTGTCCGGGCTCAGGTGCGTTACCACCGCCAGCTGCGCCCCGCAGTGACCGCAGAAATAACGCGCGCAGGTGGATGAAGAGTCGTACCGCGACGGTGTCCCGGCCAGCCATTTAAAGGCGGATGCCGGCACGGTGATCCAGGTGGTGACGATGCCGCCGCTGACCCGTCGGCAAATCGAACAATGACAGTGGACGATGTCGTGCAGTGGCCCGCTGAATTGATAGCGCAGCTGCCCGCAGTGGCAACCGCCGGTGTGAACATTGTTCATGACATTCCTCCTGCTGTGTAATGACTGACGCCTTCGCGAGCAAGCCCGCTCTCACATTGGCTTTGTGTACGACACAGATCCGGTGTGGGAGCGGGCTTGCTCGCGAAGGCCGTAACCCGGTTCACCTCCCTGCTCCCGTCCGACGACCGGTCGTGCATCCGGTCAAAGCTTTCAATTGCGAAAGCTGGCTGAAAGCTTCCCCGATTAGGATCGCCGCCACTACCGGCAAAAGACCGGTGGCCAATGCGAGTGTTCGATTGCTCGAAAGGCCCATTTAACAACAACAATGGTGATTCTGATGTCCTCTTCTACCCGCCACTTCGCTGTGCCTCCGTCCGTACCTCTCGTGCTTCCCGTTCTGCGCTGATCCCGCCCGATCCGCCCATTCCCTAGCCGCGCTACGCCTGGAGTACTCCCATGCTGACTTTCCTTGGCTTCGCCATGGTCATCACGTTCATGTTCCTGATCATGACCAAGCGCTTGTCTGCGCTGATCGCCCTGATCCTCATTCCAATCATCTTCGCCCTGTTCGGCGGCTTCGGCCCCAAAATCGGCCCGATGATGCTCGAAGGCATCACCAAGCTCGCGCCGACCGGCGTGATGCTGATGTTCGCTATTTTGTATTTCGCCCTGATGATCGACTCCGGCCTGTTCGACCCGGCCGTGCGCAAGATCCTGAAAATGGTCAAGGGCGACCCGCTGAAGGTGTCGGTCGGCACCGCTGTGCTGGCGCTGGTCGTTTCCCTCGATGGTGACGGCGCGACCACCTACATGATCTGCGTGGCCGCCATGCTGCCGCTCTACAGTCGCATCGGCATGAGCCCGCGGATCATGGCCGGCCTGATCATCCTCGCCGGTGGCGTGATGAACATGACCCCATGGGGCGGCCCGACCGCCCGTGCCGCCAGCGCACTGCACGTGGATCCGTCGGCTATTTTCGTCCCGATGATCCCGGCGATGCTGGCCGGTGTGGTGGCGATCCTGGCCATCGCCTACTTCTACGGCAAACGTGAACGTGCGCGCCTGGGTGAATTGCACCTGGTGGGCGATGAAGTCGACCACAGCGAAATCAGTGTTTCGCAGTTCCCGGATGCCCGTCGTCCGAAGCTGATCTGGTTCAACGGTGCCCTGACACTGGGCCTGATGTGCACCCTGATTGCCGGCCTGCTGCCGTTGCCGGTGTTGTTCATGGTGGCATTCAGTATCGCCATGATCGTCAACTATCCTTGCCTGCAACAGCAGAAGGATCGCGTCGCGGCTCACGCCGGTAGCGTACTGGCCGTGGTCGGGCTGATCTTTGCGGCCGGCATCTTCACCGGTATCCTGTCGGGCACCGGCATGGTCGATGCCATGTCGAAAAGCCTGTTGTCGGTGATTCCGGATTTCCTCGGCCCGTACCTGGCGGTGATCACGGCGCTGGTAAGCATGCCGTTCACCTTCTTCATGTCGAACGATGCATTTTATTACGGCGTGTTACCGGTACTTGCCGAAGCCGCCAGTCACTACGGTATAACCGCAGTGGAAATGGCACGTGCCTCGATCGTCGGTCAGCCCGTCCACCTGTTGAGCCCGCTGGTTCCATCGACTTATCTGTTGGTGGCCCTGGCCGGTATCGATTTCGGTGACCACCAGCGCTTCACCCTGAAGTGGGCAGTGCTGGTTTGTATCTGCATACTGATTGCTGCACTGCTGTTGGGGACTTTCCCGATGTTCAGCACTCTATAAGCCCAAGACTCACCACGTCGGGTCCAGGCTTCGCTGTTTGAAGCCCGGGCCCTTTGTGGTTTAACAATCGCTCAAAGGAATACACATGGAATGGCTGACCAACCCTGAAATCTGGGTTGCCTTCTTTACCCTGACCGCCCTGGAAATCGTTCTGGGCATCGATAACATCATCATGATTTCGATCCTGGTCAGCCGCATGCCCAAACATATGCAGGCGCGCACCCGGATTTTCGGTCTGGCGCTGGCCATGATCACGCGAATCCTGCTCCTGCTGTCGATCACCTGGGTCATGCGCCTCACCGCCGACCTGTTCGTCGTGTTCGGCCAGGGCATCTCCGGACGTGACCTGATCCTGTTCTTCGGTGGTCTGTTCCTGCTGTGGAAGAGCTCGCAAGAGATGTACCACGCGCTGGAAGGTGAAGACGAAACCAACGAAGAGCCTTCGGGCAAGGGCGGCAACTTCCTCTACACCATCATCCAGATCGCGATCATCGACATCGTGTTCTCGCTGGACTCGGTCATCACCGCGGTCGGCATGGTCTCCCACGTACCGGTCATGGTCGCGGCGATCATCGTGGCGGTGTTGGTGATGATGTGGGCTTCCGGCACCATCAGCGAGTTCATCGACAAGCACCCGTCGCTGAAGATGCTGGCGCTGTCGTTCCTGTTGATCGTCGGTACCGTGCTGATTGCCGAATCCCTGGACGTGCATGTGCCAAAAGGCTACGTCTACTTCGCCATGGCGTTCTCGCTGGCGGTGGAAGCGATCAACATCAAGATGCGCACGGCCATCGCGAAAAAGAAGAAACAGCAGGATCCGGTAAAGCTGCGCAAGGACATTCCGGGTCAGTAACCCGGTAGCGCTAAATACGCAAAACCTGTGGGAGCGAGCTTGCTCGCGATGGCGGTCCGTCAGTCAACATCGATGTTGGATCTGATGGCCTCATCGCGAGCAAGCTCGCTCCCACAGTGCTTTGTGTGGCTGGAAGATCGCCGTTTTCATGACAGTTTTGTTTCAAACCCTTCTTTGGCTGTGCGATGCTGGCGCGCAGACCGTTAGCCAACTACAGCTTAAGTACAGAACGTAGAACGTCGCGCGGCACCGTTAACTTGCTCCTTTGGAGCGCTACACCACAGGGGGTCATTATGCTCACCCTGCTCAATTTGCTTTCCGCCGTGGCCCTGCTGATCTGGGGCACGCACATCGTCCGAACCGGCATTCTGCGGGTCTACGGCACCAATTTGCGCCATGTCATCAGCCATAACATGGCCAACCGCTGGCTGGCTTTCGCGTCCGGGATCGCCGTGACGGCGATGGTCCAGAGCAGCAACGCCACTGCCATGCTCGTCACCTCCTTTGTCGGCCAGGGCCTAATGGCGCTGACCCCGGCGCTGGCCACCATGCTGGGTGCGGACGTCGGTACGGCGCTGATGGCGCGGGTGCTGACGTTCGATCTGTCGTGGCTGTCGCCGTTGCTGATTTTTGTCGGGGTGATTTTCTTTCTGTCGCGCAAGCAGACCCGGCTCGGGCAGTTGGGCCGTGTCGCCATTGGCTTGGGGTTGATCATTCTGGCGCTGCAACTGATTGTCGAGGCGGCGCATCCGATTACCCACGCCAAAGGAGTGAAGGTGATTTTCGCCTCGCTCACCGGCGACATCCTGCTTGATGCCCTGGTCGGGGCGCTGTTCGCGATGATTTCCTATTCCAGCCTGGCCGCCGTCCTGCTGACCGCGACCCTGGCGGGTGCCAACGTGATCAGCCTGCCGGTGGCCATCGGACTGGTGATCGGTGCCAATATCGGCAGCGGCGTACTCGCCTTCCTCAGTACCAGCATGCAGAACGCCGCCGGACGCCAAGTGGCGCTGGGCAGCCTGCTGTACAAAATGATTGGTCTTTTATTGATCATTCCGGTGCTCGACCCGCTGGTGCACTGGCTCGATGGCCTGGATTTCAGCCCTCAGGAAATGGTCATTGGTTTTCACCTGCTCTACAACACCGTGCGCTGCCTGATCCTGTTGCCCAGTCTCGAACCGATGGCCAGGTTTTGTGCCTGGGTGCTGCCGGAGCATCCACAGGCCAACGGCACGGCCAAGCCTCGGCATCTTGACCCCACGGCCTTGGTCACACCGGGTCTGGCGCTGGCCAACGCGGCCCGGGAAACCTTGCGCATGGGCGACCTGATCGACAACATGCTCGAAGCCATGCTCGACGTGTTGCGTGGCAAGCAAACCGCCGTCACCCAGGAAGTCCGCCGCCTGTGCGACGATGTCGAAGCGCTCTACAGCGCGATCAAGTTGTACCTGGCGCAAATGCCCCGGGAAGACCTCAGCGATCAGGACAGCCGGCGCTGGGCGGAAATCATTGAGCTGGCGATTAACCTGAAGCTCTCCAGCGACTTGATCGAACGCATGCTGCGCAAGATTCAGCAGCAGAAAACATCGCAGCGCCGGTCGTTTTCCGAAGTCGGGCTGGACGAACTGACCGGACTGCATACTCAGTTGATTTCCAGCCTGCGGCTCGGGATGTCGGTGTTTCTCAGCGGTGATCCGGAAAGTGCGCGCCAACTGGTGCGTGAAAAACGTCGTTTCCGCGCACAGGAACGGCGCCTGGCCCACGCTCATGTCAGCCGTTTGCAACGTAAAATCGTGCAAAGTATCGAAACCAGCTCGTTGCACCTGGAGTTGATCGCCGACATGAAGCGTCTGAACTCGCTGTTTTGCAGCAGTGCCTATGTGGTGCTGGAAACATCGGACACTGGTGCGCTGGTGGTCGACGATTTGAGCGACATCACTCATTCACCCTGAACGTCCACAGTCGCCTGAAGTCTGTTGAACTTACGCTGGTCGTATGGAAACTTGTTATGCGTTGTCTGTTGTTCGCCTGCCTGCTGCTTGGTTCTCTCCCGTCATTCGCCCTGGATCGCTTTCAGGTCGAGGGCTACACGCTGCCCAACGGCTTGCAGTTGCTGCTCAAACCCGGCACTGATCGCGGGCATGTGGCAATCCGGCTGGTGGTCGGCGTTGGCCTGGACGATTTCGGCTGCGAAGAAAAGGAACTGCCACATCTGCTGGAACACTTACTGTTCAGCGGCATCGACGCCAGTGGCGAAGGTGGCCTGGAGGAGCGCATGCAGGCCTTGGGCGGAGAGTGGAATGCCTTCACCAGCAATGCCGATACGACTTTCGTCATCGAGGCCCCGGCGAAAAACCAGCGCAAGGTACTCGACCTGTTGCTGGCGCTGTTGACCCAGACCCGCTTCGACGACAGCGCCATCAACGCGGCCAAGCAAGTGGTCGAGCGTGAAGATGGCGGTCACTACTCGCACCTGCAACGCTGGCTCGATCGCCAGGACCTCGGCCACACGGCCAGCAACCAGCTGGCCGTCGAGCTGGGCCTAAAATGCCAGGAGCGTGCGCAAGTCGATGACTTGACCCGTGAGCAACTGGAGCAGGTGCGCAAGGACTGGTATGCGCCGAACAACATGACCCTGATCGTGGTCGGCGACCTCGACAAGTTGCTGCCAGCCTATCTGGAGCGGGCGTATGGCGCGCTGGAAGCGATCACCCCCGGCGAGCATCCGCCGCTGCCGCAAATCCGGGCCAGCGCCGCCCATGAGCGCACCTTGCCCCACGGTCTGGTCGGCAACGGCGCCAAGTTGCACTGGCTGGTGCCGGAGCCGGTGCTGGAAGACGGTCACGACCAAACCTTCGATTTACTCAAGGACTATCTGGATTGGGCGCTCTATCGCCAACTGCGCCTGGCTCATGGTTTGTCCTATGGCCCGTGGGCGGAACGCGAAGTGTTCGGCGGCGTGGGTTTCATGAGCCTCAATGCCGACCTTGAACGCGACGACGTGCCAGAGGCCGAGCAAGTGCTCGATGACTTGAAGGCCGAACTGCTCAGGGACGGCCTCAATGCCGACACGTTCAACCGCCTGAAACAGGCCGCGATCGCCCGCCAGACCTGGGCCGTACAAGGCAACAGTGCGTTGGCCGACTACTACTGGAGCGCCATCGGCGACTACGAGGACGGTCGCTTCACCAATCCGGCCAGGGAGCTGCAGGGGGTGACGCTGGAAGAGGCGAACAAGGCGGTGCGTGAACTGCTGTTGCAGCCGGGGTATTTGCGGATCGAGAAGCCGTTGTTCAGTTATGACCAGTTGATGTGGTTGGTGGTTGGTGGGGCGGGCTTGATCGCGTTGATGCTGGTGGGCTGGCGTTTGCATCGCAGGAAGTAACTATTCTGTTTGGCAAGAAAACTCCTTGTGGGAAACACAATCCCCTGTGGGAGCGAGCTTGCTCCGGGCGGCGTTCCGACGATGAGGCCATGTCATTCAACATCAAAGTTGACTGATCCGTCGCCATCGCGAGCAAGCTCGCTCCCACAGGTTGCGTGGTGTAACTGACCGTGAACCCTCGCCACAGCGCCGCACCAGCGGTACCCTGTCGAGGTTTTTTCCTACAACCACTGTGAACCCGCCGAATGCAAAACCTGACCCGTTTCGTACAGCGCATCCTCGAATTGATGAAGCGCTACCCCGGGGTCATTGCGCTCGCCGGTTTCATCTCCGGGGTCGGCAGCTTCATCCTGGTCGATCGCCAGCAAGGCCTGGCGAGCTGGATCACCACCATCATGCTGATCAGCTGGATCTGGCTGATGCTGGAGAACAGCCTGACCAAGTTGTTCACGCGCATTTTCAAGCGTGAAATTCCGGAACCCTTGCTGCGTTACGCAACGCAGATGATCCATCAGGAAAGCCTGTTCTTTGTCCTGCCGTTCTTCTTCATCACCACGACGTGGAACAGCGGGCAGTTGTTTTTCACCGGGCTGCTGGGCGTCGCGGCACTGATTTCGATCATCGACCCGTTGTACTACAAGTGGCTGGCGCCACGGCGCTGGGCGTTTCTGGCCCTGCACACCCTGACCCTGTTCGCCGCGCTGCTTACCGCGTTGCCGGTGATCATGCACCTGACCACCGCGCAAAGTTTCAAATGGGCGCTGGGTATCTCGGTGCTGCTGTCGTTCCCGAGCCTGGCGTCGATCTTCCCGATTCGTACCCTGCGCAGTGCGCTGGCGATTTTGAGTATCACCCTGGGCATTGGCGCCGTCGGGTGGGAGCTGCGCTCGTGGGTACCACCGGCGACGCTGTGGATGACCGACGTGGCCATCAGTACGCAAATGCAGGACCGCACGCCTGGTGCCAGCCTCGACGAAGTCAGCGCCGAGCAGATCCGCAATGGCGGGCTTTACGCCTACACCGCGATCAATGCCCCGCGTGGCCTGGACGAGCGGATTTATCACGTCTGGCAGTTCAACGGCAAAGAGGTCGACCGCATCCCTCTGGATATTCGTGGCGGGCGCAAGGAAGGTTACCGGGCCTGGACCCACAAGCAGAATTTCCCGGGCAACCCGGCCGGCAAATGGCAGGTCCGGGTGTTGACCGAAGATGGCCAGGTCATCGGTGTGCTGCGTTTCAAGGTCACGGACAGCACAGCGATCAAAGAAAAGTAGTACGGTTCGTGCTATTACGTAGAGCTGCCTAATCACTGAACAAGCACGGAGCTTATGATCAGCAGCACGATGGCCGGCAACGCCCGATTGGACACGTCGTTCACCCCTGCACGGTTGCGGGTGACGGGCGATTGGACGCTTGCCCACTACGCTGACCTCAAGCTGGTGAGCGAAAAACTCCACGGCCAGTACGACGCCAACACCCCTATCGACCTCAATGGTCTCGGCGCCCTCGACACCGCTGGCGCCTCGCTGTTGGTCGAACTGCTCGGCTCCGAGCGCCTCGGTCGCTCCGCCGAACATCCTGATTGCACACTCTCCGCCGCCGATCGTGCGTTGCTGCAAACCGTCTACTGTTCGTTGACCGATTTCTGCGTACCGATCAAGGAACCGGAAATCAGCGTTTCCATTCAGTTGCTGACCCGCATTGGTCGGGCGGTGGACGCCGTCTGGCAGGACACCCTGCAACTGCTGGGTTTCGTTGGCCTGATCATCGAAACCATCGTCCGCGGCCTGTTCCGTCCCAAGCGCTGGCGCGTCACGCCGATGATCGCCCACATCGAACAGACCGGTCTCGACGCCGCGCCCATCGTTGCGTTGCTGACTTTTCTGGTGGGCGCCGTCGTGGCGTTCCTCGGGTCGACAGTGCTGGCCACCTTCGGCGCCACGGTCTTCACCGTGGACCTGGTGGGATTTGCCTTCCTGCGCGAATTCGGTGTGTTGCTGACCGCGATCCTGATGGCCGGGCGCACCGCCAGTGCGTTCACGGCGCAAATCGGTTCGATGAAGGCCAACGAGGAAATCGATGCCATCCGCACCCTGGGCCTCGACCCCGTGGAGTTGCTGGTGGTGCCGCGGGTCCTGGCGTTGCTGATCGCCTTGCCGATGCTGACCTTTCTGGCGATGCTGTCGGGGATTATCGGGGGTGCTGTGGTCTGCGCGGTGGCGCTGGATATCTCGCCGGCGATGTTCCTGTCGCTGCTGCAAACGGACATCGGCGTACAGCACTTTCTGGTGGGGATCGTCAAAGCGCCCGTGTTCGCCTTCCTCATCGCTGCCATCGGTTGCCTCGAAGGCTTCAAGGTCAGCGGCAGCGCCGAGTCTGTGGGCGCGCACACCACGTCGAGTGTGGTGCAGTCGATTTTCGTGGTGATCGTGATGGATGCGGTCGCCGCGATGTTTTTCATGGAGATGGGTTGGTGAGTCGTATCCCCAGAGCGCCCTCCGAGGCGGTGATTGAAGTCCGTGGACTGTGCAACCGCTTTGGAAGCCAGAGCGTGCACGAGAACCTCGACCTGGACTTGTACAAGGGCGAGATCCTCGCTGTGGTCGGCGGTTCCGGCAGCGGCAAATCGGTGCTGCTGCGCAGCATTGTCGGGTTGCGTCAGCCCAGCGAAGGGGTGGTGAAAGTCTTCGGCAAGAACCTGCCAAGCTTGTCCGAGCACGAGCGCTCGCTGGTGGAGCGGCGATTCGGTGTGCTGTTCCAGAAAGGCGCGCTGTTCTCTTCGCTGACCGTGACCGAGAATGTTGCCCTGCCGCTGATCGAGCACGCCGGCTTGAGCCGCAGTGACGCCGAGCATCTGGCAGCGGTGAAAATGGCCTTGGCCGGGTTGCCGCTGTCGGCGGCGGAGAAGTACCCCGCGTCGCTGTCCGGCGGCATGATCAAGCGTGCCGCGCTGGCCAGGGCATTGGCGCTGGACCCGGACATCCTGTTTCTCGACGAACCCACCGCCGGTCTCGACCCGATCGGCGCTGCCGCGTTCGACCAATTGATCCTGACCCTGCGCGATGCCTTGGGCCTGAGTGTCTTTCTGGTGACCCACGATCTCGACACGCTCTACACCATCACCGACCGGGTGGCGGTGCTGGCGCAGAAAAAGGTGCTGGTGGCGGACGCCATCGACAAGGTCTCGGAAACCAACGATCCGTGGATTCACGAATACTTCCATGGCCCTCGCGGCCGCGCGGCGTTGACGGCCGCCCAACAGCTCAACGAGGTCTGACATGGAAACCCGAGCCCATCATGTATTGATCGGCCTGTTCACCGTGATTGTGGTGACAGCCGCGCTGTTGTTCGGTCTGTGGCTGGCGAAGTCCAGTGTCGACACCGAGTTCAAGGACTACGAGGTCGTATTCAACGAGGCGGTCAGCGGTTTGTCCAAGGGCAGTTCAGTGCAGTACAGCGGGATCAAGGTCGGCGATGTGATCTCGCTGCGCCTGGACCCGAAAGACCCGCGCCGGGTGTTGGCGCGAATTCGCCTGGCTGGCGATACCCCGGTCAAGGAGGACACCCAGGCCAAACTGGCCCTGACCGGTGTTACCGGGACCTCGATCATCCAGCTCAGCGGCGGCACGCCACAGAGCCCGACGCTCAAGGGCAAGGACGGCCACCTGCCGACCATTGTCGCCTCGCCCTCGCCCATCGCCCGTCTGCTCAATGACAGCGAAGACCTGATGGCCGGGGTGAGCACGCTGATGCATAACGCCAACCTGATGTTCTCCACGGAAAACATCGAGCGCATCAGCAACACCCTGGAGCATCTGGAGCAAACCACCGGAACCATCGCCGATCAGCGCGGTGATATCCGCCAGGCCATGCAGCAACTGGCCTCGGTGGGCAAGCAGGCCAACAACATGCTGGAGCAGACCACGACGTTGATGCGCAATGCCAACGGGCTGCTCAACGAGCATGGCAAGGAAGCGCTGGGCAGCGCCGAGCAGGCGATGAAGTCGCTGCAGGAAAGCAGCGCCACCCTCAACACACTGATCAGCGCCAATCAGGAGTCGCTCAACAGCGGCATGCAAGGCCTCAATGGCCTGGGCCCGGCCGTGCGTGAGATGCGCGAAACCCTGTCCTCGTTGCGCGTCATTACCAAACGTCTGGAGGCCGACCCGAGCGGTTACCTGCTGGGCAGTGACAAGACCAAGGAATTCACGCCATGAAGCTGATCCGGATTGCCCTCCTCGCTGGCTTCACGCTGATCGGCGCGTGCTCGATACTGCCCAAGCCAGAGCTTTTCGAGGTTTATCGATTGCCCTCAGCCCAGAGCAGCACGCCGGCCAGCCATGGCACGCCGCAGCACTGGTCGCTGCGCCTGACCAAGTTCCAGTCCAGTGAAGCGTTGAACAGTCCGAACATTGCAGTCATTCCTCAGGGCGACGTGATCAGCCACTACAAGGGCTCGCGCTGGAGCGACCCGGCGCCGGTGCTGGTGCGCAATCGCCTGTTGCAAGGTTTCCAGCATGACGGGCGTGTGCCGTTGTTGAGCACCGATGACAGCATTTTCCAGACCGATCTTGAATTGGGCGGCAGCCTGCAGGCTTTCCAGACTGAATACCAGGGTACGAGTGCCAGCGTGGTCGTGCGTCTGGATGCATTACTGGTGCGCAGTTACGACCAGCGAATCCTCGCCAGTCGCCGCTTCGAAGTGCGCCAGCCGTTGAGCGATGTGCAGGTCCCGGCGGTGGTGGTCGGGTTCGGTCAGGCGAATGATCAGTTGACCACGCAGGTGGTGGATTGGGCGGTGGAGCAAGGACAGAAACTCGCACCGCCACCTCGGCCATGAAGGCCTGCGCAATTCCTTTGTAGGAGCGAGCTTGCTCGCGAAAAACCTGAGAGCGCCGCGGGGCGTCAGGCTTCCAGCGTTATCGTTCACGACCATCGCGAGCAGGCTCGCTCCTACAGGGAGACGTCGTATCAGCGCAAAAACGCCTGATGCAACTCAGCCAGCGTTTCAAAGTGATACGCCGGCCCTTCGGCGCTCAGTTCTTCGTGGCTGCCGAACCCGTAACCCACCGCTGCCGCATCCAGGCCGTTACTGCGCGCGCCGATGAGGTCGTGCTTGCGGTCGCCGATCATCAGGGTGTTGGCCGGGTCCAGGTTTTCTTCGGCCATCAGGTGAGCAATCAGCTCGACCTTGTTGGTCCGGGTGCCGTCCAGTTCGCTGCCGTAAATCACCTTGAAGTGTTTGGCAAAGTCAAAATGCCGGGCGATTTCACGGGCGAACACCCAGGGTTTCGAGGTCGCGATGTACAGCTGCCGGCCTTGTCCGCTCAGGGTCTCCAGTAGCGGCGTGACGCCGTCGAACACACGGTTCTCGTAGAGTCCGGTGACCTTGAAGCGCTCGCGGTAGAAATTCACCGCCTCCCACGCCCTGGCTTCATCGAAGTCGTAGAACTGCATGAAGGCCTGCAACAGTGGCGGGCCGATGAAGTGTTCGAGTTTGCCCAGATCCGGCTCATCGATACCCAGTTTGCCCAGGGCGAACTGGATCGAACGGGTGATGCCCTCGCGCGGGTCGGTCAGGGTGCCATCGAGGTCGAACAAAACGGTTTGGTAATGCATGTTGAGTCCTGAATAAGGGGGCCGGGTCAAAGCTGGTCGTAGCCTTCGGCCAGATGCAGATCCTTGAGCTTCACGTAGTTCGCCGCACTGTAGGTGAAAAAGGCGCGTTCCTTGTCCGTCAGCGGGCGGATCTGCTTCACCGGGCTGCCCACATACAGGAAGCCGCTTTGCAGATGCTTGCCCGGTGGCACCAGGCTGCCGGCGCCGATGATCACGTCATCGTCGACCGCGGCGCCGTCCATGACGATGCTGCCCATGCCGATCAACACCCGGCTGCCCACCGAACAGCCATGCAGCATGACCTTGTGGGCGATGGTCACGTCATCGCCGATCAGCAACGGAAAGCCATCAGGGTTGAACGGGCCGGCGTGGGTGATGTGCAACACACAACCATCCTGCACGCTGGTGCGCGCGCCGATGCGGATGCGGTGCATGTCGCCACGGATCACCGTCAGCGGCCAGACCGAGCTGTCTTCGCCGATTTCGACGTCGCCGATCACCACCGCCGAGCCATCGACAAAAGCGCCTTTACCCAACAGCGGCGTGTGGTTCTGATACTTGCGAAGGTTCACGATAGGGTTTCTCTCTGTTGCTGATAGCTGCGGTGAACGTCGATTGTAATTAAGATGGCTGCATGTTTCTCCAGCCAAGGTATCAACCGTGAGCGTGAACAACCCTCTTTTGCAGTCCTATGACCTGCCGCCGTTCTCCGCCATCCGCGCCGAACACGTACAACCGGCCATTGAACAGATCCTGGCTGACAACCGCGCCGCCATCGTCGAGATCCTCAAGACCCAGGCCAAGCAGCCAACGTGGGCCGGCCTGGTGCTGGCGATGGACGAACTCAACGACCGCCTGGGTGCCGCCTGGAGCCCGGTCAGCCACCTCAATGCCGTGTGCAACAGCGCCGAACTGCGTGAAGCCTACGAGTCGTGCCTGCCTGCCTTGAGCGCCTATTCCACCGAAATGGGCCAGAACCGCGAGCTGTTCCAGGCCTTCGAAGCCCTGGCCAGCAGTCCCGAAGCCGCCGGTTTCGACGTGGCGCAGAAAACTATCCTGGAACACTCCCTGCGTGACTTCCGTCTGTCGGGTATCGACCTGCCGGAAGCCGAGCAGAAACGTTACGCCGAAGTGCAGAGCAAGCTGTCGGAACTGGGCAGCCGTTTCTCCAACCAGTTGCTCGATGCCACTCAGGCGTGGACCAAGCACGTCACCGATGAAGCCGCCCTCGCCGGCCTGACCGATTCGGCCAAGGCGCAAATGGCTGCCGCGGCGCAGGCCAAGGACCTGGACGGCTGGCTGATCACCCTGGAATTCCCGAGCTATTACGCAGTGATGACCTATGCCCAGGACCGCGCACTGCGCGAAGAAGTCTACGCGGCTTACTGCACCCGTGCGTCGGACCAGGGGCCGAATGCCGGCCAGAACGACAACGGCCCGGTCATGGAAGAAATCCTCGATCTGCGCCAGGAATTGGCAAAGCTGTTGGGGTTCAGCAGTTTCTCCGAGCTGAGCCTGGCGACCAAAATGGCCGAATCCAGCGATCAGGTGCTGAGCTTCCTGCGTGACCTGGCCAAGCGCAGCAAGCCGTTCGCCGCCCAGGATCTGGAACAGCTCAAGGCCTACGCGGCCGAGCAAGGTTGCCCGGACCTGCAAAGCTGGGACAGCGGTTTCTACGGCGAAAAACTCCGTGAACAACGTTACAGCGTGGCTCAGGAAGCCCTGCGTGCCTACTTCCCGATCGACAAGGTGCTCAGCGGCCTGTTCGCCATCGTCCAGCGCCTGTACGGCATCGAGATTGCCGAGCTCAAAGGCTTCGACACCTGGCACCCGGATGTGCGCCTGTTCGAAATCAAGGAAAACGGCCAGCACGTCGGCCGCTTCTTCTTCGACCTCTACGCTCGCGCCAACAAGCGCGGTGGTGCCTGGATGGATGGCGCCCGCGACCGTCGCCGCACGGCTGGCGGCGTGCTGCAAAGCCCGGTGGCGAACCTGGTGTGCAACTTCACCCCGGCTGACAGCGGTAAACCTGCGCTGCTGACCCACGATGAAGTCACCACCCTGTTCCATGAATTCGGTCACGGCCTGCATCACCTGCTGACCCGCGTCGAGCATGCTGGCGTGTCCGGCATCAACGGTGTGGCGTGGGATGCCGTCGAACTGCCAAGTCAGTTCATGGAAAACTGGTGCTGGGAGCCGGAAGGCCTGGCGCTGATTTCCGGTCATTACGAAACCGGTGAGCCACTGCCTCAGGACTTGCTCGGGAAAATGCTCGCGGCGAAAAACTTCCAGTCCGGCCTGATGATGGTCCGCCAACTGGAGTTCTCGCTGTTCGACTTCGAACTGCACGCGACCCATGGCGACGGCCGCAGCGTGCTGCAAGTGCTCGAAGGCGTGCGCGACGAGGTCTCGGTGATGCGTCCGCCGGCCTACAACCGCTTCCCCAACAGCTTTGCGCATATCTTCGCCGGCGGTTATGCCGCGGGTTACTACAGCTACAAATGGGCGGAAGTGCTCTCGGCCGATGCGTTCTCGAAGTTCGAAGAAGAAGGCGTGCTCAACGCCGACACCGGCCGTGCCTTCCGCGAAGCGATCCTGGCCCGTGGCGGTTCCCAGGAGCCGATGGTGCTGTTCGTCGACTTCCGTGGCCGTGAGCCATCGATTGACGCACTCTTGCGCCACAGCGGCCTGAGTGAGGACGCGGCAGCATGAGTGAGGGACCTGTGATTACGAAAAAACGCTTTATCGCCGGGGCGGTCTGCCCGGCATGCAGCGAGCCGGACAAGTTGATGATGTGGAACGAAGACCAGGTCCCGCACCGGGAGTGCGTGGCCTGCGGTTATTCCGACACACTCAATGAGCAAGGGCTGTCGGTGCCCAAGGAGTTAGGTACGCGGGTCAACACCACCGCACCCAAAGCCCCGGACACCAAGGTTCAGGCGGTTCAGTTCTTCCCGAATCCGAAGCTGAAGAAAAAGCCCGACGAACAGCACTGAGTGTAAAAAAGCCCCCGTTGCTCCATGCAACGGGGGCTTTTTTATTCGATATGAGCGGACTTGAACCAGCTCTTCATCGAGCACGCGGCAAACGGGCTGGTGCTGCAATCGCCATTGGCCAGGGCCGTGCGCAGTTTTTCGACGTCGGCCTGCATCATGTAGCGGATGCCGTCCTTGAAGTGGGTACTGTCACCAAAGCCGCCCTGGGTCATTTCGTTCAGGGCCTCTTCCTTGCTCCAGCCCTGGATGACAACCCGATACATGGCGGCCATCAGTCCGGTACGGTCAGAGCCGTGTTTGCAATGCATCAGCACCGGGCCTTTGGCTTCGGCAGACTGGATGGCGCGCAGGGCCTTGAGCACATCGGCGTCATCCACATGGTTGGTGCGATAAGGCAGTTGTACTTGCGTGATGCCTGGCGTGGACAGCCAACTGGAGTCCGTTTCAGGCAGGAAGTTTATCACCGTACCGACCTTGAGTTTCTCCAGCAAAGGCATCGCGTCCTTGTCCGGCAAGGCGCTGCGGTAGAGGGTTGGCGACATTTGAAAGAGGTTGTATTGCTTCTCGATCGGTTGAGCCCAGTCTGCCGGACGGTGCATCGCGCTGTCGTCAGCAAGTGCCGGTGTCAGGTTAACAAGTGTGATCAGCGACAGGCATATTGCAGATAAAAAACGTGATAGAGGCATGCTTGAGCGACCGTTCTGAAAGGGACGGGAAGATGCTGGCAAGGATCAGGCATGCACGGTCAAAGGCCTGTGAGCGGACCGTCAAAGAATCGTGAAGTCCGTGCTCAGGTTACAGTTTCAGTTTGGTGAATGCTTTGAGTAACTCGTTCAGTGCGGACCCATAGTCAAACATCTGTCCAGTTTCAGGGTTGCGCTTACTACCTTCAAAAGGTGAGCCAGAATCCGCAGATCGGGTGTCGTACACACCAAGGCTATACAGTTGATGGTCCTCTACATCAATGTCAAATTCCTCAATATCTACTCGAAGTCTTGGTGGTTCAGCGGGAAGACGATAAAGATACGCTATGCCCTCTGGAGTAATTACTTGTTGATGATAAAAAGCGAGTGCAAGTTGTGTAAGCGCGGCAATGTCCTTTTCGTCGATGCTATTGTCTGGGATGACATCAATATCGGACCATGGGTCAAAATCAAGCGTTGAGGTCTTGCCATCGTCTTTTATATGGAGTGTCACAGAGGGGGCATTTGCGAGAACATCAGCGAACTGCTCCATTGTTTTGTTCGGATGCTCGCCTGCCCTTATTAACTTGATAATTACCTGAGTATCTTTCGGTGTTTCTATTAGTTGTAAAAAAGCACCTGTTTTTATGAGTATGGACATTTTTTATCCTCTTGGCTGTCTGGAATGCATGCGCGAGTCCGCGTGCATTCGGCGATAGCGCTATTACAGTGATCGGAAAGTCATGACTCAGGGATTGACGATACTGGCATAGGCCTTTGCCAGCGCCTGTAACTTGGCTTTGTCGTCGGCACCGATGGTCCCGTCTCCATCGACATCATTGCTCACGGTCTCGATGCTGAAAGAGTTGCCAAGATCGGTGGATTTGGCAGTGTAGTAAGTTGAGTCGACCAGTTCTTCAATTTGCATTTTATTTTCCGCATCCCAACTCAACTCTTTGCGAGCCAGTTGCAAAGAAACACGGGTGTTGGGTTCGGAAGGGCTTGGTTGCATGAGTTGAAGGAAAATACCGCGCTGATTAAAGAAAGACATTAATAAATCCTTTTATTTGATTTCTGTTGAGGGTGTTGCGTGTCGGGCTGAATATACGGAGGGGTATTGATTCTAACCAGTGACTATATGTTTCCTCAGTTTTCTGATTATTAGTAAAAAACTAAGCACCAGATGAAGGGCTGAACGGTACTGGTCGAAAGGAAGTGAATCGGCTACTGTATGAATATACAGTTAAAAGGAGTCCGCTGATGGTTAGCTCTCTGCCTCCCCGGGGCCGCGGCACTGCGACCAACCTGCACAACCGTTTCGCCCCCAGTCATTCGGTGGCCGAAGACGACGGCTGGTATCAGGAAGTACCGCTCACCCAGGGCACCGAGGTGCGCATTGAAACGGCGAAAACCATCATCACCCGCAACACGTCGCCGGACTTGCCCTTCGATCGCTCGATCAACCCCTATCGCGGTTGCGAGCACGGTTGCATTTATTGCTACGCAAGGCCAAGCCACGCCTATTGGGATATGTCGCCGGGGCTGGATTTTGAAACCAGGCTGATCGCAAAAACCAACGCTACGGACGTGCTTGAGGAGCAGCTGTCCAAACGTGGTTATCAATGTGCGCCGATCAACCTCGGTTCCAACACTGACCCTTACCAGCCGATCGAGCGCGAATACCAGATCACCCGCAAGACCCTTGAGGTGCTGCTGCGCTATCGGCATCCGGTGACCATCGTGACCAAGGGCTCGCTGATTCTCCGCGACCTGGACCTGCTGACCGAGCTCGCCAGCCAAAGACTGGTGGCGGTCATGATCAGCCTGACCACACTGGAGGACGAGCTCAAGCGCATCCTCGAACCCCGCGCCGCAGCGCCCAAGGCGCGGCTGCGGGCGATCCGGGTGATGCGTGAGGCGGGTATCCCGGTCGGCGTTCTGTGTTCACCGATGATCCCGATGATCAATGACAGTGAACTCGAAAGTCTGCTAACCGAGGCCCATGCGGCTGGGGCGCAGAGTGCCGCCTACATGATGCTGCGCTTGCCGCTGGAGGTGGCGCCGCTGTTCGAAGAATGGCTGGGTGCCCACTATCCGCAACGGGCGACGCATGTGCTGAGTCTGATTCGCCAGAGCCGTGGTGGTGAACTCTATGACAGCCGCTTTGGCGCTCGAATGCGCGGCGAAGGTCCCTTCGCCGACCTGCTGGCACAGCGCTTTGCCAAAACCATCAAGCGCCTGGGGCTCAATCACCGGGAAGGCTTTGACCTGGACTGCAATGCCTTTTGTCCGCCCGGTCGCCAAATGTCGTTGATTTGAGGACAATTGACCTATGGTTGAGTACTGAAGATTGCGCTCGAGCTTTAGGCTGGTCACTTTTTTTGTGACCTGGAACACGCATTCTAGAGCGTTTTATTCAGTTTCAATTAAGATTCGGCCGCTACCTTGTTCATCGAGTGACTGATGGGTCGAGATGTTTGGCCTGGATGTTTTTTAACCAGCCACTGGCTTCACACCGGACCGCACGGGATGACTCCCTGAGCCCGCCAATGAGGATGAATTGATGAGTGACAAGGATAAACAGCCGTTGGCTGCGTCGGCTTCAGCCCAACCCGAGGCCGAAACCGCCGATGCAGCGTTGCAGCATATCGTTGACGGTTTTTTGCATTTTCATCACGAGATCTTTCCTCAGCAGGAAGAGCTCTTCAAGAAACTCGCCACGGCCCAGCGGCCACGCGCGATGTTCATCGCCTGCGCCGATTCGCGCATCGTTCCTGAATTAATCACACAAAGCTCCCCGGGCGATCTGTTCGTGACCCGTAACGTCGGCAACGTTGTGCCGCCTTACGGGCAAATGAACGGTGGTGTTTCCACGGCCATCGAGTACGCCGTACTGGCTCTGGGGGTGCATCACATCATCATCTGCGGGCATTCCGACTGCGGCGCCATGCGCGCGGTACTCAACCCGGACAGTCTGGAGAAAATGCCCACGGTCAAAGCCTGGCTGCGTCATGCCGAAGTGGCCAAGACCATGGTGCAGGAGAACTGCAACTGCTCTAACGAAAGCGAAAGCATGCACATCCTCACCGAGGAGAACGTGATCGCCCAATTGCAGCACCTGCGTACTCATCCGTCGGTTGCCTCGCGCATGGCCAACGGTCAGCTGTTTATCCACGGCTGGGTTTACAACATCGAAACCAGCGAAATCAAAGCGTACGACGCCGATCAGGGCTGTTTCCTGCCGCTCAATGGCAGCCTGCCAATTCCCGTGGCGACGCCCAAAGCGCGCTTCTAACTCCTCCTAAATCGTTGTGTGGTTTAGCCGAGGCTGCCGTTCAGGCAGCCTGGCTTTGCCATGCCTGAAGAAAACTTCGGGAGACTCATCATGCGTGCTGCTCGACTCAAAGCTGTTCTGCCACGGGAGCTGTTGGCTTCGGTGGTCGTGTTTCTGGTCGCCCTGCCCCTGTGCATGGGCATCGCCATTGCCTCGGGGCTGCCACCGGCCAAAGGTTTGATCACCGGCATCATCGGCGGTCTGGTGGTCGGCTGGTTGGCCGGCTCGCCGCTGCAAGTCAGTGGCCCCGCGGCGGGGCTGGCCGTTCTGGTCTTCGAATTGGTCCGTCAACACGGTATCGCCATGCTTGGGCCCATCCTGTTACTGGCGGGTTTGCTGCAACTGGTGGCGGGTCGATTGAAGCTGGGATGCTGGTTTCGGGTGACGGCGCCTGCGGTGGTGTACGGTATGCTGGCCGGGATTGGTGTGCTGATCGTCCTGTCCCAAGTGCATGTCATGCTGGATGCCGTGCCCAAACCTTCGGGCCTCGATAACCTGGCAGCCTTCCCGGCGGCGCTGGCTCAGGCATTGCCCACGTTTGGCTGGCAAGCCGGTTTGCTCGGGCTGTCGACGATTGCTGTCATGTGGCTGTGGGAAAAATTCCGTCCGCAATCCCTGCGCTTCATTCCCGGTGCGCTACTGGGTGTCGGTCTGGCCACGCTTGCCAGCCTGGTGCTGGCGTTGCAGGTCAAGCGGGTTGAGGTACCGGCCAACCTGACGGAGGCCATCGACTGGCTGAAGCCGGTGGACCTGCTCAACCTGGCCGATCCGACATTGCTGATCGCGGCGTTTGCCGTGGCCTTTATCGCCAGCGCCGAAACCTTGCTCTCAGCCGCGGCGGTTGATCGCATGCACAGCGGCCAGCGCTCGGACTTTGACCGGGAATTGTCGGCGCAAGGTATCGGCAACATGCTGTGTGGCCTGCTTGGGGCATTGCCGATGACCGGGGTTATCGTGCGCAGTTCGGCGAATGTTCAGGCCGGAGCAACCACGCGGTTTTCGACCATATTCCACGGCCTGTGGCTGCTGGCGTTCGTGCTGTTGCTGTCCAGCGTCCTGCAAAGCATCCCGGTGGCAAGCCTGGCGGGTGTGCTGGTGTACACCGGCTTCAAACTGGTGGATCTCAAGGTCTTTCGGGGTTTGGGCCGGTATGGTCGGGCGCCGATGTTCACTTACGCGGCAACCGCGTTGGCCATCATTTTTACCGACCTGCTGACGGGCGTGTTGATTGGCTTTGGCCTGACCCTGGTGAAACTGGCGCTGAAAGCTTCGCGCTTGAAGATCAGTTTGATCGACCTGCCCCGGGAAGGGGAAATGGAGTTGCGCCTGACGGGCGCGGCGACCTTCCTCAAAGTACCGGCGCTGACTCAGGTGCTGGGCAGCATTCCGGTGGGTACGACGGTGCATGTGCCGCTCAATAACCTGAGCTACATCGATCACTCGTGCCTGGAGTTGCTGGAGGAATGGGGACGAGCCAATGCGGGCAAGGGTTCGAAGCTGTTGATTGAATCGCGCGGGTTGAAGCGTCGGCTTGAGGGGCGGGTGCGGACGAATACCGGCGTCGGTGCGACTGGCTGAGGTACCTGTGTGGGAGCGGGCTTGCTCGCGAATACGGTCAATCATTCAACGTTTATGTCGACTGACACGCCGCATTCGCGAGCAAGCCCGCTCCCACAGGTTTCAGGGATCAAGCCGCCGGCTGATCCAGCTCCAGGCCTACGCCCAGGCGGCGGGACATGCACGGCCAGCGTTTCCATGCGGCGCCGGTGTCCGGGCTGTTGAGCTTCTCGCGGTAGGCTTCCACCGACTCCAGTGCGAAGCTTTCGTCGTTGAGCATCTCGTCGATGGCGTGATGCACCACTTCGTCCAGTTGGTTGGCGAACGACTCACCGATCAATTGGTGAGCAATCAGGTTGGCGACAGTCATGTCCAAGGGGATCAGTGGCTGGCCGAAATGCTTGATGTACAGGTCGTTGACCTCTTCGACAAACCGGTGTGCCAGATAGGCTTCATCCAACAGGCTGTCGAGCCCGACATGGCCGGCCATGATGGCTGGCGGCTGGAGGAAGTACTGCTCGGCAATTTTCAGCACCGGTTTGATCTGTGACTCGATGCCCGCTTCCCTGGCGACTTCATTGGCTGCATCCAGCAGATCGGGCACTTCTTCGATGTAGGCGGCGACAAATCGCGTCAATACGCCGTTGGTATCGGCCTCCGGCAATTGGATCGCCGGGTGCAGATGAGGCAATTTACTTTCCAGCTGACGCGTCAGCAGGCCGGTCTCGGCTTCGTGTTGTTGGGCTTTTTGGATCTGCTCGCGCAATGCGGCGGTGTTCATGAAAACTCCAGGAAACAAGGCAATGAAATAGGGAAGACATAACTTAGCTGGCTTACGAAAAATGCTAAGACGCATTTGTCATAATTATTTCATCC